>Ga0307318_10000211_pt1 | contig 18727 bp, 17 predicted proteins | sample ER_DNA_367_FD_194500 | JGI IMG/M metagenome (GOLD analysis project Ga0307318, IMG submission 194500) | Bulk soil microbial communities from the East River watershed near Crested Butte, Colorado, United States - ER_DNA_367 | ecosystem: Environmental > Terrestrial > Soil > Floodplain | place...
TGCCTGTCTCCCGAGCCCGGATATCCTCCTTACACGTCCGGCCCGGTGTTTGCGGAGGCGACGGTGCACTATTTGCCGCTTCGGCCCGAGCGAGGCTTCATGCCGGACTTGACGAGCATTCCCGAGGACGTTCGGGCGGCCGCGAACCTCCTCTTCCTGAACTACCCCAACAACCCAACCGGGGCGACGGTTGTCCCCGGCTTCTTCGAGGAAGCGGTGGAGTTCGCCGGGACGCACGACCTCATTGTCATCCATGACGCGTCGTACACCGAGCTGGCGTTCGACGGACATCGGCCCCCGAGCTTTCTCGAGACTCCCGGCGCCCGAGAGGTTGGGGCCGAGGTCTTTTCACTCTCCAAGGGTTGGAACCTGACTGGCTGGCGCATCGGCTGGATCGCCGGCAACCACGATGTTGTCGAGCGGTACCGGCAACTCAAGACAAACCTCGACTCGGGGATGTTCGAGGCAATTCAGTTGGCAGGCGTCGCCGCGCTCCGGGAGGCACCCTCGTTCCCCAAGGAGATGTCGGAGATCTACCGGCGTCGTCGCGATCTCATGGTGGGCGCGCTCACGGCCATCGGCCTCCCGGCAAAGCCTCCGCAAGCGACCCCCTATATCTGGGTTGGCGTCCCGGAGGGCCAGTCGTCGGCCCGCTTTACCGAGCTCATCCTGGAGGAAGCGGGCGTCGTCGTCTCGCCCGGCCCCTCGTTTGGGCCGAGCGGGGAAGGCTTCGTGCGGATCTCCCTGACCGTTCCCGACGACCGGCTCGAGGAGGCTGCGAGCAGGATCGCGTCTTCGCTCGACATCAGCGCCCGGGCATAATCTCAGCGTGAGTCCACACCAGCCCGACCCCGCACCGGGGGCGGAGCCCGAGCGAGGATTCCTCGTCGCGGTCCTGCCGCAGGGCGCCGACGCCGAGGAGGAGCTGGGCGAGCTTCGCGAGCTGCTTCGGACCGCGGGCGTTCTACCGGTCGGTGAGCTCGTGCAGCGGCGCCCGTCACCGGATGCTCGGACCTACGTCGGGAAGGGAAAGCTCCTCGAGCTGAAAGCCGCGGTCGCCGAGGCTGAGGCCGAGTCCGTCGTCATCGACGACGACCTGGATCCCGGCCAGCAGCGGCGCCTCGAGGACGAGTTCAAGCTACGGGTCGTCGACCGCACCCAGCTCATCCTGGACATCTTCGCGCAGCACGCCGTCACGGCTGAGGGAAAGCTGCAGGTCGAGCTGGCACAACTCGAATACAACCTGCCGCGCATGCGAGGCCTGTGGCAGCACCTGGAGCGCCTCGGCGGCGGCATCGGAACCCGAGGGCCTGGCGAATCGCAGCTCGAGACCGACCGGCGGCTGGCCCGCCGGCGTATCGGGGTTCTCCGCGAGCGTCTACGACGGCTGGGGCGGGGTCGGGAGACGCAGCGAAAGCATCGCCAGTCTGGGGAGACGCCGGTGGTCTCTCTCGCCGGATACACGAACGCGGGCAAGTCGACTCTCCTGAACGCGCTCACCGGAGCGGATGTATCCGTCAACGATCGCCTCTTCGAGACGCTCGATCCAACGACGCGCGGCTTCGAGCACGAAGGCCGACGGTACCTCATCACCGACACGGTCGGATTCATCCGAAGGCTCCCGCATCAACTGGTGCAGGGCTTCGCAGCGACCCTGGAGGAAACCCTCTTCTCCGACCTCATCCTGCACGTTGCGGATTCGTCCAGGACGGATGAAAGCTTGGAGGAGCTGGTCGAGGCGGTCGATTCTGTTCTGCGCGAGATCGGGGCGTCCGAGCTTCCGGTCGAGTTCGTGCTGAACAAGATCGATCGCGTCGACCCGCTCCGGCGCCGCCGGCTTACGAACCGCTTCTCCGGTTCGATCCAGGTCTCGGCCGCGACGGGCGAAGGCCTTGCCGAGCTCAAAGCGCGCATTGCGCAGCGGTTCTCGGGCCGCTTCGAGCGCGTGCGAATGCTCGTTCCCCACGGAGAGGGAAACGTGCTGGCCGAGCTCTACGGACTCGGGGCGCCGATCGAGGAGCGCGTCGATCGCCCAGATGGTGTGCTCGTGGTGGCACGGCTTCCACGCGGCGACGCGGCTCGGTTTGCCCCCTATCTGGTCGTGGAGAGCCCGGCGCGGGCAACGCAGCGGTGACCGAGCTACCAGTTCGGAGGCTACGCCCCGAGGCGAGACTCCCAGACCGCGCCTACGAGGACGACGCTGGACTGGATCTCGCTGCGTGCGAGCGATTCGAGCTCGCCCCCGGGGAGCGGAAGCTCGTCTCCACCGGGCTCTCGATCGCAATTCCATCCGGGCATGCAGGCTTCGTCCAGCCTCGTTCGGGGCTCGCGGCGCGGCACGGGATCACGATCGTGAATGCACCCGGGCTTATCGACTCCGGGTATCGCGGCGAGCTCAAAGTCTGCCTCCTGAACACGGATCGGGAGCGCACGTTCACGGCCGAAGCTGGGGAGCGTGTGGCACAGCTTGTCGTCCTGCCGTTCGCCGCCGTTCGACCGACGGAAGTCGAGGAGCTCCCCGAGAGCCAGCGTGGCGAGCGAGGCTTCGGCTCGTCGGAAGGCAGTTGATGGAGCCGCGTATCCGGGTGTGTGCGATCCTCCGGCGCGAAGAGAAGATCCTGCTCTGCCGCCATCAAAAGGACGGGCGCGATAACTGGCTTCTGCCGGGCGGTGGAGTCCATGTGGGCGAGAGCCTTGCAGACGCGCTGCAGCGAGAACTGAAGGAGGAGTGTGGCATTGACGACATCCTGCCTCTCGAGGGTCCGGTGGCCCTCGTGGACTCGATCGCGCCGCGCACTGCGCGCTCGAAGCACGTCGTGAACATCATCTTCGCCGGCTTCCTCGGAGGGCGCTCGCTCGAGGCTGTGACGTCGCATGACGCGGCCGTTCGCGGGCATCGCCTCTTCGATCTCGACGAGCTCGACGGCCTGAGCATGCACCCCCCGATCCAACGGTTCCTGGCGCGCTGGCAGCCCGGGGACCCCGTTGTGTACCTCGGCTCACTCTGGGCTCCCTGATGGCGCAGATTGCGCACCACGCACGCGGCCTTCGCCACTAGCATCTAAAGAGGGAGGAGGCTGGGTCCACCTGTGACGGTTGGCCCGGCGCTACGGCTACTGCCAGCGCCCGCCGCGCTCGCGGGCACGATCGGCCGCGACTCGCTGTGCTCGCTCCTCCAGCTCGTCCGGCAGCGGATCGAGATTCGGAGGCTCACCGGTCTTCCGTGCCAGCGCCTGCGCCAGGAGCCAGTCGGCGAGCCAGGGGTTCCGCGGGAGCAGCGGCCCGTGCAGGTAGGTCCCGAGCGCCCGCCCGCGACGGCAGCCTTCGTACCCGCTCTCGCCGTCGTTTCCGAATCCTGCGACGACGCGCCCCAGAGGCACCGCTCCGTCGCCGAGGATCGTCCGACCGGCGTGGTTCTCGAACCCGGCAAGTGTCCGCCGTTCCCCGGGCTCGAGCTCGCAGTCGAGCAGGACGTCGCCGATCATCCGGCGCTCTCCGGCAACCGTCCACAGGTCGAAGACACCGGCGCCTGGAAGCTCCTCGCCCGAACGGTCGAGATACGACCGGCCCAGGAGCTGGTAGCCCCCGCAGACAGCGAGAAGCGCCGCTCCCCCCGCCAGCGCCTCTTCGATGTCCTCGGCATGCCCGGCCAGGTCGGGGGCGATCAGAGCCTGCTCGCGGTCCTGTCCTCCCCCGATGTAGAGCAGGTCGTAGGCCGCCGGATCGACCGCCTGCCCTGGACCGATCCCGCAGACCTCCAGGTCGATTCCGCGCCATCCGGCCCGGCGTGCCAGGACTGCCATGTTTCCGCGGTCGGCGTAGATGTTCAGGTGGTCCGGATAGAGATGTCCGACGACGATCTTCACGCCGCTGCCTCCCAGTAGGGGCGCACGAGGCCCCGATCTCCGATGATCTTCCGGAAGGCGAGCATGGCGGTGTACGTCGGTAGGACGGCCAGCTCTCCAGCCGGCCCCGTCAACTCGAGCCCACGATCGAGTGCCCGCGTAAGGTCAGGCAGGAGCTCGATGCGCTCGGCCTCTAGTCCGCCGTACTTGAACCGGAGCGCAAGCTCTTCGGCACGTGAGCCGCTGGCAACGAGGGTCTCGAGCCCGGCGAGGAGCGGCTCGAAGTCGACGTCCCAGATCCACGAGACGTCACGGCCGTCCGCGATCTCGTCGTTCAGAGCGATAACTGCATGCCGGGGCGGGCCCCCGGCGACGAGGGTTCGCACCGCCTCATTCGCGCCGGCAGGATTCTTGATGAGCAGCATGAGCGCGGCGCGGTCGCCCATCTGAATGCGCTCGAAGCGGCCGAACGCGGCGCGAAACCGCGCGAGACCCGCCTCGATGTCGTCCAGGCCGGCGCCCAGCGCGAGTGAGAGAGCGCTTGCGGCAAGCGCGTTGTAGACGTTGTAGAGACCAGGGAGGCGGACGTTCACGAGGCGGTTACCTGCGGGCGTCACGAGCGTGAACGATGCACTCTCGAGCCCATCCAGCCGAACATCTCGCGCGGCCACATCCAGTGTTGGCCGTGCGTTACCGCAGCCCGGGCAGCGAAACTCGCCGAGGTGGCCCACGTACGCGGCTGCGTAGACATAGGGGGCGCCACAAGCGACGCAGTACTTGGAATCTGCGGCGTGGGGGAGACGCTCCCGGGCGACTCTCGGATCGTCGAGGCCGAAGTGAAGGACGCGTGGCCGTGCCGAGGTCAGACTGGCCAGGAGTGGATCATCGGCGTTCACGACCACGATGGCCGACTCTGGCAGCGCCTCAACGGCACCTCGCCAGCGCTCCGCGATGATCTCGAGCTCGCCGTAGCGATCGAGCTGGTCGCGAAAGAGGTTTGCGAGGCAGACAGCGCGCGGCCTGACCTGACGGGCGATCTCGGGAAATGCACCTTCGTCGACCTCGAAGAGCCCTAGGGCGGCACCCTTTGTCTCGAGGAGCGTCGAGGCGACCCCAGACACGAGGTTGGCTCCGGCGCGGTTGTGGGCGAGGCGGAAGCGCCGTCCGAGAATCTCGGCGGCCATGGAGGCGGTCGTAGTCTTTCCGTTGGTCGCGGAAATCAGCGCGGCACCTTCGGGGAGACGACCCGCGAGCGTAGAGATAGCGTCCGCGTCGATCCGCGCGAGAATCTTCCCCGGCAGCGTGGTTCCGCCTCCGCGTGCGGCCAGTCGGGAGAGCCGGCCCGCCGTGCGGGCGAGCGCGATCTCGAGTGCCAGGCGCACGAAGTCAGTCTAGAGACTCCCTCCGAAGGGGGAACTGCGCCGCCTCTCACGCAAAAGGGGGACGAAGGAAGCGCGGGACCAGCCTAGTTTGCGGTCTGCGAACACCTTCCACTGCGGCCGTCCAAGCGACGGAGAAGGGAACCACCTCTTGCGGCACAACCCTGATTCGGAGAAGAACCAGATTCGGTCGAGCGCCCTCTGGGGCAAGGGCTCGGGCGGCGATTCGCGCTCAAGCGCGCTCTGGGGCAAGGGAGGCCGCGGCTTCGCGACCCTTCTCATCGCTCTCGTCGCCCTGACCGCCGTTCCGGTTGCCGCGACCGCCGAGAAGAGGCCCGCCAGCTCGCCCGGGCAGGGAAGTCAAGGCCAGGGAGGCAAAGGCCCGGACGCTCAGGGCGTGGCTGTAACGTTCGTCGACCCGACCCTACGCGCTGACGCAAGAGCTCATCCGGGGAGGAAGTTCCGCGTCGTCGTCCAGGGCTCGAGCACACAACGTTCACTCGAGAGCGCCGTCAAGGCCAAGGGAACGCTTCGAAAGCGGCTCGGTATCATCACGGGCGCCGCAGTGACCCTGACGGGCGGCCACCTGCTGGCACTCGCCAAGAGCCCCTACGTGGAATCGATCACGCGCGACTCGCGCATGGTCGGAACCGCGACGTACTCGCGAGATCCGAATCTCTGGGCACAAACAACCGGTGTCGACCAGCTCTGGAGCGGAGCCGGTGCCAAAAACACGCCGACGATCGCGATCATCGATTCGGGCATCGACCGGACGAAGCTGGACTTCACCGGACGGGTCGTGAAGCAGGTCAACCTCTCGTCGCTCGATCCCCTCGCTCTAGGAGACCAGTTTGGGCATGGAACTATGGTCGCTGGGCTCGCTGCGGGTGCAGGCACCGTTTGGCCGAACCAGTACGCCGGAGCGGCCCCCGAATCTGACATCGTGTCGATCAGGACTGCGAACGCAAACAACGAATCCCTGGTCTCCGACGTCGTCGCCGCGGCCCAGTGGGTGCTCGCAAACAAGGACACTTACGGCATCCGCGTGGTCAACCTCTCGCTCCTGTCAGGATCACCGTCGAGCTTCGTGAACGACCCTCTCGACCAGGCGCTCGAGCAGCTCTGGTTCAACGGTGTGGTCGTCGTCGCGGCTTCCGGCAATGTCGGCGGGCCTGTGCGGATGGACTACGCACCTGCGAACGATCCCTTCATCATCGTCGTCGGGGCGACGGAGACCAAGAACACGAGCGTGACCGGTGACGACACAGTCGCAGCCTTCTCGGGGTATGGACGGAGTTACGACGGCTTCGCGCGGCCCGACATCGTCGCACCCGGCCGGTACATGATCGCGTCGGCCCCGATCGGCTCCGTGCTCACCCAGACCTACGCGGCCAATCTTGTCTCCCCTGGCTATCTTCGGCTGTCGGGCACGTCGTTCGCCGCTCCCGTGGTTGCCGGCGCGGCGGCGCAGGTCCTCGCACGCCACCCAGGCTGGACACCCGACCAGGTCAAGGGCGCGCTCATGCAGACGGCAAATCCAGTCGCAGCCGGCACACCGCAGGGTGCTGCGGGCGCAGGTGAACTCGACGCGTACTCAGCTTCCAGGGTGACCTCCCCGATAAATCCGAACGTGGCCATGAACGCCTTCGTCGGGAGCGACCCAAGTGGCAAGAAGAGCCTCAACCCCGAAGCTTGGGCTAAGGCCGTCATCGCGGATCCGACCGCCTGGGGCTCGTCGGCCGCAGGACAAGCCTGGGGCTCGGCCTGGGGCTCGGCCTGGGGCTCATATGCCTGGGGCTCGGCCTGGGGCTCGGTGCTGTGGGGCGGCGACCAGTCGCTCGCCACGGCCACCGGCACGGCCTGGGGCACGGCCTGGGGCAGCGCCTGGGGCTCGGCCTGGGGCTCCGCCTGGGGCACGGCGTGGGGTACCTACGCTTGGGGCTCCGCTTGGGGCTCTGCCTGGGGCTCTGCCTGGGGCACGGCGTCCGGCTCCGCCTGGGGCACGCTCTTCCCCCCGGCCTGACTCCGACACGTCCTTAGGTAATCCCTCGACGAGGAGGCTCCGGCACCTGGCGAGCCGTCGTCGAGCGAGCCGGCCGGCCCCACGGTCGATCCTGATCCTGACGATGCGGCCGTCGTCGACGGCACTCTTCTCCCGTAGCTTCTGACAGCGGGAGCAGGCCGGCTCCACCGCCCGGCGGGACGTTTCTGTCCTCCCCCGAAAGGGTGGAAACGGAATGCGGTACCCCCATTGGGGGACGTGGCGCTCGTGTGCGGGACGTACGTTCCCCGTAACTGCGTAACTGCGGCCCGTGCACGAAATGCACGGCGAAGGAGAGCGTTGGCACGAGCAGGCGTCTGCGATCGTGAGAGACAGAGTCGAGAGCTCTCACACTCGCCAGCACATCGGTCGATAACGACGTAGATGGAAGAAGTCACTCAGCTTCCGACGCACTCCGTCGCCCCTGAGGGCAAGCGGGGTGACTTCCCGCCGCGCGCCAAGACCTTCATGGGTCTGGTGGCCCTTGTGGCGCTCGCGGTTGCCGTGCCCCCCGTGCTTGATCTCGACACGCAGACGGGAGGGTGGGGAACCTTCCTGGTGGTCGTCGTCGCAGCGAGCCTCGCGCAGCTCTTCGTCGTCACTACGACGAGGAACCAGATCTACCACACCACCGCGATCTTCTACGTTGCCGGTGCGCTCCTCTTGCCGCCCGAGTTCGTGGCTCTGCTCGCGCTCGTGTCACACATCCCGGACTGGCTCAAGACTCGGTACCCCTGGTACATCCAGACGTTCAACATCCTGAACTTCACGGTCGCGCTGATGGCGACCTGGGGCGCCGTTCATTTCTTCTCGGACAACTCGCCGATCCGAGATCCGCGGCTCTCCTTGGCTCTCACCGGTGCGCTCGCGGCTCTGGTCTTCGTGCTCGTCAACCAGGTCGGTTTCGCGATCATGCTGCACCTCGCGCGCGGTCACAGCCCACTCTCGATCTTCACCTTCGAATCGCTGACCACCGACTCGGTCCTCGCCTGCCTCGGGGTCGCGGTGGCGGCCTTCTGGCACGTCAATCCATGGCTGATCGCCTTCGCAGTAGCTCCTCTCCTCCTTGTCCACCGCTCGCTCAGCGTGCCGGCTCTCCAGGAGGAAGCTCGCGTCGATCCGAAGACAGGGCTCTTCAACGCGCGGCACTTCGCCTCGGAGCTCCGGGAGGAGCTCACCCGCGCGGAGCGCTTTCAGCGCCCGATGACCGTGATCATGGCCGATCTCGATCTCCTCCGGGACATCAACAACGCCTACGGGCACCTCGCGGGCGACGCAGTCCTGAAAGGCGTGGCGGACATCTTCCGCATGCAGCTTCGCGAGTACGACGTGCCTGCGCGCTTCGGCGGCGAGGAGTTCGCGATCCTCCTGCCCGAGACGGGCCCCGAGCAGGCGCTCGAGATCGCCGAGCGCATCCGGCGGGGGGTGGCCGCAGCCCGCTTCGAGGTCGAGACCTCGAACGAGCCGATCAAAGCGACCGTGTCGCTGGGCATTGCGACCTTCCCAAAGGATGGTTCCGACGTCAACGAGCTGATCCACCAGGCAGACCTCGCGGTCTATCGTGCCAAGCTGCAGGGACGAAACCGCGCTCTCGGAGCGAGCTCTGAGCCTCTTCTGATCCCAGCGGAGCGAAGCGCCAGACTCGCCACGGTCCCGGAGGGTCCCGAGTTCGCGGCGCCCGCTCCGCGCGCCATGCCGATCGTGCCGGAGCAGGAGCGCCGCCAGGAGGAGGCTCGACGCCACATCACGGCCGGTCCCCGCTTCCTGGCTCTCTCCCGACCGCTCGCGGCTGTCGTTGCGCTAGTCAGCGTCACAGGCATCGGCCTCGGACTGCTCGCCCTGGTCGCGGACGGCTTCGGCGAGATCCCGGGTCTGATCGCCGTCCTGGTCGCCGTCGCGATCGGGCAGGCGCTCGCGCTCGAGCTCGAGGGCGGATCCATCTCGGTGAGCGCCGTGGGTGCGCTCGCAGGCGTCGCGCTCTTCGGGCCGCGCGCTGCCTTGCCCCTCGCCGTGACGATGGCCGTCGTGGCCTGGAGCGCGAGCCGGCCGGCCGTTCACTACGTCCTCTTCAACATCGGCGCGCTCTGCCTCGCGTCTCTGACCGCAGCCGGCGTCTTCGCGATCGGCGACGGGTGGTCGAACGGGAAGCTGGCCGCACTCTTCACCGCCTTTGCAGGCCTGGTCGCCGGCGGCACGTACTTCATCGTCAACACCGGTCTAACCAGCGGGGCCATGGCGATCGAGGGCCACGAACGGTGGCGAGCCGTCTGGAACGAGCGCTTCTCCTGGCTCCTCCCGCACTACGTCGCTTTCGGAGCTGTTGCAGGCGCCATCGCCCTGGCCTATGAGGCGATCGGGCTGTACAGCCTCGCAGTCTTCGTACTGCCGCTTCTCCTGATGCGGAAGACGATGGCTGCGTACCTGACTCACACGCAGAAGAGCACCTCCAAGCTCCGTGAGGCAGCGGAGACGATCAGAAGCCAGAACGCTTCGCTCGAGCAGGCGAACCGTCTCCTGCGCGAACGCTCTACTGCAGCCATGGAGAGTCTCTCTGCCACCGTTGACGCCCGCGACGCGTATACGGCCGGCCACTCGCGTCGCGTCCAGCAGCTCGCCCTCTCGATTGGGCGGGAGCTCCGGCTCTCGAGGCCCGAGCTCGACCTCCTGGGTCACGCCGCGCTCTTCCATGACATCGGGAAGCTGGCCGTGCCCGACGCCATTCTCCTGAAGCCGGCAAGCCTGACGACCGGCGAGTGGGCGCTCATGCAGCGCCACGCCGACGAAGGTGCGCGCATCATCGACCGGCTCGGCTTCCTGAACGATGCCGTGCCGGCCATCCGCCACCATCACGAGCGGTGGGACGGGACCGGGTACCCGGACGGTCTCGTCGGAGAGGAGATTCCTCTCGGCGCCCGCATCATCCACGTCGCCGACGCCCTCGACTCCATGCTCACCACCCGCATCTACCGCGCCGCCCGACCCGCAGACGAAGCAATCCAGGAGCTCCGGCAGGGCACTGATACTCAGTTCTGTCCCCGCTGCGTCGCGGCGCTCGAGCGCCTGCTGGAAAAGGGTGCGCTGCCAGAGCACACTGTTCGGCTCGGGCAACTCCTCGCAACCGCCTGAGAGCGGGCGCTCTGAGACGATGGGAGGGTGCCCGGCTCCCTCTCGAGTGCTGTTCTACATCTGCGCACAGCCCGGCGACTCGCGCGCCGCGGTGGACCCTCGCTCCGAGAACGGCTGGGCCCGCTCGACGAGCGGCTTGTCTTCGTAGTCGGCTCGCCGCGCTCCGGAACGACATTTCTCGGACGCTCGATCGGCTCGCTTCCAGGCTTCGTGGATCTCGGTGAGGTCGCTCCGCACAAGGCATCTGTTCCCGAGTTGGTCGCGCTCTCAACCGAGGTTGCGGCACGGAGAATCCACCGGACGCTGGCCGTCGCCCGCCGGCTGGGTCTGGTAGGCGGCTTGCGGGGGGTCGAGCAGACGCCCGAAACGGTATTCGTTGCCGAAGCCGCCGCGCTCGCCTTCCCCTCGGCGCGCTTCGTCCACATCGTGCGGGACGGGCGGGACGTGGCGTGCTCGCTTCTCGATCGCGGCTGGCTGAGCCAGGGGCGGGGGGGAGGGGACGACGCAGGGCTTCCGTACGGAGCGGAGCCGCGCTTCTGGGTCGAGCCGGACCGCGTCGAGGAATTCCGGACGACGTCCGACGCGCGGCGTGCGGCATGGGCGTGGCGCGCGTATGTCCAGGCGGCCCGCTCCCTTCACGAGCGAGCGCACGAAATCCGGTACGAGCGCATGGTGGCCGACCCGGACGCGGTCGCCGCCGAGCTGGCGGTTTTCCTGGACGCACCGGCCTCCGAGCTCGCGCGGGCTCTTCGAGGCGCCCACGACGAGTCGGTCGGCCGCTTTCGGCGCGATCTGACGCCGGAGCAGCTCGCCGATGTCGAGTCGGAGGCGGGGAAGCTTCTCGTCGAGCTTTCCTACTTGCAGGTCGCATAATCTGCTCTATTCTTCCCGGGAGGTCGTACCGTATGACCGGGAACTCAGGGCCAGACCCAATCCAGGAGATCGATCCCGCTGCGTTGGCGGGTTTTCGTGCAGGCCTCCGCCGGCGGTACTCGGACGAGGAGATCCTCGCGGCACTCAGAGAATGCGCGGAGCGGCTGGGCCGGTCGCCGACGATGCGGGATCTCGCGGAAGATCCCGAGGCGAGCGTTCACCCTCAGACCGTCGTCGGGCGTTTCGGGAGCTGGAACGCTGCCAAGCGACTCGCAGGGCTTTCGGCCAGGCGCTTCGCGACCCGGGAAGAGCTTCTCGAGCAGCTGCGTGCGCTCGGAAACGAGCTCGGGCGCGCCCCCACCGGGCAGGACCTCGCGACGCGCCGCGGCAGCGCGCCATCGAAGTCGCTCCTCTGGCAGACGTTCGGCTCGCTCACGAACGCCCTGCGCGAAGCCGGGTTCGACATCCCGAGCACCGAGGATCGGGCCGAGCGTGCGCTCGCACAGGGCGAACTTCTGGCACGCCGCCTCGGGCGGCTACCGCGCTTCGCCGACTGGGCCGAGGCTCGCCGCGAGGATGCCCAGATGCTGACAGAGTGGCAGGTGTACCGCTTGTTCGAGCGCGGGCGCGGCGCCTGGTCGAGCTTCCAGTACCTCCTACGAGAGCGCCTCGTGGCCTCGGGCGCCAGCGTAAGCCCCGACGGAAAGGTGTATTAGCGAGGAGCTAGGCGTGCGTTGCGGCTGCGGCGAGCACCGCGAGGCGGCGAAGGCAAGAGACGCGCTCGTCGGGAGCGCGGACGGAAGGGAGGGGGTCGGCCTCCCGAAAGCTCCTATCTGGCTCAAAGGCTTCTGTCTTGACTGCGCGCCCTTCTACGATGGTCAGAAGCGAGCCTTCGGGTACCTCGCGCTTGCGGTGCTTCAGCCCGACGTACCTCTCGGCGAGCTCGAGCGCATCTCTCGTCGAGGCGAAGAGGATCTCGTTCGGCCCTTCCCCGATCCAGAGCGGCCGTCCGACTCCTCGAGCGAGAAAGAGGACGTCCGGAACCCGCTCGTCGACCCAGGCGGCCGCCATTGCCCCATACAGCTCCTCGAGGGGAAGCGCGCGGTTTCTCTCGGCCTCCATGAGGGCGAAGATGACCTCCGAGTCGACGGTCATGTCCGGTTCGGCACGCGCAAAGCCGCGCTTGGCGAAGAGCTCCTCGTCGTTCTCGATGATGCCGTTGTGGATCCCGACGACCGCGCCATGGCGAATGGGATGGTTGTTGGCCGTGAGTGAGGGGTGACCCTTCGTGTAGTCGCGTACGTGGACGAGCACCTGGCTGGCGTCGGCTGGAACGCTCACGGAGCCGAGCAGCTCGCTGGCGCCGGAGCGTTGCTTGGAGATCTGAAGGCCGAGGCCGGGTCCGCGGTACGCGTACCCAACAGCATCCGCGCCACGCTCGGCGATTGCCGCCAGGAGAGCCTGCGCGGTGAGAGTGCGATCGATGCTGCTCTCGCGATTCAGGCTATATCCAGCGATTCCGCACACGGGTAGTGCTTCGATGCTCCTTCGATAAGACGGACGGCGTGCGGGCGCCTGGTACGCCCGACCGTCTGTTCTCAACTATACCGCGCCTTTCGGCTGCCGGGCCCTCGGACTTGAGGACCAAAAGGGCATTCAGCGGTTCAGTGGCGCCGCCGATATCGACCTCGTGGAACAACGGATTCCAGAGGCTCCGCTCAACCACTCGGACGAGACTCCTCGCCTCGAGCTTGCGCCCGATCTTCCCGATCCTGCGCTGCTCGACGAGGCCGACGCCGAGGAGGAAGAGGACGACGACGAGCCGATTGCTGCTCGCGAAGTCGTCCAGACCCAGGATCCGCTCAAGCTCTACGTTCGCCAGATCGGCGACGGCCCGCTCTTGACGGCCGCAGAAGAACGCGAACTTGCCCGCTTGAAGGACGAGGGAGACGAAGCGGCCAAGCGCCGTCTCATCGAGTGCAACCTCCGCCTCGTCATGTCGATCACACGCAACTACGTGAACAGCGGCGTGCCGCTGCTCGACCTCATCCAGGAAGGGAATCTCGGCCTGATCCGCGCGGTCGAGAAGTTCGACTACAAGATGGGCTACAAACTTTCGACGTACGCGACCTGGTGGATCCGTCAGGCAGTGACGCGCGCGATCGCCGACCAGGGCCGCACCATCCGACTGCCCGTCCATGTGGTCGAGCAGGTGCGCCGCGTGACGCGCGCCCGGCGCATCCTCACCCAGAAGCTGAACCGCGACCCTTCCGCTGACGAGCTTGCCGCCGAGAGCGGTTTCGAGCTGAAGCGGGTCCGGGAGCTCCTCGCACTCGTCGAGGATCCGGTCAGCCTGGAGACACCGGTCGGCGACGGCGAGTCGATGTACGGCGACATGATCGAGGACGTAAACTGCGAGCAGCCCGACGAGGCACTCGCCAAGCTTCTCCGCGGAACAGAGCTGGGGCTCGCCCTCGAGAAGCTGAACGACAGGATGCGACACGTGCTCGAGCTTCGGTTCGGGCTTTCGGGCCAGAAGCCCCGCACGCTCGAAGAGGTGGGCGGTGAGCTGGGAGTCACCCGCGAGCGGGTACGGCAGCTCGAGTCACGCGCTCTTCGGGAGCTCCAGACCGCGGCCCCGGGCCTCCGGCTCTACCTCCGCGTCGAGTAGCCCCGCTAGTCCGGCAGGAAGCCATCCTGATAAGGGCCATCGCGGGGCCGTTCATACGCCAGGTATGCCTCTTCTGGCGATGAGGTCTCTTTCTCGACGCCGGCGCCGTGTTTCTGCGCCAGGTCCGAGACCGGATAGAGCACGCCTCGCTCGCCGCCACGTGTCCCGACAGCAAGGATCACGCAGGGCCCGGAGCCGGCGCCGACGAACACGTGCTCCGTCCAGGGTGGACAGTGGACGAAGTCCCACTTCCTGAGCGGGCGCTCCTCGCCTTCGATGAGGACGAGACACTCGCCCGCGAGCACGAGAAAGTCCTCCTGTGCCTCTTCGCCGTGGTACATGCAGGCCGGCTGCCCAGGGTCGAGCACACTGACGTTGATTCCGAACTCGGCGAAACGGACGTCGCCCTCGAATGTGCAGGCTACGCCAAGCTCGTCGGTGTGCAGCCAGCTCGACCCGCGCGCATTCAGGACGTACCAGCCTTCCCCCTCGGGCACGAGGCCGTTATCGGTCTTGGCGATCTTCGCCTCGGGAACCATGTGCCGCCTTTCTCTCGAGCAATAAATCAAGCATCTAGGGTGATTGGATGTTCATCGACGTCCATTCTCACGTCGTACCGTCTGGGGACGACGGAGTTGGATCCGTCGAGGAGGGGCTGTCTCTCTGCCGCCAGGCTGCGAGCCGCGGCACGAGCGTGCTCTATGCGACACCTCATGTCTGGCCGCATCTCGGGCTCGAGGCCGGCCGCGAGCACAGGATTCGCGATGCGCACCTGCGGATGGCGCACGAAGCAGCGACGTTTGGCCTGCGCCTCGAGCTCGGGTTCGAGGTGACGCCGAAGCTCGAGCTGCTCGACGAGGACATGCAGCGCTACCGGCTCGGGGATCTGCCGGTGGTGCTCGTCGACATGCCGTTCTCCGGCGGCCTCGGACTCGCAAGGCGTCTCGCCAGCCACATCGTGTCGTGCGGCCTCGTGCCGCTTCTCGGCCATCCCGAGCGAGCGGATGCCGTCGTCGAGGAACCCGAGCTCGCAGAGGGTCTCCACGCGCACGGCTGGCTCCTTCAGGTGAACGCGTCGAGCCTCCTCGGAAGGCATGGCTCGGCGCCGCAGGAGGCAGGCTGGAGACTCGTGGAGGAGACGCTGTGTCACGCGGTTGCCTCGGACGGGCACCGCCAGACAAGGCCGCCGTTCCTGGACGAGGCGTACGAGGCGGTGAAGGCGCGGATCGGAAGCGAGACGGATCGGCTCTTCGACGGCAGCGCTCTAGCGGCTCGCGACGGCGTCGATCTCGCGGAGCGACGCTAGCCGCGACAGCGACTCGACCTCGATCTGGCGAACGCGCTCCCGCGTGAGCCCGAGCCGCTTTCCGATGTGCTCCAGCGTGTGAGGCTCCTCGCCGCCGAGCCCGTAGCGCAGCTCGAGAACCCGTCGGTCCCGGTCCGGCAGCGACTCGAGTGCCCGGTCGAGCGCCTCCTTCTGGAGATGGCGCTCGGTCAGCTCGTCCGGAAGGGGCTCGTCGCCGGGCACGAGGTCACCAAAGACTGCGTCCTCCTGCTCGCCGATGGGCTGGTCGAGGCTGGTTGACGCTCTTGCGGCAGCCTTGACCTCGAGCGCCTGCTGGAGGGGAAGACCCGCCTCCTCGGCGATCTCTGCAAGGTTCGGCTCGCGCGCCAGTTGCGTCCAGAGGTAGCGCTCGGCGCGCTGCATCTTCTGCATTCGCTCGACGACGTGGACCGGAACCCGAATCGTTCTGGCCTTGTCGGCGATCGCCCTGGCGACCGCCTGGCGAATCCACCAGGTCGCATACGTGGAGAACTTGAGCCCTCGTTGCCATTCGAACTTCTCGACAGCGCGGATCAGGCCGAACATGCCTTCCTGGATCAGGTCGAGGAAAGGCAGCCCCTGGTTTCGGTAGTTCTTCGCGATCGACACGACGAGGCGCAGGTTGCACTCGATCATCCGCCGCTTCGCCGCCATGTCGCCGCGCTCGATGCGCTTCGAGAGTTCCACCTCGTCGGCGGCGGTGAGGAGCGGGTGCCGGCCGATCTCGCGCAGGAAGAGCTGGAGCGCGTCCGTGGTTGTCTCGATCGCGTCGTTCAGGTTCCGTGGCGGCGCCGTCGGCTCTCGCGCAGGCTCCTTGACCGGCTCGACGATCTCGATGTTCCGCTCCTCGAACTCACGGTGGAGCGCCTCGACCTCGGGTGGCTCGAGCTCGAGCACATCGATGGTCTCGGCCAGCTCGACGCCGTCGACCTTGCCTGCGGCCTCGGCCCGCTCGAGAAGGAGCTGGACCTCGTGAATCTGCGTGGTGGGAGTTTCGCTCGACATCCAGCGGTTCTAAGCTACCAACCGGAATCAGGCGTACCCGGAAGGGGGCCGCCGTAAAACCGTCGGCTCGACCTTACCGACTCGGGCGGCCGGAGCAAAGGCGGTCGATCGAGGTTCACTTGCTTTCTGCCCGTCGAGAGAGAACCCACCGAAGCGGGCTCCCTCACTACAAACTAGGGCGTGTTGGGTGCCTTCACGCCACGAGGACTTCGTGAGTTCCGCCCGGCGGGTGGAGTCCTTATCCCATGCTCATTGCTGTTGCTGGCTGAGCTCGAGGCGCCCGGGTCAACGCCGGGGTCTCCACCCTGGGAAGTTGGCCTCGATCCCACCGAGCAACCTTGTAAGACCGGATCCGTCAGCTCGGATTGCACAAAGCGTGATGACGTCGCTGTCACCCGGACAGCCGAACGTCAAGTACGGACCCGGTGCCCAAGCTGCCGGCACCCCCCCGACGTCCGTGACCAGATGCTTGCCGGAACCGTCCGCGTTCATCACCCAAAGCGATCCCTCGCGACCGTAACCGAGCTGCTTGCTGTCCGGTGACCAGATCGGCCAGTTGTTTGTTCCGCTGCCCCCGTCATCAGTCAAGGCGGTGAGATCCGACCCGTCTGGCCGAACCTTGAAGATGTCGAAGCCGCCGTCGACGACGAAGGTGAACGCGATCCAGTCTCCGGCGGGCGACCACTGGGCATATTGCGCCTCTCGACCGGCTTCGGTGATCCGTCGCACGTTCGATCCGTCAGCGTCCATGACGTAGAGACTCGGCGGTGTGCTGGGCTTCGATCCGGCTGCCGCGACCAGCTTGTGTCCGTCCGGTGACCATGAGGGTGCCCATCCCTTGAGACCAGTGGTCTTGCTCAAATTGAGGAAGTTGGTGCCGTCGGCGTTGATAATTGCAAGCGGCGTGTCCGTCTCCGCACCGAGGTTCCAGCGGAAGGCGATTCGCCGACCGTCGGGTGACCAGTTAGGGGTTTGCTTATCACCGCGAAGGTCATCGACTGGCCGGAAGTCCGTGCCGTCAGCCTCGGCGCTATAGATTCGCGGGAAGCGGTCGCCAGGCTGCTTGCTGACAAACGCCAAGCGCCAACCGGCGAGGTTTTGAAGCAGGTCCCCGGCAGTCGACGATGTGGAAGCGGTGGTTCGGTTCCAGGACGCTTCGCCGCTGCTTGAGTCGTCGTCGGAAAGACAGCCAGCGCTGGCGAGCGCCACCAGGGCGCAGGCAAGGGCATGAGATTGCGAAAGCTTCATCGCCCAAGTCCTTTACACGCGGGCCGGGCAACACGTTCCAAAAGCGAGAGTTTGCTGTCCTGACCGCGCGCGACGAGAGTCCGGCCCATGGCCTCGAGACCTCTGGCCAGGCTCGTTCCGCAAATCCGGCGGGCATCGCTCACGCGTAGTACAGGTGTCGACTGACGGAGAGGAAGGAGGCAATAACCATGCGAAAGATCTTCGTTGCGCTCTTCACGGGCGCGGTGCTCGCGGTGGCTTCCCTTACACCGGCACTCGCGGCGCCGAATCCGAGCGGCACCGGCCAGCCCGGGGCGGAATGCGGCGAGCCAGGGGCCACCACAGAACCGGCTGGGTTCCTCACGAGTGGGTTCGCGCACGCCGAGACTGTCTACGCAGGAAGCGAGGGCACACCCTCTGCCGCTAACGGAAGCCCAAAGGCGGTGTCACAGTACGACGTCGCCTGCTACCAGGTGACCTCGAATCATTAGGGATGACTGTCGGCCAGGCCGCTTTGGTGTGGCCCGCGGCAGCAAAGTCTCAGCTTCTCGCAGCGGGCTCCCGCGATGTGTGCAGGTTCCGATTTCTTGCGGACAGCGAGAAAGTTTCCGCGTCGACCGAGATCTAACGGATTAGGGGAAAGGTTGGGGAAAGGTCAGGAGGGCTCGGGCGGTTCCCATCTCTTTTGGGGCCGCCCGCCCTCCAGGCGTCTTGCAGTGTGTAGGCATGACCGAGTTTCGGGCTTGGTTCACGCCTCCCCAGTGCGGGGTGTCATGGATCGGCTCGAGAGGCGCTACGATATGGGACGGGGGAGCCCGTGCCTCCCTGTCCCGTGGAGGAAGCGCATCCCGGTCGTGCCGCAGTGACCGGGTTGCTTTCGGGCTTCCCCAACCACACACTTCTACTCGGTAGCCCGAGCCGGTGACTGGCGGGGGATCTGCGGGTCGAGGCCGATCGGTTCGGCTTGGACGTGGTCGTAGAAGACGGACGTGCCCCTGTGAGGTTTTAACGTCAAGCAGGGCGCGCCGCTCGCCGCAAAAGGGCGCGCCCTGCGAGACTCCACACTATCCCCATCGAGAAACGAATAGAAACCCCGTGACGCTTGCGCCCGAGGACTGCCGGCACTAAGGTCGAAGGCGGGGTTGGGGGAAGGTTTCCAGGGCCGCATCGTGCCCTGCCGCAGGGCGTCGGTGCGGCCCTGGTTTATTCGCAGACTCGAGAGCCGGAACTCGCCAA
>Ga0307318_10000212_pt1 | contig 18598 bp, 20 predicted proteins | sample ER_DNA_367_FD_194500 | JGI IMG/M metagenome (GOLD analysis project Ga0307318, IMG submission 194500) | Bulk soil microbial communities from the East River watershed near Crested Butte, Colorado, United States - ER_DNA_367 | ecosystem: Environmental > Terrestrial > Soil > Floodplain | place...
CGCGAGCCCTATCGAGAGCCCGGAGGCCATGCCGACTCTCGAGGGCATGTATTCCTGGCTCATGACGAGGCTCACGCCGAACGTCCCGATCACGGCGGCCCCGGCGAGGATCACTGCCGCGATTCCGATCGGGCCTCCGACCAGGACATAGACGAGGATTAGCGGCGTCGCCACGACGAAGCTCCAGCGGAGCACCGGGCGACGGCCAAAGCGGTCGGCGAGGGGTCCTCCGCACAGGGTTCCAACGGCGCCGGCGATGAGGAACCCGCCGAGGACGACCGTCCCGAAGGTCGCGCTGTGCCCCAGCGACTCTTCCCAGAGCGGAATGAAGGTGAAGAGGCCCATGTGCGCGACGCTCCGGAGGCCGACCACTACGAGGAGAAGCGTGAGGCCACGGCGCTCAGCGGCCTGGATCGCACCTGACGAGGCCTGCTGCGCAGGGCTCGGTGCGAACGCGGCGAGGTAATCCCGGACCGCGATCAGCGCCGCGGCGACGAGCAGCCCCGGCACCGCGAGCAATACCGCGCCGTGGAGCCCGAAGATGCTGATGAAGGCCGCCGCGAGGAGCGGGCCCAGCGCGAAGCCGACGTTTCCTCCCACCGAGAAGAAGGACATGCCGCTCGCGCGTTTGGAGCCGCTGACATAGCTCGCGAACTTCGAGCCCTCAGGGTGATAGGCGGCCACTCCGATCCCGGCCAGGAGCACGCAGACAAGCGCGACCCAGTACGCGGGTGCCACGGAGGTCGCCGCCATGCCGACCCCTGCGAGCGCCACGCCGGCCGGCAGTAGCCAGAGCGCTCCGCGCGTGTCCGACCAGAGGCCGAACGCCGGCTGGATGAGCGAAGACGAGATCGTCGCCGCCAGGACGAGCGCCGCGGCGAGCGTGTACGTGAGGTCGAACTTGTCGACGAGGTAGGGCAGGAGGGCGGGCAGCGACCCCTGCGCCAGGTCGGTCGCGAGATGGCCCGACGACAGGGCCGCCATCGCTTTCCGGTCCACCCCAGCCACGGCCGCTGAGGTTAGCTCGCGCAGCTAGGCGTAGCGGCGGACGAGTGCATGTGTCAGCTCCCATTGAATCCGGACGATCTCTCGCCGGTTCCGCTCGAGAGCCCGCTTTGCGCCCGAGGAGCGCAGGAGCTCCCTCTCGCGCAGAAGCCCTCCGAGAGCTTCTTGGAGGGCTTCCACTGGGAGAGGGTTTGGCCCGCGAGGGGAGGGTGCGGGCCGAGAGGGTAGAGCTGCGCTCATTGCGCAACCCTCTCATCGGCCTTGAGGGCTACAGACGTATCCCTCATTCGAGGATCACGGTAGAACGGGCTTCGGATAGCATCCCGCCCGCCCAGGATGGAGATCGAAGCCGTCGATATCTCGCCTGCGGAGGTCGATGCGGACGTGCTCGCCTTCGCGGTACCCGACCCAGTCGAGCTGCCCGCCTCCGGGCGCGAGCTCGATGAGCGCGTGGGCGGCGAGTTGCGCCATTTGATCGAGGATGGAGAGCTCAAGGGCCGCCTCGGAAAAACGACGCTCGTCCACACGTCCGGCCGGCTCGGAGCTCACCGGGTCGCGGCGGCCGGGGTGGGCGGGGGAGAGACGCTCGACGCTGACGCGCTGCGGACCGCAGCCGCGGCGGTGGCCATCCGCGCCGGGGAGGTCGGCGGCCGGTCGGTGGCCTGGATCCTCGGGGAGAACGGGCTCGCTGCAGCCGAGCAGGCGCGGGCGATCGTCGACGGAACAGCCCTGGGGCCCTACGACTCCGGCCACTGGAAGACCGGGGAGAACGACCGCCGCCACGGCGTCGAGCGGCTCGTCCTCTGCGGGCCGGGCGCGGCTGCCGCGGGCGAGGAAGCCCGCCGCGCCAACGTCGTCGCCTCCTGGACGAACCGCTGCCGCGACTTCGTGAACGCCCCGCCGAACGAGTGCACGCCTATCCGCCTCGCCGAATGGGCAGAGGAGACCGCGGGCCGTTTCCCGGCGCTGACCTTCGAAGCGCTCGGGATCGACGAGATCAAGGCCGCCGGTATGGGCGCGCTCGCGGCGGTCAGCCAGGGAAGCGACAACCCCGCGCGCCTGATCAAGCTGTCCTACGAGCCGGCGAACGCCAAGGGCGATGTCGTCCTCGGCCTGATCGGCAAGGCGATCACTTTCGACTCCGGCGGGCTCTCGCTGAAGCCCGCCGACCGCATGGAGGAGATGAAGTCGGACATGGGCGGCGGGGCCGCGGCTCTGGCAGCGACAGGCGCAATCGCGGAGCTCGAGCTTCCGGTCCGCGTCCTCACGGTCGTCCCATCCTGCGAGAACATGCCTGGCGGTCACTCCTACCGCCCTGGCGACATCATCACCGCCCTCAACGGTAAGACGATCGAGATCACGAACACGGATGCCGAGGGCCGCCTGATCCTGGCCGACGCGCTCTGGCACGCCCGCCAGTCGGGCGCCACGCACATGATCGACCTCGCCACCCTCACCGGCGCGATGGTGATCGCCATGGGCGACTACTACGCCGGGCTCTTCGCCAACGACCAGGAGTGGGCGGAGACCATCCGAGGGGCGGCCGAGGCGAGCGGCGACCACGCGTGGATCTGGCCGCTGCACGAGACCTACCGCCGCTACATCGACTCGAGCTTCGCGGACATGAAGAACTCGTCGGAGTACCGCCAGGGCTCCCCCATCCTCGCCGCGCGCTTCCTCGAGGAGTTCGTCGGCGAGGGACCATGGGCCCACATGGACATCGCCGGCACGGCGTACCTGGAGCGCGGCCGCGACGACTACTACGACAGCCCGGGTGCCACGGGATACGGCGTGCGGCTTCTCACCGAGCTCGCCCGGCGCGTGTCCGCTTGAACTTCGACCTTCCCGAAGAGCACGAGCTCCTGCGCAGCACCGTGCGCGAGTTCGCGGAGGAGCGGATCGCCCCGGTCGCCGAGGAGCTCGACCGCGAGCACAGCTTTCCGTACGACCTGATCGCCGAGCTGGCCGAGCTCGGGCTCATGGGCATCCCGATCCCTGAGCAGCACGGCGGCGGCGGCGGCGACACGCTCTCGTACGCGATTGCCATCGAGGAGCTCACGCGAATCGACTCCTCCGTCGCGATCACGGTTGCGGCGCACACGTCACTCGGGACGATGCCGATCCTCCTCTACGGGACGGATGAGCAGAAGGAGGCCTGGCTGCCCGACCTGGCCTCTGGGAAGAAGCTCGCCTCGTTCGGGCTCACGGAGGCGGAAGCCGGTTCGGACGCCGGGGCGACACGGACGACGGCCGAGCTGCGCGACGGGCAATGGGTCGTCAACGGCTCGAAGATCTTCATCACCAACGCGGGCACGGACATCTCCGCCTGCGTGACGATCACCGCCCGGACCGGCGAGGACGAGATCTCCAACCTCGTCGTGCCGAGCGGAACCGAGGGCTACTCAGTCTCCGAGCCGATGCGCAAGATGGGCTGGCGGGCCTCCGACACGCGCGAGCTCTCCTTTCGCGATTGCGCGGTGCCGGAGGGGAACCTGCTCGGCGAGCGGGGCGCGGGTCTTCGGCAGTTTCTCGAGATCCTCGACGGCGGGCGCATCTCAGTCGCCGCCATGGGGCTCGGGCTCGCGCAGGGCGCTTTCGAGCTCGCGTCCAGCTACGCGCGCGAGCGCCGGCAATTCGGCAAGCCGATCTCGACCTTCCAGGCGATCCAGTTCAAGCTCGCCGACATGGCGACGGAGATCGAAGCCGCGCGGGGCCTCGTCTACAAGGCGGCCTGGCTGAAGGATCAAGGTCGTCCGTTCGCCCACGCGGCGGCGATGGCGAAGCTCTACACGGGCGAGCTCGCCCACCGGGTTGCCAACCACGCGCTGCAGATCCGCGGGGGCTACGGTTTCATGGACGAGTACGCGATCTCCCGCCTCTATCGCGACCAGAAGGTGCTCGAGATCGGGGAAGGAACGAACGAGGTGCAGCGTCTAGTGATCGCCAGGCACTTGGGCCTGTGACGAAGGAGGACAGCTTGCCGCTCTTCATGGACGTCCACAACATGGATGGCGCAATCACGTGTGACGCCGTCCGCGAGGCACACGAGAAGGATCTCGAGGTCCAGGGAGACCACGGGGTCAACTACAAGAGCTACTGGGTCGCGGAGACAGAGGGAAAGATCTTCTGCCTCGTCGAGGCTCCTGACGCGGAGACCGCCGCCCGGGTGCACCGCGACGCGCACGGGCTCGTCGCGGACGAGATCTACGAGGTGCGGGAAGGGTCGTAAAAGAGGGCTTGGCCTCCGGCCGCCTCTACGCCGGCTCGTCCGGGTTCTCGTATCCGTCCTGGAAAGGCGGGTTCTACCCGGCCGAGGCGCGCCCCGAGGATTTTCTGCGCTTCTACTCGGAGCGTCTGCCCTCGGTCGAGCTGAACACGACCTTCTACCGCTTGCCCGCGGAGGGGCAGTTCGAGCGCTGGGCGGCCCAAACCCCGCCGGACTTCCGCTTTGCGCTCACGATGACCCGCGGGGCGACCTCGTTCGGCCGCGTCGAGGGTATCCCCGCCTTCGTCCAGACCGCCGGCGTCCTCGGGGAACGACTCGGCCCGGTGCGGATCAAGGTCCCACAGGCCCGCGACGACGGGTTCCTGCTCCTGCTCCTGGACTCGCTCGCTCCCGAGTTGCGCTGGGTGCTCGACTTCCGCCACGAGTCCTGGTCGGCACCCGACGTCGACGCGCGGCTCGCGGAGCGCGGCGTGGCGAGGGTGGACTCGCTCGAGGGGCCCACTCCGTTCGCGTACGTCCGTCTCCGCGACACCCCGTACGACGAGGCCGGTCTGGCCGACGCAGCCGAGGCGATTGCCCCGGTTCTCGCCGAGGGCAAGGACGTCTACTGCTACTTCCGCCACGAGGACGAGCCCACCGCCCCGCGCTACGCCGAGCGCTTGCTCGAGCTCGCGGGCCGGTCTTCGAGCCGGTAGACAAAGCGCAGCGCCTGCCAGGTCTCGTCGATCGAGCAGCTCTTGTTGTCGACGAGGCCGGCGGCCAGTCCGATCTCTTGCACCGCCTCGAAGGAGAGATCCGTCTGGACATCCGAGCTCTTCTTCGGCCAGGCGACCCAGAGGCCGCCGGCCGGCGCGAGCCGTCGGGCGAGCGGCGCGAACGCGCGGGTCAGCGCCCCGCGCTTGGTCGCGAAATGCACGACGACGTCGAGCTCGCCCCTGCTCCGCGGCCGCACACCGAGCCGCTCGGCGAAACCCTCGGGCGCGCGTTGCAAGGCCACCCGGAAGCCATCCTTGATGCCGAGCTTGTCGGGGAGCGGCGTCTGGGAGTAGTCCTTGTGCATCGCCGGGAAGATAGTCGGACGCACGTCCGTCTAGTGGGCATGTATTACAGCCCCCACACGCACCTGGCTATCGCACGCGACCGCCACGAAGACATGCTGCGTGACGCGCGCAACCGTGAGCTGGCGCGGCTCGTCGAAGACGACCGCCCGGGTCTGGTCGCGCGGGTCCGCAACCTCTTCCCCAGCCGCGGCGAGAGACACCAGCCGGCCGTCCGCCCGGTCTAGCTGAGGCGCTCGGTCGAGTAGCCCCACTCAGCGAGACGTGCGAGCAGCTCATCGCAGTGCTCGTCGTCTCGCATGGAGAGGGTGAGCTCGACCTCCGTCCCTGTCACCGGGAGATCCATGCCCTCCCGATGGTGCTCGACGGAGAGCACGTTGACGCGCTCACCGGCGATGAGGCCGAGCAACCGGGCCAAGGCGCCCGGGCGGTCCTCGAGCCTCGTCCGCACGACGAGGAAGCGGCCCGCCTGCGTCAGCCCGTGGCGCGCGATCTCGATCAGGAGCGTCGCGTCGATGTTGCCGCCCGAGAGCAGCGCGAGGGCCGGCCCTTCGCCGGGGACCTTGCCTCCGAGCAGAGCGGCGACCGAGGCCGCGCCGGCCCCCTCGACGACGAGCTTCACCCGCTCGAGTAGGAGGACGATTGCCTGCGCGATCTCGGGGTCGCTCACCGTGACGACGCGGTCGAGCCGGTCGTCGAGGATCCGCCTGGTCAGCTCTCCGGGCACCTTGACCGCGATGCCATCCGCGATGGTGTGGCCGGGCTCGCCGTCGCCGGCGAAGGGCGCGCAGCTCTCGGCCTGGACGCCGACGATCTTCACTTCGGGGCGGAGCTCGCTGAGCGCAAGTGAGATCCCCGAGGCCAGCCCGCCGCCCCCGATCGGGACGACGACTGCCTCGAGCTCGCCGACCTGCTCGGCGATCTCCAGCCCGACCGTCCCCTGGCCGGCGATGACGATCTCGTCCTCGAAGGCATGGATGAAGATGGCACCGGCCTCGACGCGCGCCTGGGCGGCCACGTTCGCCTCGTCGAACCCCTCGCCGGTGAGGACGACGTCCGCACCGTAGCTCCGAGTGGCATCGACCTTCGCCATCGGCGCGTCTTCGGGCATGAACACCGTTGCCTTGACGCCCGCCTCCCGGGCGGCGAGCGCGACGGCCTGGCCGTGGTTTCCCGCGCTCGCGGTCACGACGCCGGCTGCCCGCTGCTCGTCCGTCAGAGCGGCGATCCGGTTCACGGCCCCGCGGATCTTGAAGGAGCCAGTGCGCTGCAGGTTCTCGGCCTTGAGCAGGACGGGTCGCCGGCTCATGCGCGAGAGCGCCTCGGACGAGTAGACCGGCGTGACGCGCGCGAGGCCGCCGATCCGCCCGCGAGCGGCTTCGATCTCAGCGAGGGTGGGACCGGTCGTGGTAGCCATCGTCAGGAGATTTTGAACACCTTTTCGAGGATCTCGCGCACCGCGGTGAGCGGATCGAGCTCACGACGCTGCACGGCGTCGAGAAGACGTCGCAGCTCGGGATCGTCTCCGACGGCCTGCTCGAGGTGGCCCTTCGCCCGCGCGCTGGCCACTGCAAAGACCTCTCCGGCCAGGTTGCGCGCGCGCCGTTCGGCGAGCAGCTCGTTGTCCTGCAGATACGCCCGGTGCTCCTCGATCTTGCTCCAGAGTTCGTCGATCCCCTCGCCCTTCACGGCCTCCGTGAGCACAATCGGAGGGTGCCAGCCCGCCTCGGTGTCGAGGGCGAGGATCGAGCGCACCTCGTTCACCATGGTCTTCGCGGCGGGGTGGTCGCGCTTGTTCACCGCGATCACGTCGGGGATCTCCATGATCCCTGCCTTGAGCGCCTGGATCGAGTCGCCGGAGCCGGGCATGAGCACGAGCAGCACCGTGTCGGCGATCGAGATGATCTCGACCTCGCTCTGCCCCGCTCCAACGGTCTCCAGGAAGAGGAGATCCTTGCCGGCCGCGTCGAGGAGCAACGCCGCCTGGAGCGTGGCCTCTGCAAGACCGCCGAGGTGGCCTCGGGTGCCCATCGAGCGGATGAACACCTCGGGATCGAGGAAATGGTCGGCCAGCCGGATGCGGTCACCGAGCAGGGCCCCGCGGGTGAACGGGCTCGACGGGTCGACGGAGATGACCCCGACGGTCGCGTCACGCTCGCGAACGTGCCGGACGAGCGCGCTGATGAGGCTCGACTTCCCGACGCCGGGCGGCCCGGTGACGCCGATCGCGTACGCCTGGCCGGTCTCGGGATAGAGCTCCCGGACAAGCTCGTACGCGGTCGGGTCTGAGCTTTCGATCAGCGTGATCGCGCGCGCGAGCGCCCGGCGGTCGCCCTGGCGCACGCCCTCCACGAGCCGCTCGACCGTCCAGCCGCGGGTCAATCGCTTGCCGGCAGGGCCTCGGCGGATCTCGCCTCGGCGGTGACACCGCGAACGAGCACGTACCCGACGACCGCTCCGACCGCCATGAGGGCTGCTGAGATTCCCCAGACGGCGCGCGCGCCGATTGCGTTGGTCAGGGGCCCGGCGATCACCATGCCGAGCCCGAGGACCGCGTAGCCGATGCTCATCACCACCGTGAACGCGCGTCCGCGCAGGCGATCGGGCGCACCGCGCTGGACGAGCAGGGCGTTCGTGATGACCGCCACGCCGTTTCCGGCTCCGGCCGCGATGACCACGAGCGCGGCCACCCAGACGTTCGGCGCGGCTGCGGCTGCTCCGAATCCGAGGGCCATGAGCCCGATCGAGATCCCGTACGGGATGGCCAGGCCACGCTGCGCGATCCAGGTTGCGCCGAAGAAGCTCCCAATGACGAGCCCGAGGCCAGTCGCCGCGACCAGCAGCCCGTAGCCGAAGTCGCCGCCCTCGAAGACCTTCTTGGCGAGCACGACCTCCGACACGTTCACCCCGGCGTTCGCCAGCATGACGATGCTCCAGGCCACGAGCACCGTCACGAGCGCGCGCGAGTGGACGGCGAGCGAAAGGCCCTCGGCGATGTCCTTCCACCCTCCCTGGCTTGGCTCGCGCTCCGCCTCCTCGAGGCGCCCGCGGATGCGGAGGATGAGGACGGCCGAGACCGTGAAGCTGACACCGTTGACGACGTAGGCCACGTCCGGGCTCGTCGCCGCGACGAGGGCGCCGCCCACGAGCGAGCCGATCGTCCACGTGAGGTTGTCCGCCGTCTGGAGCAGCCCGTTCGCCTGGGGCAGCTCGGCGTCGGACACGAGGTTCGGCAGCCCCGCGTAGACGGCCGGCCGGAATACGCTGGTCGCTAGACCGGCGGCCAGCGCGAGCATCACGATCTGGAGCGCGCTGGTTGCGAAGGGCAGCGCGAAGAACACGCCCGCGCGGGCGGCGTCGGAGAGGACGAGGATCCAGCGGCGCGAGGCCCGGTCGATCAGGCGCCCGGCAAAGAGGCCGATGAGGACGATCGGCAGGAACTCGACGATGAGGAGCGCGCTGACCCAGTTCGAGTCCTCGGTCCGGTCCCACACGTCGATGACGAGCGCGACGAACGCGAGCCAGGTGCCGATGCTGGACGCGAGCGTGGCGAGGAAGAGCAGGCGAAAGCTCCTGGCCTCCCGCAACAGACCGAGTCCGGCCCCGCTCAGGGCCCGTGTCACGGACCGCACCGTAGCAGCGCCTGTGGAAGGCGAGCAGCCCTCAAAGGGCGGTCTTCGCGGTCTCCAAAACGCGCTCGAGTGCCGCCGCGAAGAGGTCGTTTTCCTCGCTGGTCCCGACGGTGACGCGAATGGCGCCGGGAGCTCCGAACGGAGCTAGCGGGCGGACGATGACGCCTTCACGGAGAAGAGCCTCGAACACCGGACGCGAGTCCTCCCCCACCTCGACGTAGACGAAGTTCGCCACCGCCGGAGCGGCCACCGTCAATCCCAGGCGCTCGCACGCGTCCACGAGCTGCGTGCGGCCCTCGGCGGTCAGCTCCCGCCGGCGCGCGATCTCCTCGTCGTTTCCCAGGCTTGCGAGCGCGGCATCCTGCGCGGTCTGGTTGATGTCGAACGCGTTCTTCACCTTGCCGATCGCGGCAACCACATCTGGGGCGGCGATCCCATAGCCGACTCGAAGGCCCGCGAGCCCGTAGATCTTGGAGAAGGTGCGCAGAACCAGAACCCGGCGGCCCCGCTTGAAGCTCTCCTCGATCCCGTCGTGGTAGTCGGGCGCGTCGACGTACTCGAAGTAGGCCTCGTCGAGGACCGTGAGGACGTGCTCGGGCACGCGCTCGAAGTAGCTCTCCACCTCCTCCCGGGAGATCATCTTGCCCGTCGGGTTGTTCGGATTGCAGAGGTAGACGAGCTTCGTCCGCGGCCCGATCTCGCCGAGGATTGCCTCCACGTCGTAGCGGTGCTCGGTGAGGGGAACGCGCTTGGGCTCGGCTGCAAGCTTTATCGCGTCGAGGACGTAGCTCGGGAACGAGGGCCAGCCACAGACGATGTCGTCACCCGGGTCGAGAACCGCGAGCGACAGATACATCACCACCGCGTCCGCGCCCGCCGCGACGGCGATGTTCTCGAACTCGACGCCGTGCTTCTCGGCCAGCGCCGTCCGGAGGCGATAGGCGCCCCCGTCGGGGTAGCGGTTCAGCTCTGGCACCCCTCTGGCGATCGCCTTCAGGGCCTCGGGGAAGGGCCCGAACTGGCCCTCGTTCGAGGCGAGCTTGATCACACGATCGAGGCCGAGCTCGCGCTGGACCTCCTCGACCGGCTTCCCGGGCTCGTACGGGACCAGCGGCCCGAGGGCGGAACGGAAGAGCGACTCGTCGGCGATGGCCTAATCTTTTCAGCAATGAACGAGCTCGGGCTGTTCCCGCTGAACCTCGTACTCCTCCCGGGAGAGCAAGCGCCGCTGCACGTCTTCGAGCCGCGCTACAAGGAGCTGATCGGTGAGTGCCTTGCCGAGAACGAGGAGTTCGGGCTCGTCCTGGCCGATGACGAGGGCCTTCGCGAGATCGGCACACGGGCCGGCGTGATCGAGGTGCTCGAGCGCTTCGACGACGGCCGGCTCAACGTCGTCATCGAGGGCCGGGAGCGCTTCCGCCTGGTCGAGGTGAGCGAGGGCCTCTCCTACCAGACGGCCGAGGTCGTGGACATCGACGACGACGGCGAGCAGCCGACCGAGGAGGAAGTCGAGCTGTGCCTGGCCGCGTACGACCGCGTCGTGAAGGCCGCGGATGCGGAGCTCGAGGACCTCGACTTCGACGCCGAGTCGATCGCATTCCAGATCGCTGCGCGAGTCGACTTCGGCACGGAAATCAAGCAAGGCCTGCTAGAGCTGCAGTCAGAGCGCGAGCGCGTCCTGCGGCTGGCGCCGATGCTGAATCAGGCCGCCGACGCAGTCCGGCGCGACCGCGACATCCGCGAGCGCGCCTCTGGCAACGGCCGAGTCGAGCCTCTCTAGCGGCTCTGGCCAACGGGGTCTGGCGACGCCCCAGAGCCGCGAGCCGGATGCGTTTATTCCTTGCGGATCCCGTGGACGGGGCGACCGGCCGCCTCCCACGCGTAGTACGACGCACTCGCGCCGAACGACGGCTCGTACGCCACCACCCGCGGGTTGCGCCCCACCTCCTTCGCCCGCTGCGCGTGACGCAGAAGGTTCGGGTCGTCACGGTGCTCCCAGACCAGGATCAGGTGCACGGCCGTCATGAACATCGCCACGAACGGGCAGCCGTCGGCAGGGCAGGGGAACGGATCGGTCGCGACGCAGAACCACCCGGCGTGGTCATCCTGGGAGTCATCGATCCAGAGGTCTTCCTCGACATCGAGCTCGAGGTCGAGTCGCTGGTAGACGCCGGGCTCGGTCATTCGAGCTCTTTCGCCATGAGAATCGCGTCGACGAACTCGCTGCCACGGCGATAGTGGCGCCACCGGAAGCCCTCCCGCTCGTACCCCAGCCCCTCATAGAGGGCGATGGCGGGCTCGTTGTGCGGGAAGACATGCAGCTCGAGCTTGCGGATCCCGACGCTCCGCGCCCACTCCTCGGCACCCTCCATCAAGGCCTTCCCGACGCCGCGGCGCCGGTAGTCGCGCGCCACCATGAGACCGACGTCTCCGACATGCTCGCTCGCGGGATGCAGATCGCGGGCGACGGAGAGGCGCCCGACGATCGCCCCATCGTCCTCGGCGACGAGCACGGCGGCATGCGGATGACGGCGGATCGAACGGAGATAGCGCCGCTCCTCCGCGGCGCTGCGCCACTCTCCTCCGGTGATCAGCCAGCCTTCCTCCTCCGCTCCAACGGCGCGGGCCAGCTCGACGAGAGACGCGGCATCGCCGGGCTCGGCGTGGCGGACGGTCAATCGACGACCACGCCGGCACCACCGCGGCGTGGGTCTCCCGCCGCGTCGAGGTTCCCGGCCGCGTCGAGGGCGACGGTCGACGCGCCGCCGAAGTAGAGGTTGAGATCGCCCCAGCGCACGACGTCGTAGCCCTCCGCTTCGAGCGCGCCCCCCACGGCAGGGTCGATTCCGCCCTCGAGGTTCAGCTGGTCGTCCTCGAAATGAACACGCGGATGGGAGATCGCCTCTTGTGCACTGAGGCCGTGCGCGACGACGTTGACGACGATCTGGAGGATGGCCGAGCGCAGCCTGTTCGAGCCCGCGCTGCCGACCACGAGGCGCGGCCGGCCCTCGGCGAGGACGATGGAGGGCGCCATCATGCTCGTCAGCCGGCGCCCTGCGGCCGCGCGCCCCTCTCCGGCGTTCAGGTCGCTCTCGCCCAGCATGTTGTTCATGTGGATGCCAGTGCCGGGGACGATGACCCCGGAGCCGCAGCCGGTGGACGCGGACAGAGACGCCGCGTTTCCGCGCGCGTCGACCACCGAGATGTGCGTTGTCGACGGCGCGCCGGCAGGCTCGCGTGCGACCCGGCTCCCACGTGAGCGTGCCCTGCGCGCGGCCGCCGCCACCGTCGGCTCGGAGAGGAGCTTCTCGGCCAGGCCGCCGCGATAGAGGCCGGTGAGGAAACCGCCGGCGCGGGCGCGAGTGGCCTCCCGCGAAACCTCGGCGAGCGCCCTGGTGGACTCGACGCTGCCCGGCGGCCCCGGGGACCCCAGCCGGTCGAGGACACGAAGCGCGTAAGCGATCAGCAGCCCGCCCGAAGAAGGCGGCGCGTTCGAGACGAACTCGTGGCGCGAGTAAGGCACGCGCACCGGGCGCCGGCGGATGACGCGATACTCGGCCAGGTCGGTCTCCGTGAGGAGGCCTCCCCGCTCCCGCACGGCCTGGCTCATCTGCCGCGCGAGCGAGCCGCGGTAGAACGCCTCTGCGCCCTCCGCTACGAGGAGCTCGAGCGTGTCCGCGAGGTCTTGCTGAACGAGCTGCTCCCCCTCTACGAGCGCACAGCTCGTTCCGTAGACCTTTCGGCCATCGTCCTCGGCGCGGAGCGCGACGTCCAGAATCGCGTGGAGAAACGCTTGCTGGCGATTCAGCTCCACCCCCGCCCGGGCGAGCTCGACCGCCGGCGCGATCAGTTCCCCCCACGGGAGGCTCCCGTAGAACCGATGCGCCTCGCTCAGACCAGCGACGGCTCCCGGTACCGCACACGAGGCGCCGCCGATTCGGAAGAACTGGATGGTCTGCTCGTCGAAGGGGACCTCCATCTCGTCCATGGGCGCGGCCGTCGCTCCCTCGAGTCCGCGCCCCGGCAGCGAGACGAAGAAATCGAACAGGCGGTCCGACCCGTCGCGCGCGCGGTGGACGAGCATGAAGCCCCCCGCGCCGGGGCCGGTCAGGGGGCTCTCCGTGACCCAGGACGTGAAACCGGCAGCAATGCACGCGTCCACGGCGTTGCCGCCCTCCTCCAGGATCCGCGCGCCCGTCATGGCGGTCAACGGATGGCCGGCGGCGACTGCGCCTCTCATGCGTTTGAGGTTAGCGCCCGAAGGCCGCGAAGCTAAAGATCGCGCAGGAAGCTCGGCGGCTCGAGCGAATCGCCGTCGGTGACGGGAGCTGCGGGCCGGAACCCGGGAGTTCCGAGACCGGTCGCGATGACCGTCACCCAGATCTGGCCCGCGAGCCGCTCGTCGATCGTCGCTCCGAAGATGATGTTCGTCTCCTCGGTGGCGGCTTCGCGCACGACCTCGGCCGCTTCGTTGACCTCGAGCAGCGTCAGGTCGTCGCCGCCGGCGATCGAGAGGAGGATGCCGCGGGCGCCCATGATCTCCGTGTCGATGAGCGGCGAGCGCAGGGCGCGGCTGGCCGCCTCGCGGGCGCGAGCCTCGCCGGTGGCGAAGCCGATGCCCATGATCGCGGAGCCGGCGTCCTGCATGATCGTCCGCACGTCGGCGAAGTCGAGGTTGATAAGCCCGGGCATGGTGATGAGGTCGCAGATGCCCTGGACTCCCTGGCGGAGGACGTCGTCCGCGATCCGGAAGGCATCGAGCATGGACGTGGAACGCTCGAGCACCTCGAGCAACCGGTCGTTCGGGATGACGATGACCGTATCGCAGACCTCGCGAAGCGCTGCGATCCCGTTCTCGGCCTGCGAGCGGCGGCGCGTGCCTTCGAAGCGGAACGGCAGCGTCACGATCCCGACCGTGAGCGCGCCCACCTCACGGGCGATGCGCGCGACGACCGGGGCTGCGCCCGTCCCCGTGCCTCCGCCTTCGCCGGCGGTCACGAAGACCATGTCGGAGCCGCGAAGAACGTGCTTGATCTGGTCGTACCCCTCTTCCGCGGCCTTGCGGCCGAGGTCGGGGTCCGAGCCCGAGCCGAGACCCTGCGTGAGCTCGCGCCCAATGTGCAGCTTGATCGGCGCTTCGCAGGTGCGGAGCTGCTGAATGTCGGTGTTGACCGCCACGAACTCGACCTGTGAGACCCCGGCTTCGATCATCCGGTTGACCGCGTTCAGCCCGCCACCGCCCACGCCGACGACCCGGATGACGGCCAGGTAAGCCGCGGATTCCGGGCGAGGCGTGCGGTGAAGGCGCGGGGCGGCGTCGGCCAACCTCGAGACCGGCGGCTCCTCGTAGCGGACGCGCGGAGGCTCCGGAGGAGGCTCTGGATTAGGTACTGGCTCCGGCGCGGCCGTGAGCGTCCGCTCAGCAGGCTCGGGTGCCGCAGGCTCTGGAGCGGCCGGCTCGACAATCGTTTCCTCGATCGCGGGCGCCGGCGCGGTGTCCGGCGGCTGCGCCTGCTCGACGGTCGCCGCGTCGGCGTCCGAATGGCCACCCTCGGGCTCGCGCTCCGCCCGCTCCGCCTGGCGCTGCGCGGCTTCGGTCGCCCTGAAGAGCTCCGCTAGCGGGCCCTCACGCATGCTGGCGCGGCGTCGCGCCATTGAGCACCTCCTTGGCCAGGTCGCGGTAGGCCTCTGCAGCCGAGCTCGACGGGTCGTATTTCAAGACGGAGCTTCCCTGCACTGGCGCCTCCGCATAGCGAACGGTCTTCTTGATTCGCGTGTCGTATACGAGATCGCCGAAGTTCTCCTTCAGCATCTCGACGGCTTCTTTGCTGTGCAGCGTGCGCGAGTCGTACATCGTCGGGAGGATTCCGTAGATGTCGACGACCGGATTCAGGTTCTCGCGGATCATCGTCAGCGTGTTCTCCAGCTGGACGAGCCCGCGGAGCGAGAGGTACTCGCACTGGACCGGGACGATGACGCCATCGGACGCGGTGAGAGCGTTGATCGTCAGCAGGCCGAGTGACGGCGGCGTGTCGATGAGGATGTAGTCGTAGCGGCTACGGACCGGGAGCAGGCCTTTCTGCAACGCGCGCTCGCGGCCGATCATGCTCGAGAGCGCGAGCTCTGCGCCGGCCAGGTCGATGGAGGAAACCGCGATGTCGACCTCGGCGCGATGGATCACTTCCTCGATCGGAACCGAATGGACGAGTACGTCGTACATCGACCGCTCGACCGTGTCCGGATCCATGCCCTGACTCATCGTCAGGTTTCCCTGCGGATCGAGGTCGACGACGAGGACGCTGAAGCCCTTTTCCTTGAACGCGACCGCGAGGTTGATCGTGGTCGTCGTTTTGGCCACGCCACCCTTTTGATTGGCGAAGGAGATGACCTGGCCCAGTGTTGCTCCCTTAGACGTGGACGTCCGCTTGCGCGGACGCGTGAGAATTCCGGTTATGCCCATGCGGGCTCCTGTTTCGGGTCAGGGTAGCACAATCCTTCTCCTGCACATACCGGGAAAATGCCCGCAAATCGCGGACAGGAACGGCTCGGAATTCGCTACCGCCGGACAGCGAGAAGCGAGAGCATTTCGAAGCAGGCATTGGCCGCGACGATCGCTGTGACTCCTGCCGGATCGAACGGGGGGCACACCTCCACACAATCGAACCCGCGGAAGTCCAAACCGGCCAGTGAGCGGATGTACGTCAGCGCTTCGCGGCTCGACGGACCGCCGACCTCCGGGGTGCCCGTCCCGGGCGCGAACGCCGGGTCGACGAAGTCGATGTCGAACGAAAGGAAGCAAGGCGCGTCACCGACTCTTTCCCGGACACGGTTGGAGAACCCGGCCGGACCGAGCGCGACGAGCTCTTCATACGGGATCCCGTCCGTACCGAGGTCGCGCGGAAAGGCAGCCTCCGACGCAGCGTTGAGCGAGCCGCGCATGCCTGCCTGCACAGAGCGCCCGGGATCGATGAGGCCCTCCTCGATCGCCCGCCGCACGACACTCCCGTGGAAGAGCTTCTGGCCGAAGTACTCGTCCCAGAGGTCGTGGTGCGCGTCGAGCTGAACCAGCGCGAGCGTCCCGTGCACGGCTGCGAGGGCTCGGAGTTCCGCGAGCAGAACCGTGTGGTCCCCGCCGAGGCACAGTGTCGCCACGCCCGCGCGCACGACCTTCTCGAGAGCCGCCTGCGACCGCTCGAGCGAATCCGCGGTGGAGCCGGGTACAGTCGGCACGTCCCCGTAGTCGACGAGTGAGAGCTTCTCCACGACGTCCACGCGGAGCAATGGGTTGTAGTTCCGCAGCATGACCGAGGCACTCCGGATTCCTTCTGGGCCGAAGCGCGCACCGCTACGAAAGACGACGGCACCGTCGGTCGGTATCCCGACGACCGCGACATCGACGCCGTCCAGATCGCGGACGTGCGGGAGCCGCATGAACGTCCGCGGGCCGGAGAACCGCGGCATCTCGAACGCGTCCGGCGGCCCGTAGCGAGGCATCAGCGCGGGGGCGATTATAGGGCTGTCCTGGCGGCAACCTCCTCGTCAGTTGTATTCCGGGATGCCGGCTCGCGCAGCTCGGCCCGGCAGCGGTCGAGCGCCACGCGGGCACTGTCGAGGCCTTCCGGGCCCTCACAGGCGAGCCACCGCTCCCCCTCAGCGAGCAAGGCGCGAACCTCGCCCAGCAAGATGGCGGCCGGCGCTCCGCCATCCCGAAGTCGTTCGATCGACTCGAGCCGTTCGAGCACACGTCTTGCCTCGTCCATGCGCAGAAGCTAGCTCTATGCAGCGCGCGTGTCTGTGTCGCTTTGTGCCGGCTTATGCGCGCCTTTGCGGCAGTCCAGCCAGTAGACGACAACTGCGAGCAGCCCACCGGCTCCGACGACGGAGATCACCGGCCAGTCGCCCCAATTGATCGCGATGAGCAGGATGGCGCAGACGACCGCGACCCGAAGGCCGATGCAGCGACGGCGATGGACGCGCGCGGGGTACTTCATCCGGCCGCGGCGACAAGCGCGGCGGCGGTGAGCTGAGGCCGAGGCCGAACCCCTATGAGCGCTTCGTCGAGCTCATGCACGAGTTCCGTGCGCGAGTCGTGGAGGAGCGTCTCGACGAGGGCGCGGCGCACAGCGTCTTCGGCACGCGCACCAGGCCCGTCGCCGTCGAGCAGCGCTCGAAACGCGGTCAATAGCTCCCCGCGGTCGCGAGCACTTTCACCCAGCAAGACGGAAGCGCGCATCGCCGCAGCCCAGGGCCCCTCGTCACAGCCGAGAAGCGCCTCGAGAGCCTCGCGCAGCTCGTCCGCGCGCATGGGCCCCTGATGAAAGAGCGCCAGCTCCCAGCGCTCGACGGCTTCGAGCAGGTCCGGCTCGCTAGCCCCTTCCGCCAGTCGGCTCTGCAGCCCCGCGACCAGTCGCGCCCGGAACGGATCCAGGCGCGTCGCCTCACCCGGCGGAATCTGCGCCGCGAGCGGGGGCACGGGACGAACGCCGTAGGGTCGCCAGTCGAGACGTTCGAAAAGCACCGGGCCGGCGGCGATGGCTCCCGGCGTGGCCAGGCGGAGCGCGCTGACCGCGAGGCCGAACTCATGCGCCGCGTCCGGTGCCTGGCATGCGTTCTCGTCGAGGTCGCGCTCGAGCTCGAGCACCAGCGTGCGATCGACCTCGCGGCCGAAGTCGGATGGAAGGAGTCGGTTCGCATCCGGCCAGGCAGCAGTCAGCTCCCCGCTCGCGACGGGTCGAACGCGGAGACCACGCCCGAGCTCGATCGCGCCCCCGGCCGTCAGCCCGACGAGGGGTGCTAGAGCGAGGTACGCACGCCGCTCGCCGAACAGCGAGCGCTCGAGCTCGGCGTATTCGCGCTCGAAGACCGCATCGTCCCAATCGAAACCGGAGCAGCCCTCGGCGATCTTGATAAGAAGCGGCAAGAGGACGGTGCGCCGAAGCGCCTCGTCCTCCCCCACGCCCTCGTCGGCGTGAGCCTGCGCGAAGATGCTTGCGGCCGGCTCGTCCTTCAAGGCCGTCAGGGCCTCCCGGGCGTCGTCGCGCATTCCCAAACGTTGGCCGTAGCCCTCCACGAACGAGCCGACAAGCGGTCGGTACTCGTACAGCGTCGGTCTGTTCGCGCCACCGTGCTCGGCGAGCGCCACGGGAATGTCCGCGCCGCGCTCGAGCTCTGTGCCGAGCTCGAAGAAGGCGCCGAGACAGAACGCCCGCAGCGCGCGAAAGAGGTCGGGGGATCGGGGAGCCACCGGCACGGGGGTCCTCGTTACGCCCCGGCGGCCTCCGTTCCTGCCTGGCACCGCGGACACCAATACGCCATCCGGGCGTTGTCGCCTTGCGGGCGCGACCGAATCGTTGTGCCGCAACGGAGGCACGGGCGACCCACTTTTCGATAGACGCGGTTCCGTCGGCGCGGCCCCTGCATCAGCCGCGACGCCGTCTCGAGCACCCGTACGAGAGCCTCGTCGGACACCCCGCGCAGCGGCATCCAAGGCGAGACCGACGCCTCGAAGAGCGCTTCCGCTTTCCATTTGTTGCCGATGCCGGCAACGAGCGTCTGGTCAAGAAGCGCATCGCCCAGCTCGCGTGTCTGCTCGACACGCCGGAACCGCGCGAGCATTCCGCCGAGGTCCGGGGGATCCACCATCACGTCTGGGCCCAGCCGCTCGAGCCTGCGAGTCC
>Ga0307318_10000213_pt1 | contig 18596 bp, 20 predicted proteins | sample ER_DNA_367_FD_194500 | JGI IMG/M metagenome (GOLD analysis project Ga0307318, IMG submission 194500) | Bulk soil microbial communities from the East River watershed near Crested Butte, Colorado, United States - ER_DNA_367 | ecosystem: Environmental > Terrestrial > Soil > Floodplain | place...
TCCGCACGCGCCGGGCACCCGTTGTGTAGTGACTAAGCTCGACTCAGTGGCAGCTCCCGCCAGCCCGTTGTTGTCTCCGTCGCAGTTGGCGACGCTCGCCGAGCATGGCGAGGAGCGAACCGCAGGCGTCGGCGATGTGCTGTTTCGCGTCGGCGATCAGAGCTATCCCTTGATCGCGATTCTGGAGGGCGAGGTGGCGATCCTCGATGCTGCGGGCAACGAGATCGTCCGCCACGGCGAGTCGAAGTTCCTGGGCGAGATGAACCTTCTGACCGGGCAGACGGTCTTCCTGACCGCGCTCGTCACCGAGTCGCTCCGCTACATAGCCGTCGAGCGCGAGGCGCTGCGACCACTGCTCTTCGACGACGGTCCGCTCAGCGACCTTTCTTCTCTCGACGTTCATGGCCCGGCGTGAGGCGCTGCAGCGGGTGGAGGGCATCGGCCTCGAGATCGCCGGCCGATACCCGCATACAAGGGGATGGGAACCGCAGAAAACAAGAGAGCCAGGCCAGACCTACGGGCCTGCGGCTCTGCCCGTTTGCCTTTAACCAGGGGAGAGTTGGCGAGCCCGGCTCTCCGTAGGAAGCCGACCATACACCTGTAAGCGACAGCCGAGAAGGCCCAACCTCCGGCTACCCCCCGGAATACCCCGTCGGACTAGCCTTTGTGCCCCAGCAGCCGAGCGACCACGGCGCGAAGGAGCTTGCGCGGCGAGCGTTGGCCGTTATCGAGGGCCGTTGGCTCAGGTGAGTTCTACGCCCGCGACGAGCCGACAAGTGTCCGCACGAGCCATGTCTACTGATCGTCGAGGGGCCGAACCACCGTTATCCCCTATCGCGCTGCCAACGTCGCGCTTGGTCGACAGCGCGGGGTTCGATCCGACCCCGCAACTCCTTAGATCGGCAGGACGCGCGTAGATGTTGCTGATTTCCATCAGCGATCCCGGCGTGACGGCCCGACGGTGATTCGGCGGATGGTCCAGTCAGGGCGCGCTCGCTCAGCGTCACTTTGCCGCTCGAGAGCCCGCTCAACCCGTGCAAGCCGCCGATCGACCGTGCGCCAACCAGTCACGATCAGATCCGTCACTAGGGCCAGATCCTGAAGCCGCTCGTGGCGCTCGTGATCCATGCCGCTGCCGACGCGGGCCAAGGCAGCCGCCAACTCCTCGATGAGGCTCTGCATGCGGGCCATATGCTCGGTAACGGGGCGCACCTCGACCCGGACCGCTTCGTACAGCACGCTGCCGATGCCTTCTGGCAGCTGCATTTCCAGCTCTTCTGCGGCGCGTGAAAGCCGTTCGGCCAGGTCGCGCGCCGGGTTTTCGGGCCGGGCGCCGAGAGGACGGCCCGCCCAGGCCGGCTCTCCGAGTGCCGAGATGGCCATCTGGATGCGTTCCGCCACCGCCACGCTGACCGCCTCGCCGTTGAGAAATCGCAGCACGTTCTCCGAGGAGACTTCCGCGTGACGTGCAACCTCCGCAATCGTAGGCATGAACGGAAAGTACGGCGAGTGGAATGGCCATTCAAGGCTAGGTCTGGACCGCACGATCGAATAGGAACAGCTGCGATCGTGATCGGGGTTCGTTGTTAGACGGGCGCGACTCTTCTGAGGCAGCGTTCATGGCCGACTCGCAAGTCCCGTGGGGCGTTGACGCCCTAGGCGGCACGATCAGTGATTCCGCCTGGCGGAGCAGGCCAAATTGGCCGACGTCGTCCGCTTTTACTCACGGCCCGGGCGCTGAACTTCTGACGCCGCCGGACGTCTGAACGGATACGTGCACGCGGACGCGATCAGCCGGACGCTCTACGCGAACGAGCGGCTGCTGGCCGGCGAGTTCTGGTGCGCGCCCGACAGCGCGCGCTGGCACAGCCTGAACAGTGTCTCGCCGGAACCGCACGTGATCTTTCCGCGGACGCCGGTGACCATTCGCCAGCTCGGGCGGGACCCGGTCGTCTGCGACCGGAATCAGATCGTCTTCTACAACCCCGGAGCGCGCTTCTTCCGGACGCTCAGGACCACGGCCGGCGACCACTGTTACTTCGTCGAGCTGTCTCCACAACTCATGCTCGGCCTCGCCGGCGGGATGGGGAGCTTTCCTTTCGTCTTCGGCCCCTGCGACGCCTCCGTCTTCCTGCTCCAGAGGCTGGCGGTCAGGCATCTCAGGGAGCCGCGTCCCGACGAGCGTCTTGCCGAGGAGGCGCTGACGGCCGCTGTCGAGGGCGCGATCGAGGGCGCGCGTAGCTTTCACGAGCTCCACGCGGATCAGCGCGAGGCGACGCGGGCAGCTCGACGGGAGATCGTCGACCAGACGAAGCAGCTTCTCGTCGCGCGCTACCGCGAGCGCCTGACCATGTCCGAGATCGCCGCGTCGCTGGCCGTCTCCCGCTTCCAGCTGAGCCGCATCTTCCGCGAGTGGACTGGCTTCTCGCTCCTCGGCTATCGGAACCAGCTGCGGGTGCGGGGCGCCCTCGACCGGCTGTCCGATCCGAACGCCCGGCTCTCCGCCCTCGCAGGGGAGCTCGGCTACTCGAATCCCAGCCACCTGACGGCTGCATTTCGGAACGCATTCGGCTTCCTGCCCTCCGAGCTCCGCGGGCCGGTCGACCGCGACACCTTGAGTGAGATCCTGGTCCGACACTCGGCTACTACAAACGTGCGTCTTTCGGCGGCCTCCGGCCCCAGCTGAGCGCGTCGGGGCAAGCGGCGCCGGCGATCGGTCGCTGCACAGCCGTATTAACCCGTTCCATCAGAGCGCGCTCCTTCGCGTCCGAAAGGCCGATCACACCGAAGGAGGCCAGCGTGAACCCGAAAGCCCGACTACGTCTTTTCACCGCCCTTGCGGCCGCGACAGTCTTCGCCGCCACGGGATGCGGGGGCGGGAGCGAGGGAGGAAGCGCGGGCTCGTCGAGCAGCGGCTCGACGGGACCTGCAGCGTCGGAGCAGGCGATCACGATCGGATGGGGAGCCGAGCCGCCCTCGCTCGACCCGGGGCTGGCCACCGACGTGACCTCATCCAACATCCTCCTCAACATCATGGATCCGCTGGTGAAGCTGGGCGCCGACCTCGAGCCGGTCCCCAGCCTCGCCGAGAGCTGGGACGTGAGCGACGACGGCAAGACGGTGATCTTCCACCTGCGCGGCGACGGCAAGTGGACGAACGGCGACCCGGTCACCGCCGAGGACTTCGAGTGGTCGTGGAAGCGGACGGTCTCACCGGAGCTGGCCGCCGACTACGCGTACCAGTTCTACGGAATCGTCGGCGCCGCCGACTACAACGCCTGCCAGAAGAGCTGCGACGCGCTGCGCGACGCGGTCGGCGTCAAGGCTCTGGACGACCGGACCCTCGAGGTGAAGCTGACCTCCGCGCAGCCGTGGTTCGTGCAGCAGGTGAGCCACCACTCCTTCCTGGCCGTTCACCGGGCGACCGTCGAGCAGTACGGCGACAGCTGGACCGATCCGAAGAACATCATCACGGACGGTCCGTTCAAGCTCGAGTCCTGGGAGCACGACTCCTCGATCGACCTCGTGAAGAACGAGGAGTGGCGCGCGGCCGAAGGCGTCGCGCTCGCGCGTGTGAACGGCAAGATCATCGTCGACGGGACGACGAAGGTGCAGGCCTTCGAGGCCGGCGAGGTGGACGCGCTCGATGCCGGCGGCCTTCCGCCCGACGAGATCGCCCGCCTCAAGCAGACCCCCGAGTACGAGTCATATCCCGCGCTCGGCACCTACTTCTACGGACTCAACCTGGAGAACCTGCCCGACGTCCACGAGCGGCGCGCGCTCTCGCTCGCGATCGACCGGCGGACGATCGTGGACCAGATCGCACAGGCCGACCAGGTGCCGGCCACCGGCTTCTCACCTGAGGGGCTGCCCGGGTTCGACACGTTCAATCCGAACTCGCCGTGGACGCCTGAGGCCGGCGACCTCGACGCGGCGAAGAACGAGCTCTCGCAGGCGAACAGCCCGAAAGCGGAGCTGACGCTCTTCTACAACGACTCGCCGGGTCACAAGGAGATCGCCACCGCCGTCCAGGCGAGTTGGCAGGAGCTCGGCCTGACGACGACGTTGAAGCAGCAGGAGTGGGCGCAGTTCCTGGAGTTCCTGGGGCCGCCGCCCAATCCCGCTGTCGACATCTATCGCAGCGGCTGGATCGGCGACTACGTGGATGCGATCAACTTCCTGGAGCTCTGGACGTGCAAGTCCGGTAACAACTCATCGAACTACTGCGACAAGGACTACGACGCGCTCGTTGAGCAGGCGCGTTCGACGCAGGACGACCAGGCCCGGTACGAGATCTACGCCCAGCTCGAGCAGAAGCTCCTGGGCGAAGACGGGGCCATCCCCGTCGTGCCGATCTACTGGTACACGTACCCCAACCTGGAGAAGCTCTCGATCAAGGACAGCTTCACCGTCAACCTGCTGAGTCAGATCGACCTGACGAAGGTGGTCGTCAGGGAGCAGTAAGGCACTCCCGCCACCTGTCACGCCGGGCGGGCGAGGGTTGTCGTCACCCTCGCCCGCCTCCTCTTCATGAACGGCGAGCCCTGTTTCGAGCCCGCCGTTCTGGCGCGCGGAATTGCGTGATCAGCCGAGGGGCGAGGGCGAGCGCCGCCTTGCGAAGAAGACACCGCTCACAAATGCCCCCAGTGCTCCGAGCACGAGCATCCAGACAGGGACCGAGCCGGGTCCCGCGAGGCCCGCGAGCTGCGTGAAGGCGCCGCACGGGCCGGAGTTCTGCCCGCCGCCCCCGGGGCCTGAGCCGCCGGAGCCGCCCGGGCTCGCCGATCCGGCGGAGTCGCTCGTCGAGCCGGAGCCATCGTCGGCGTCTCCGCCTCCGGAGCCGCCTCCGTCAGAGCCGCTTCCACCCGCGCTGAGCCCGTCCCCCGGGTCGTTGTCGCCGCCGGCTCCCTTGCACGAGCCGGCCTGAGCGTCTCCGTTCGTCAGCCCGACGGCGCCGACGGCGATGCAGCCGAGACCTGCGCCGGCGCTCGTATCGTCTCTCGTCGACCCCGCCTTCGCGGCGCCCCCGCCTCCGGAGCCGCAGTTTCCGGCCTTGCCGGTCAGTGCGGAGTCACCTGTGGCGGCTGCTCCATCGATGCAGCCGACGACTGCGTTCCCTCCGTCGTCGCCGTTCTGTGTGGACGCGGTGGCTGCGCTTCCGTTCCCTGCGCCCGCGTTCGCCGAGAAGCTGGTGTCGCCGTTCTGCTGCTCGGCGCTCACCGGCGCGACGGTGTGCTTGCCGTCACCGGGCTGGCCGTTGGTTCCAATGATCAGCGCCTGCGGAAGCGCAGAGCCGGGAAGGGCAAGCGCGGTAACGACCACGGCGAGCGCCAGAGCGATCTTCGTGCGTTTCACTCCTGCCTCCTTCGTTTCGTGGGACGGCCCCGAGGGGTTCGCCGGGCGGCGCAGGACGGGATCCCGGTTGGCGTGCAGGTAGGAAGCCGGCGCGCCGCGTTTCTGGCGGCGGATCACCCTCCGTGAGGCCGAATCGGCCGTTCGAGGGATGCCTACGGCTCGCCGGGCCGGGAGACGTCGTCGAGCTCCAGCGAATCGAGTAAGGCACTGACGACATCAGGGTCGAACTGCGAGCCGGCGGCTTCCCTCAGGATCCGGGCTGCCTCGGCATGGGCGAGAGCGGGCCGGTAGACGCGGTCGCTCGTCAGAGCGTCGAACGCGTCTGCGACCGCCGCGATGCGCCCGACCAGGGGGATGGTGTCGCCGGTCAGCCCCTGCGGGTAGCCGCGGCCGTCGTACCACTCGTGATGCGTCAACGCGATCGAAGCGGCGAGATCGAGAATGTTCGTCCCCGAGTCGGCAAGGATCCGGTGCCCGATGGTCGAGTGGCGCTCCATGAGCTTCCGCTCGGGCTCGTTCAGCGCGCCGGGCTTGAGGAGGATCTCGTCGGGCACGCCGAGCTTGCCGATGTCGTGCAGCCTGCAGGCGCTCGCAATCGCCCGGCTGCGCGGCTCCGCGAGACCGAGGGCGCGCGCCGCGACGCCCGAGTAGTGGCCAACCTGCTCGAGATGGCGTCCAGCGCCCGCATCGACGAGCTCCGTAGCGCGCAGGAGCGGCTGTAGGGCGCGCTCGTTCCCCCCGTTCCGCCGAACCGCCTGCGACGCCCGCGACCCGCGGGCCGCTACGCGCATGACAGCCTCGCCGAGCCGACTGCGTCACGGATCGCTCGCGCGAGCAGGGGCGGCGAAAACGGCTTCGGTAGGAACGCGGGTGCTGGCGGGGGCGCGTCGAGGATCGCTTCGTCCGGGTACCCCGAGATGTAGACGACCGGCAGTTCGGGGGCGATCGCGGCCAGCCTCCGACCCAGCTCGAAGCCGCTCATCGTCGGCATGACGACGTCGGTGACGACGACGTCGATCTCGTCCCCGCGTTCTGCGGCGATTGCCAGTGCCCCCTCGCCGTCCGCGGCGGTTAAGACTCTGTAGCCGTACCGTTCGAGCGACCTGCGCAACGACTGGCGCACGTCCTCCTCGTCGTCGGCGACAAGCACGGTCTCCATTCCCATCCCGTCGAGGTCGTTCGCGGGCGAACCGCTCTCGAAGGCCCGGCGTGTCCGCGCGGCCGGTGCGTTCAGGTAAGGGAGGTAGACGCTGAAGGTCGTGCCCTCTCCTCGTGCGCTGCAGACCTCGACCTCACCGCCGTTTCGCTCGACGAGCTCGTGCACGACGGCCAGACCCAGTCCCGTTCCTCGCCCGGCTTCCTTCGTCGTGAAGAACGGCTCGAACATGCGGGCCTGGGTTGCCGGGTCGATTCCCGGGCCGTTGTCGCTGACGCGAACCCGTGCCCAGCGCTCGCCGTTTCGAACGGAAGGCTCGGTGGCGAGCTCGAGTCTTCCGCCCGCCGGCATGGCGTCGCGAGCGTTTAGGACGAGGTTGACGAGCACGAGCTCGAGTTGAGTCGGATCCGCGAGCACCGTCGCCAAGCGGTCGCCGGCCGACCGAACGAGCTCGATGTCGTCGCCGATGACCGGAGCAAGAAGGGACTCGACCGAGGCGAGAAGGTCGTTGAGGTCGACGGACCGAGGGTCGAGGGCCTGGGTACGCCCGAAGGTGAGGAGCTGGCTCACGATCCGACCCGCATCCTCAGCGGCATCTTCGATCGCCTTGAGCTCATCGGCGTCGTCCAGGCGTTCGCGCAGGAGCCAGGCGTGGCTCCGGATGATCAGGAGCAGGTTGTTGAAGTCGTGTGCGATCCCGCCGGCGAGCCGGCCGACCGCTTCCATCTTCGAGCCATGGGCGAGCCGTCGCTCGAGCTCCTTGCGCTCAGAGGTGTCCGCCACGAGCACGAGGCGGCCGGGATTCCCGTTGCCTGCTCCCAGGAGGGCGGTGAAGACCGACGCGTCGAAGCTCGAATGGTCCCGTCGGACGCACGTCAGCTCGTGGTCCGAGCGCGGAGGGGAGCTCAACACGTAGTCGGCGAGCAGATGGCGGTTCTCTCCGTCAGCAAGCAGAGGCAGCCGGCGGCCCAGAAGCTCTTCCCGGTCCCAGCCGAAGGTTTCCTCGGCCGTTCCGTTCCACCGGAGCACTCGGGCGTCGTCATCGAGCTCGAAGATGGCGAGCGGGGAGGCCTCGATCAGGGCCTCGAGACGTTCCACCGTGTGCTCGAGCTCCCTCTTGAGGATCGACACCATTCCCGCCGCGACCACCAGGGTGGCGGCGGCGAGGAGCCAGCGCATCGCGGTTGGCGGAGCTCCCTGACCCAGCGCTTCTGCGACTGGAAAACAGAGGAGGATGAAGGCGAGTTGGATCGCAATCGCGCGCCTCGTGAAGAAATAGGCGGCGTAGAGCGCAACCCAGAAGTAGAAGAACTCGTACGCACTGGTGCCCCCGAAGAAGAGCCCTGCGCTCACCAGCACTGTTCCGGCCGCGCAAAGGAGCTCGTAGGCGGGCGGGCGCAGGCGGTGAAATCTCGTTCCTGGCACGAGCGAGAGCAGGACTGCGAGAACAGAGGTCCCGGCGACGGCGAGCGTGTCGCGGGGCCTTTCGGTCGGGAAGGCGGTTGAGACGAGCCCGAGGAGGCCGCCGGTCGCCAGCAGCCAGAAGCTCGCTCTGGCGATGGATGGCGCCTCTCCGGCGCCGAAGAGCCGGGCGACTCGTTCACGAAGGGCATGGATCGGGGTGAGCGGCATCTCGCTTCCTCCTACGCGATCAGCTTCTGCCGCAGCGCGACGGCAACGGCTTCGGTCCGCGAATGGACTTCGAGCTTCTGCATCGCCCTGCCCACGTGCGTGCGCACGGTTTGGGGGGAGATGAACATGCGCGTGCCGATCTGCTCGTTCCCGAGCCCGTCGGCGATCATCCGGAGAATCTCGCGCTCGCGCGGTGTGAGCTGCTCGGCGCGGTTGTCGTCCATGAGCAGGCTGGCCAGTGCCGGATCGATGTAGACCGCGCCCTGGGCAACCATCTCGATGGCGCGGACGAGATCGGGGAGCGGCGCCTCCTTGAGCACGAATCCTCGCGCCCCGGCATCGAGCGCCTCGGTCAAGACGGCGAAGTCCGAACGACCGGTGAATACGATCACCGACGTCTCCGGCGAAATGCGGGCGGCACGCCGGGCGACCTCTGCGCCGTCCGCCCCCGGCAGACCCATGTCGACGAGCGCGACCAGCGGCCGTTCTTGCGCGATGAGCTCGAGCGCCTCGTCGCCGTCGTTCGCGACGGCGACGACCTCGACACCACGTCCGGTAAGAACCGCCCGGACCGCGTCGGCGACGACCGGGTGGTCATCGGCGACGACGCAGGTCAGGCCGTGCTCTTCCGTTCGTTCCATTTCCTACCCCTTTCGGGCTCGTTGCAGGGAAGGAAGGTGGAACCGGCTGAATCTTGCGTTCGACTTTCGAGTTTCACTCGTTCGAGGGAGCGCCGGGCGCGCGTGCCCCGTTTTGTGAAGGGCGGGCGCCGGTCGGGGGATGAAGGACGCGCGCTACGAGGGCTTTCGACCGGGACGAACCGGCTCCAGCCTTTTGTGGGATGAGGGGAATCGCCGCGACGGGGATCAGCCTGCTCGCCGCGTTCGTACTCGCAGGGGAGGCGAAGGCTGTGGGGGCCACTACGTCTTTGTCGGCGGGAGTGACGCGGCTCGGGCGGCAGTCCACTCGGCGCTCGACGCAAGCCGGTTCGACTGGGACCTCGTCGAGGAAGAGATCAAGATTCGAATCACCGACTGCGGCTGCGTGGGCGCGAATCCGGGCGAGATCATTCTCGACGAGGAGGTTCTGACCGACCCGCGCTTCGGGCCGAAGTACGCCTGGGGGATCGTCCACCACGAATACGCCCACCAGGTCGATTTCTTCCTTTCGATGCCCGCGACCGCCGTCGTGTCCGGCAATGGCTCGCCGGCTCCGACTGGTGCTACGAAGACCCCGAGGTCAACCACGACGATCACGCCTGCGAGCGCTTCGCCTCCTCGCTCGCCTGGGCCTACTGGCCCCGACCCCGCCACAACATCATGGCCGTGCACACGGCTGTCACGGCGGCGGAATTCCGCGAGATGCTCCCGAGGCTCCTCGGACCCGACGACGAGTCGATCGCGTCGCAAGGGTTGCCAAGAAGAAGATCGTCACCCACATTGAGACAAGTCTCATGAGCGCGAATCCCGTACTCGAACGGCCGCGCCTAGCCCGGAGCCAAGGGTCGCCACAGGAGCGAACCGGCGATCTCTACGAGCGGTACTACGACCGCGTCTTCGGCTACTGCCTCTACAAGCTCGGCGACCGGCAAGAAGCCGAAGACGCCACCCAGACGACGTTCCTCTGGGTCATGCGTGGTCTCGAGCACGGCATCGAGCCGAGGCTCGAGGCGAACTGGCTCTTCACGATCGCCCAGAACGCGTGCCGGGCGCGCATCAAGACGCGAGGGCGCAAGCGGGAGCAGGAAACTCTGAGCGACCCCCAGATACTGGAGCAGGTCGCGCCCGGAAGAAGCGGCGTGCAGGACGAGCTTCTCGGCTTGAAGGAGGCTCTTCGCGACATGCCCGAGCTGCAGCGGCAGGCGATCATCCTCCGTGAGTGGCGAGGCTTTTCCTACAAGGAGATCGCCGCCGAGCTCGACCTCACCGACGCAGCTGTCGAGACACTTATCTTCCGTGCGCGCCGGTCGCTCGCGAGCCGTCTCGAGAACCCGAATGCCCGCCCCGCCAAGCGGGCGACGCTCGCCGTCAACTTTGGTTGGCTCCTCTCGGGCGTCAAGTCGCTCTTCGCCTTCGGCGGCGCGGCGAACCTCACGGCTCTGGCTGCCTCCGCCGCTGCCGTCGCGATCGGCTTGGGTATCCCAGGCGACACCCCGGCCCACCCGGCCGACCAGGCTGTTCCGCCCAGGGCGACACAGCCGGCGGCGGTCTCTGCGAGCCATGCCAAGCCGGTGCAGGGAGCGAAGGAACGGGCGAAAGGGCAGCGAGACAAAAAGAGCGATCAGGGATCGACGCGACGTGATCCCCCCGCATCGGTTGCCCACGCTCCCGCCGAGGCTCCGTCCGTTCCGGCAGTCGGCGGCCTGGTGGAAACGTCCACCAGCGTTCTTACGCCGCTCACCGACACCGTGGACCAGACGCTCTCCCAGGTCGACAGCGTCGTCGTCCAAGTCGGCGAGGCGCTCGATCCGGTCGTGCCGGGCGTGCCGGAGCCTCCGCCGCTGCCTTAGCGGGTCGCCGGACGACCGGCGCAAGATTCTCCCGAGTCGCGCTTCCTAGTTGGCATGACTCTTCGTGCCATCGTGGTAGGAAACGCAGAACCGTTCAGAGATGCGCTCGTAACGCTCCTCCTCGAGCTCGACGACAAGCTCGACGTCGTCGGCTGGGCCCGAGACCAGGAAGAGGCCGTTCAGCTCGCGACTCTTGCCTTCCCCGACGTGGCCCTTGTCTGTGCCGAGACCGAGCCGGTCGGCGGCGTTCAGGCCACCCGGGAGATCCTCGAGGCGAATCCCTCGTGCCGCGTGATCGTCTTCGGCGAGCGGGCGGACATCGACGCGGTCGAATGGGCCTGGTCTGCCGGCGCGGCGGGCTATGTGACCCTGGATGCCTTCAGCATCGACCTGCTTGCGCTCGCGCTCAGCGCCGAAGAAACTCGTCTCAGCGCTCGCGCAAGTTTTTCGGCCGCGGCGCTTCCTTAGTGCAGGGATCACGACGCCGCGAACGAACTGATCCCTGAGCGGTTTCCTTCCCGCTCCTCTCCCTAACGAGGCGGGTCTTCGGGCCCGCCTCCTCCCTTTTGGGCTAAGGCAGGTCGACGTCCGGGACCGGGAGGCGGGAGGTCAGGAACGTTCCCGTCCACGTCGGGGAGGGGCGGAAGCCGGGCTCGTCCACCGTCACCGTTCCGACAACCGGAAGATCCACGGTCGCGAGAGGCTTGGACTCTTCGCCGCCTCCACCACCGTCGCCGCCGCCGGTGCCGCTGCCCGGCGGGGGAACGGCGGAGGTGGGATGATCCTTGCCGCCGTGGCCTGATCCCTTGGGGCCGTGCTTGTCGTGTCCGGATGCGCGATCGCTGCCGACTGGGGAACCCGGATGGACGCGGTCGGAAGGAGCGTTCGGAGCGGTCACCCGGGCCACCTCAGCGGAGCCCGGCAACGCGTTCTCCGGCGATCCCGCCTTCGCGCCCCGCCCGCCCGTCACGAGAAAGGCGCCCAGGACGACGATGGCTATCGCAGCGACGGCCATCGCCAGCGCAGTCCGGTGGGGAGGCCGCTTCTCCGCGAGGTCGTCGGCGCTCGCCTGCCCGGCAGCCATGAAGGGGACGGGCGGACAGGGGGTGACGGCAACGCGGCTGAGTTCCCCGCGATCGAGCTCTGGTTCGCCCAACATCGGGACCTCCTTCGTTGGGACGTTCGACTGATCTCGATGTCATCGACGCTGACCGCTGGCAGACTGACCGTGAGACCTAACTCGAAGGGGTGATTTCGGCTCGCCACTTCGAGTTTTGGGCTCTTTGCAGGTCTTTCTTCCTTTCGAAAGGCCCTCTTGGAGCGTGCGCGTCCCCCGTGTGAGTGACGAACAGGTGTCAGCGGCCGGCCGAATGCCGGGTGGTGGGCGTCGACCCCCGTTACCCGGTCACCACTCCGCAGCCCGGTCACCACCACCTTGAGGCACGGACAGCGATCGCCGGTGCTGCACCCTCTGGTCCCTGAGATACTTGCCCGATGGACGAATCTCAGATCCACGTATCCATCGAAAAGCTCGTCGCCGAGGAGCACGAGCTCTGGGGCCGCGAGTCGGACGGCAGCGCGACCGACGACGATCGCCGCCGTCTCGAGCAGATCCGGCTCTCGCTCGACCAGTGCTGGGACTTTCTGCGCCAGCGCCGTGCCCGCCGCGACGCGGGCCAGGACCCGGACACTGCGGCCGCCCGCCCGCCCGATGTCGTCGAGGGCTACGAGCAGTAGCGCCGCCGAGTCGCGGTCGCTCTTCGAGTTCGCGGGCGGGAAGCCCGCGTTCCTGGCGCTGGCGAGAGCCCATCACGAACGCTGCCTGGCCGATCCCGAGCTGAACCATCCGTTCTCGCACGTGGACCAGCATCCGCAGCACGTCGAGCGCCTCGCAGCGTACTGGGCGGAGGTGCTGGGCGGGCCCGCGGCCTACTCGGAGTCGTGCGGTGACGAGTCCGGTGTGCTCGCGATGCACGCCGGCAACGGAGACATGGGCGACCTCGGCGAGCGCTTCCTCGACTGCTTCGTCAGGGCGATGGACGACGCGGGCCTCCCAGGCGACGGGGCCTTTCGAGGGGCAATGACGGCCTACATGCGCTGGGCCGTCGACAACGTCCTCGTGCACTCGCCCGTCGGGGCAGTCGTCCCAGCGGGCGTACGCATGCCGCGCTGGGGCTGGGACGGGCTGCAGAGCTAGTCGACTGAGGGGGCCGCGACCGAGGCCGCGGCCCCCTCAGTTTCAGCAAGCTAGGCAGCCAGGTCGAACGCCGGCTCGCCGACTTCCTGGGGCTGTTCGAGCTCGTCACGCCGGATGAGGGTGAGGGCGGCGACGATCCCGATGCCCGCGATGATGGCGCCGGCGACGAACGCGTTGGTGAACCCGTCGACCAATGCGCTGGGCACTCCAGTGCCGGCCGACACGGCATCCTCGGTTCGCGAGGTCGCGATGGTCGAAAGTGCCGCGATCCCGAGCGCACCGCCGATCTGCTGCGACGTGTTGATCAGGCCGGAGGCCAGTCCCGCTTCGGCGGGCTCGACGCCCGCGAGAGCCGCGATCGTGATCGGCACGAACGAGAAGCCGATCCCGACTCCGATGAGCAAGAACCCCGGCAGGAGGTCGGTCACGTAGGAGCCGCCCACCGAGACCTGCGTGAAGAAGATCAGGCCTGCGGTGAGGAAGGTCATCCCTGAGACGAGTACCGGCTTGACGCCGATGCGGGTCACGAGTTGGGCCGCGACGCCCGACCAGATGATCGCCGTCCCGGCGACCGCGAGGTAGGCGACGCCGGTCTCCATCGCGGAGTAGCCGAGCACCTGCTGCATGTAGAGGGTCAGCATCAGGAACATCGAGAACATCGCCGTGCCCATGATGAATCCGGCCACGTTCGCGCCCGCCACGGTCTTGGTACGGAGCAGCCCGAAGCGCATGAGTGGCTCCGGATGGCGGAGCTCCCAGCCGACGAAGCCGGCGAGGAGGGCAAGGGAGACGACGGCGAACCCGATCGTCGTCCCGGCGAGCCAGCCGTCCCGCCCGGCCTGCGTGATCGCGTAGACGAGGGAGGAGAGGCCGGCGGTGACGAGCACCGCGCCCGGCAGGTCGAAGGTCTTCACGCTGGAATCGCGGCTCTCGTCGAGCAGGATCGGCGCAAGGACGATCGCGAGCACCCCGACGGGGACGTTGACGAAGAAGATCCACTCCCAGCTCAGGGCGTCGGTGAGGATCCCGCCCATGAGAACCCCTGCGGCGGCCCCGAAGCCGCCTACTGCGCCCCAGACACCGAGCGCGATGTTCCGCTCGCGCCCTTCATGGAACGTCGTGGACAGGATGGAGAGCGCCGCGGGGGTGATGATCGCCGCGCCGAGCCCCTGGAACGCACGCGCCGTGATGAGCGACGCCTCCGACCAGGCAAGGCCGGCGAAGAGCGAAGAGAGGGTGAAGACGACGAGGCCGCCGAGGAAGATCCGCCTGCGCCCGAGGAGGTCAGCCGACCGGCCTCCGAGGAGCAGGAATCCTCCGAAGAAGAGCGCGTACGCGCTGATCACCCACTGCAGGTTCTCCTGCGAGAACCCGAGATCGACCTGGATCGACGGCAGCGCGACATTCACGATGGCGATGTCCAGGACGACCATGAACTGGACGACGCTGAGGAGCGCCAGTGCCAGCCACTTCCGTTTTGCCGTTGCGGTCATGTTCGTCTGATTCCTTTCGATTCCGTAGAGAGTGCTGGCAACCTAGCAGCATAGACTTGCAGATTGCAAGTAATTACTTAACAACAGCAAGCGCATTCGCTAGAATGGCGCCGATGACCAAGCGCTACGACGAGTACTGCCCCGTGGCCCACGCGCTCGGCCTGGTCGGCGAGCGATGGGCGCTGCTCGTGGTGCTCGAGCTCATGCGCGGTCCCAAGCGCTACACGGATCTCGCCGAGAACCTGCGCGGGATCGGGACGAACATTCTCGCCTCGCGGCTCCGCGACCTGGAAGCCGGGGGCGTCGTGGCGAAGCGGACTCTTCCGCCGCCCGCAGCCTCGAAGGTGTACGAGCTGACCGACTACGGGCGCGAGCTGCGCCCGGTCATCCGCGAGCTCGCGCTCTGGGGCGCCCGCACACTCGGCCCACCGACGCACGAGGACGAGCTCTTCCCGGGCTGGCTTGCGAATGCACTCGACACCGTGCTCGCGCCGCGCGCCCCCCTCGGGCGATTCGAGTTCCGGGTGGGGAAGGAGGTTTCGTCGCTCGTCGACGGGAAGGTGCTGGACGGTCCTGTCGAGGATCCCGACGTCGTCGTCAAAGGCGACCCCGAGGGCGTGTACTACATGTTCATCCAGCGGCGACTCGACTGCGTCGGCGTCGAGGGCGACCGCGGCCTGCTCGAGGAACTGATCGCGGCCGCTCCCGCGCCGGTCGATCTGCCCGCCTCGGCCTGACGGCTGGGCTAGTGGCTAGCGCGGTTCTCGAAATACCACTTTTTCACGGCACATTCACCACAGGAATTCGGTGTATTGTCCGCGCGGCTGCGAACCTTCTCGACGATGGGAGACCCGGACCATGTCCGTTGAGACCTATGACCTCATGCTCGAGGTGACAGGCGTTCTTCGCTCTATCCCGGTCAGGACGAAGCTCGATTCCAACCTGCGGGTCGGGGAGACCTTCGACCTGCGGGGACGGCGGTGGATCGTCTCGAGCGTCGACCAGATCGGCGGCGAGGACTTCGACCGCCGAGCGGTTGCGCGCGAGGTCGCCGACGTGACGTCGCCACCTAGCCGCCAACGCGGCTGGCGATTTTAGGGGCCCTTTTCGGCTTCGGAGTGGTGAAGATCCGGAGCCAAACTGGTGTGAGGAATTGGGCGCTTAAAACGCCAGATCCGCGAACCCGAGGGCCCACGGATCTGACGCGAGGAATCTACTGGCCCGAGGCCGGGCCGGTCAAGCAGCTAGCGCGGGAACTGCCCGGGCGCGAGGTGCATCGCGAGTCTCACCTCGAAATGGGCTGCGAAGTCGTGAGTATCCCCGGTTACGGGGGTGGTCTAAGGTGCCGAAGCGCCTAACATCAGTCCTATGCCCAAGACCGATCGGAACGGCTCGGCCGAGCTTCTGCAGGGGATGCTCGCCGCCGCGCGCGACGCAATCCTTGAGCACGAGGAAGGCTCGCGGCTCGGCCGCGACTCCGAATGCGTGCACCGGATGCGCGTTGCCACCCGCCGGGCGCGGGCGGCGCTGCGAACGGCGAGCGGCGTCCTCGAGCAGGAACGCGAGGAGAAGCTTCGCGCGGAGCTTGCGTGGCTCGGCGGCGTGCTCGGAGACGTCCGCGATCTCGACGTGCTCATCGCGCATCTTCGAGCGGAGGCCGACTCTCTCGAGCCGGCCGAGCGGAACGCGCTGAAGCCGGTCTTCAGTCGTCTGACCGCCGAGCGCCGCAAGGCGCGCACCGCTCTCCTGCGCGCTCTCAAAGGCGCGCGCTACCGCCGGCTCGTCGACGACCTCGCCGAAGCTGCGGTCGGTGAGCCCATGCCGAACGGCCGGGTCCAGCTCGACAAGCGCGCTGGGAAGGAGTTCGAACGGCTCGTCAAGGCGATGCATACGCTCCCGAGCGAGCCAACCGACGAGGAGCTCCATCGCGTGCGCAAGCTGGGCAAGCAAGCCCGGTATGCGGCGGAGCTCACCGCGCCTCTCGCGCCCCGGAAGACGGCAACCTTCGTGAAGCGCGCGAAAGCCTTCCAGGACGTGACCGGCGAACATCAGGACGCGGCGGTCGCAGAGGAAAAGCTGCGTGAGCTCGTCGGCGACGAAAGCGCCGCGGCGTCGTTCGCCGCAGGGCAGCTCGCCGAGCGCGAGCGCACCCGGCGGGTCTCGGCTCGGGCTCAGCTGCCGAAGGCGTGGAAGGATCTCGAGCGCGCAGGGCAGCAGGCCTGGAGCTAAACGAGATCAGAGCGGCCGGCGGCGTGGTGGTGCGCGAGAACGGCGTGCCGGAGGTCCTCCTCGTGCACCGGCCGCGGTACGACGACTGGAGCTTTCCGAAAGGGAAGGCTCACGAGGGCGAGAGCGACGAAGACTGTGCGCGCCGCGAGGTGGGCGAGGAGACCGGGCTCGAGTGCGTTCTCGGCGTGAGGTTGCCCCCGGTCTTCTACGAGTCTAAGGGCCGGCCCAAGCGGGTGAGCTACTGGCTGATGGAGCCCCGCGGAGGAGAGTTCACTCCGCAGCGCGAGGTCGACCGGATCGAGTGGCTCGACCTGGACGAGGCGGGGAAGAGGCTTACGTACGACCACGACCGCGACCTTCTCGCGGCCGTCAAGGAGCTCCAGTGAAGGCGGTCGTCCTCATCCGTCATGCGAGTGCGGGCGACCGCGAGCATTGGAGCGGGGACGACCGCGAGCGGCCGCTTGACGAACGGGGGTGGCGCCAGGCCGAAGCGTTCGTAGATTCCCTGGCCGGCTACGAGATCGAGCGCATCCTCTCGAGTTCCTTGGTGCGCTGCGTCCAGACGATGGAGCCGCTGGCGCGCGAGCTGGGGATCGAGATCGAGGAGCGGGGCGAGCTCACCGAGGGAGCGACACGGGAGGAGGCGCTCGCGCTGGTCGAGGAGGTGCGTGGGGCGGGCGTCGCGCTCTGCACACACGGCGACGTCGTGCTGGAGCTACTCGGCGCGGAGCTGAAGAAGGGCGAGACCGCGATTCTGGCGCCGTGAGGCGCTAGGCCGCTGCCGCCGCCTCGTCGACGACGGCGAGGACGGCACCCTCACGCAGACCGGTGCGCGAGACGCGGAGCGGCACGTTCAGGCGGCACTGGACCGCCTCGAGGATCAGAGCGCCGGCCACGAGCGTCCGAGCACGGCCGCGATCGATCCCGTACTCCTTGGCGACGTGGGCGGAACGGCTTCCCCGGAGCATCGCGATCGCAGCTTCGAGCTCGGACGCGCCGAGTTCCTCGCCGACCAGCTTTCGCAGCGCACGCGCCGTTCCCCCGGCGGCGAGGCCGACCTTCGGCAGGGGCGGCGTCAGCGAGCAGAACTCCCGTTCGACGGTCAGCCGGGCCAGCGACAGAGCCTGCGGGCTTGGCGGATCCTGGGCGAGGAAGCGCCCGGTCAGGCGGAGGGCGCCCACGTCGACCGAGCGCACCCAGGCAGGCTCCCCGCTGCGGCTCCCGACGGCGATCTCGGTCGAGCCGCCGCCGACGTCGCAGACGGCCACGCTTTCGCCCTCGAGCTCCATCCCGTGGATCGCGCCGCTGAACGCGAGTCGCCCCTCCTCGTCGGGGCTCAGCACCCGTACGGGTGTGCCCGATGCTTTGTGAAGTGCGCGGACGAGATCCTCGCCGTTCGGGCTCTGACGCCCCGGTGCGGTCACCACGGTCTCGACGTGTACTGCGCCCGCCTTCCGAGCGATGCGGGCGAACGACCCGACGAGGGATGCGGCCTCGGCGATCTTCTTCTCGGAGAGCCGGCCGAGGCGCTCGACCTCTGCGCCGAGCCCGAGCGTCGCCTTCTCCTGGCGCAGCGGCTGAATCCGCCCGTCGTCACGGCGGGCGAACAGGAGCCGCACCGTATGCGAACCCACGTCGATGATGCCGACGTCCATCATGCGATTCTCTCTACCGCATCGGTCGTAGTGGGAAAACCGCTGGTGTCGAACTGGTGAAAAACTTTCAGCGTGTCCGTCGAAGCGAGGCCGCCCGTCTCCGCGCGCGCGGCCGGGCGCTCTTCATGAGGACTGCGTGGGTGCCGCGGGCCGGTTCGTCCTTCTTCGGCTGCAGCCGCTTCCATTGCCCGTCGCCCTGGAGCTCCCAGGCCGACGAGTTGTCCGCGAGCACGACGTCGAAGAACGAGCGCAGCCGCTGCTGGAGCTCCGGGTCCTCGACCGGCGCAACGATCTCGAGGCGATGGTCGAGGTTCCTCGGCATGAGATCCGGGCTGCCCATGAAGTACGCGACCTTCTTGCCGGCCTGGAA
>Ga0307318_10000215_pt1 | contig 18527 bp, 20 predicted proteins | sample ER_DNA_367_FD_194500 | JGI IMG/M metagenome (GOLD analysis project Ga0307318, IMG submission 194500) | Bulk soil microbial communities from the East River watershed near Crested Butte, Colorado, United States - ER_DNA_367 | ecosystem: Environmental > Terrestrial > Soil > Floodplain | place...
GTCGGGCATCGCCGGGGCCGGCAGCACCACCGGGGCGTCCTTGGCGGCCAGGGTGTCGCCGGTGGAGGTGTCGGCCAGCTTGGCCACCGCGCCGATGTCGCCCGCCACCACCTGGTCGGCCGGCTCCTGGGCCTTGCCGCGCACGGTCAGCAGGTGGCCGACCCGCTCGTCCTTGCGCTTGGTGGCGTTGAACACGGTCGTGTCGGGCCGGAAGGTGCCCGAGACCACCCGGAACAGGTTCATGCGGCCCACATAGGGGTCGGCGATGGTCTTGAAGACGTAGGCGGCCAGCGGGCCCTCCGGGTCGGCGCGGCGGCCCTCCACCTCGGGCCGCTCGGTGGGGGAGGGGAAGGCCTGGGTGCAGACCTCCAGCAGCTCGGTCACGCCGATGTTGCGGATGGCCGCCCCGGCCAGCACCGGGAACAGCCGCCCGGCGGTCACCGCCTGCTCCAGGTCGGCGATCAGGTCGGTGGGGGCGATCTCCTCCCCGCCGAGGTAGCGGTCCATCAGCTCCTCGTCCTCGGACTCCTGGATCACCGCCTCGATCAGCTGCTCGCGCAGGCTGGCCGCGGCGTCGGTCAGGTCGTCGGGGACGTCGCCCTCGGTGCGCCCGCCGCCGTCGTAGGTGAAGGCCCGGCCCGACAGCAGGCCGACCAGGCCGCGGAAGTCCTGCTCCTCGCCGATGGGCAGGTACAGCGGCGGGCAGGCCTTGCCGAAGGCGGTCTGGATGCCGTCCAGGCAGCGGGAGAACGAGGCCCGGTCGCGGTCCAGCTTGTTGATGAAGAAGGCCCGGGGCAGGCCCAGCTCCTCGGCCATGGTCCAGACGACCTCGGTCTGGGTCTCCACCCCCTCGACCGCCGAGACCACGAACAGGACGGCGTCGGCGGCCGGCATGGCCGAGCGCACGTCGCCCACGAAGTCGGCGTAGCCGGGGGCGTCCAGCAGGTTGATCTTGAAGCCGTCGTACTCGACCGGGGCCACGGCCAGCGAGACCGAGATCTGCTTGCGCGTCTCCTCGGGCTCGAAGTCGGTGACGGTGGTGCCGTCCTCGACCCGCCCGACGCGGTTGGTGGCCCCGGTGGCATGACACACCGCCTCGACCAGCGAGGTCTTGCCGGCGCCCCCGTGACCCACGATCAGGATGTTGCGGACATGGTCGGTGGGGTAGCTCTTCACAGGCGGCCAGCCTCCCTCGATCTCGCCGGAGCGGCGATGCTACCACCGCATATTGCCGTAACCGGTCGTCGTTGAGCCGGGTCAAGAGGAGTGCTAGCCTCCCCTGGTTCAGCCATTGGCGTTCCCCCAGGGGCGCCCCCGTCACGACAGGTACACCTCGTGCTCTCGTCCAAGGCCCGCGACACCTTCCGCCACGTGACCGAACCGGCCGGCCACGCCCTGGCCAAGGCCGGCATCACCGCCAACAGCCTGACCGGCATCGGCCTGGCCGGCAGCCTCGGCGCCGGCGCCCTCATCGCCACCGGCGAGCCCGTGATCGGCGGGGCGGTCAGCCTCCTGTCCGGCCTGCCCGACATGCTCGACGGCGCCGTGGCCAAGGCCTCGGGCCGGACCTCGCGCCGCGGCGCCTTCCTGGACTCGGTGGTCGACCGGCTCTCGGACGCGGCCGTGCTGGCCGGCCTCATCTGGTACGCCGCCGTCCGTGACCTCGACGCCATGGCCATGCTGGCCGCCCTGGTCCTGGGGCTGTCGCTGATCGTCTCCTACATCAAGGCCAGGGCCGAGTCGCTCGGCTTCGCCTGCAACGTCGGCATCGCCGAGCGGCCCGAGCGGGTCATCGTCCTCGGGATCGCCCTGCTGCTGGGCCACGCCGAGGCCGGCCTGTGGGTCCTGGTCGCCGGCACCGCCATCACCGTGGTCCAGCGCATCCTGGTCGTCTGGCAGCAATCCAACCCCGGGCCGGACATCGGCAGGTGACCCCCAACAGCCAGGCGGCGAGTCGCCGCTGGCTGGTCGCCTGGCAGCTCGTCCGCAAGCTCCCCGAGCCGCTGGCCTTCGCCCTGGGCGGGGTCGGCGGGCGCGTCTACCGCCGGCTCGACCGGGGCCGCCGGGAGGCCCTGGAGGCCAACCTGGCCCAGGTCCTCGGCCCCGGCAGCGGCCGGCGCGAGCTGGCCCGGGCGGTGCGCCGCGGCTTCACCAGCTACGGCCGCTACTGGGTCGAGGCGTTCCGGCTGGAGGACCTGACGGCCGCCTCCATCCGCGAGCGGCTGCGCATCGAGGGCCGCGAGCACATCGACACCGCCCTGGCCGGCGGCCGGGGCGCGATCTTCGCCAGCCCCCACATCGGCAACTGGGACGCCGGCGGGGCCTGGCTGGCGGCCAGCGGCTACCCGGCCACCGCGGTGGTGGAGCGGCTGCGCCCGGCCGAGCTGTACGAGCGCTTCGCCGTCTACCGCCGGGCCCTCGGCCTGGAGCTGCTGCCGCTGGACGACGGCTCGGAGACCCTGCGCGGGGTCGTCCGGGCCCTACGCGCCGGCCGCCTGGCCTGCCTGGTCTGCGACCGCGACCTGACCGGGGGCGGCCTGGAGGTGCGGCTGTTCGGGGCCCGGACGGTGATGCCGGGCGGGCCGGCCTCGATCGCCCTCAGGACCGGGGCGCCCCTCTTGCCCTGCAGCGTCTACCACGACCGCCGGCCCGGGCACTGGCGGGCCGTGGTCCACCCGCCGCTGGAGCCCGAGCGCTCCGGCGACAGCCGCAAGGACACCCTGGCCCTCACCCAGCGCCTGGCCGAGGAGTTCGAGGGCCTGATCGCCGCCGCCCCCGAGCAGTGGCACGTGCTCAGCCGCTACTTCCGTGGCCCGGTTCGATGAGGATCGGCCTGGTGTGCCCCTATGAGTGGACCGTGCCCGGCGGGGTCGGCAACCACGTGCGGGCCCTGGCCGGCGAGCTGCGCCGGGCCGGCCACCAGGTCGACGTGCTCGCCCCGGCCGAGCGGCCGGTGAACGAGCCCGGGTTCGTGGGCCTCGGCGGGTCGCTGGCCGTGCCCTACAACGGCTCGGTGGCCCGCATCGCCATCGGCCCCCGCACCCTCCAGCGGGTCCGGCGGGCCGTGGGCCGGGGCCGCTACGACCTGCTGCACGTCCACGAGCCGCTGTCCCCGAGCGTCGGCCTGCTCGCCGTGGTCAGCACCCGGACCCCCACCGTGGGCACCTTCCACGCCAACCTGGGCCGCTCCCTGGCCCTGGAGGCGGCCAGCCCGCTGCTGCGCCGGGTCTACGACCGGCTGGCCGGCCGGATCGCCGTCAGCGCCTCGGCCCGCGACACCTGGCAGGGCCACTTCGGCGGGGCCATGGCGGTCGTCCCCAACGGGGTCGCGCCCGAGTTCTTCGCCGGCCCCGAGCCGCTGCGGGGCTGGGCCGGCGCCGGCCCCACGGTGCTGTTCGTGGGCCGGCTCGAGCCCCGCAAGGGCCTGGCCTACCTGGTCCGGGCGTTCCTGCGGCTCAAGCCGGCCTTCCCCCGGCTGCGGCTGCTGGTGGTCGGCCGCGACGACAAGCACCAGCAGGACAAGGCCATGGCCATGGTCCCGCCCCGGCTCCGGACCGACCTGGTCTTCGTCGGCGCCGTGCCCCAGGCCGACCTGCCCTCCTACTACGCCTCAGCCGACGTGTTCTGCGCCCCGTCGCTGGGCGGGGAGTCGTTCGGGATCGTCCTGGCCGAGGCCATGGCCGTCGGCCTGCCGGTGGTCTGCTCCGACATCGGCGGCTACCGCGACCTGGTCCGCGACGGCGCCGACGGGCTGCTGGTGCCCCCCCGCGACCCCGAGGCCCTGGCCGAGGCCCTGGCCGGCCTGCTCGACAACCCGGCCCGCCTGGCCGCCATGGGCCGGGCCGCCGCCGTCGCCGCCCGCCGCTACGCCTGGGAGACGGTGGCCAGCGAGGTCGCCGAGGTCTACCGGACGGCCCTCGGGTAGGGGTCCGGGGGCCTCGAGCCTCGGCCCCCGGTGAATGGGGCAGGGTTGGGATGACCGGGTGGCCGCCGCGGGCGGCGGGCAAGCTTCGGCGCTGCCAGGTGACCATCCCGCGCGACGTCGGCCCGCCCCGGAACGTCGGCCTAGACGTTTTCCCCAGATTGCCGCTGGGTGCTTGCTTTGGAGTGGTGGGTTGATAGGTTGCCGCCATGGACTCGAACACAGATTCGACCGGGCGGCCAGCCAGGTCTGGGGCCCAGTCGCCGGACGGACTCGCCGCCCTGACCGCGGCCATCGAGGGACTGGCCGCCCAGAACCTGGACGGCCTGTCTGACGCGGTTCGGGCCGAGCGGGTCCTGGTCCTGCGAGGGCTGCTCGACCGCCTCGAAGGACAGTGGCTTGAGGAACTGGCCGGGGTGGACGCCCGCGGGGCCGCCGGTGCCGAACACGACGTCCAGGCTGGCTCCACCGCGGGCTGGCTGCGCGCCCGGCTGCGCATGGGTGCCAGCGCCGCCCACAGCAGTGTCCGCACCGCCCGAGCCCTGTTCCGCGGTCCGTTGACCGGGACGGCCCAGGCCGTGGCCGACGGCGAGCTGTCGCCGGCCCATGCCAGCGTGCTGGCCGCTGGCACCCACGACCTGGCCGCCCACATCAGCGCTGAGGCCGAACCGGTGCTGGTCGAGGCGGCCCGTCGCCTGGACCCACCCCGGCTGCGGCAGGTTGTGGCCCACCTGCGTGAGGTGATCGACCCCGACACCACCGCCAGCCAGGCCGAGCGCCGACATGGGCGGCGGGGGCTGTGGCTGACCTCGACCTTGGAGGGCATGGTCGCCCTGGACGGGCTGCTGGAGCCCGAGGCCGGCCAGAGCTTGCTGGCCGCCCTAGAACCCCTGGCCCGCCCGCACAGCGCCAGCGATGAGCGCAGCGGGGGCCAGCGCCGGGCCGACGCCCTGGCCGAGTTGGCCCGCCGGGCCTTGGAGGGCGGGCGGTTGCCGCAGACGGGTGGGGTGCGGCCGCAGCTGACGGTGATGGTGGACCTGGACAGCCTCCAGGGCCGGGCCGGCCCGGGTGGGGAGGTCGGCTGGGTGGGGCCGCTGGCCCCGGAGGCGTGTCGGCGGCTGGCCTGTGATAGTGCGGTGACCCGGGTGCTGGTCACCCGCCAGCCCACCGGCGCCGCCCTTGACGACCTCGGCGGCCAGGGAAGCCTGACCGAACGGTTACGGGCGGCGGCGAGGCGGCTGCCTCCGGTCCTGGGCGGGGCGCCCACCCAGCCGCTGGAGGTCGGAAGGGCCAGCCGGGTCGTCCAGCCCGCCCAACGCAGCGCCCTGGCCATCCGCGACGGCGGCTGCGTGTTCCCTGACTGTGATCGCCCCTTGGCCTGGTGTGAGGCCCACCATGTGCGGCACTGGCTGCACGGCGGCCCCACCGACCTGGCCAACCTGGTCTTGCTGTGCCGGGCCCACCATCGGGCGGTGCATGAGGGCGGCTGGCGGCTGGTCCGCGGCCCCGACGGGCGGCTCACCGCCACCCCACCGCATCGACAACACCGAAGACCCCGCGTCGCCGCCTGAGCCCGGTCGGCAATGGCGGGCGGGCCACCGCGCGACCGCCTCCACCCGGCCCACGCCAGCCCGGGGAATCCCGGCCGTCTCCTTCGAGCCGTCCGCTCCAGCCCGACCCGCCGGCACCGGGCCCCCGGTGGGAGCCCTTTCGGTACACTGCGCGCCGGAGCGGCGAGTCGAGGAGGCGGCGTGGACGTGGCGGCGGCCCTGTGGGGCGGGATCATCGGGGCGATCGTGGCGGCGACGGTGTACGCCGGGTTCCTCGGGCTGCGGCTGACCCGCCTGGACCTGCTCCGGTTCGAGGGCGGCCTGCTGCTGCGCGAGCGCACCAGCATGGTCTACATCTACGGGGCGACCGTGCAGGTGGTCGCCGGAGCCCTGCTCGCCCTCGGCTACCGGCAGGTCTTCCAGCAGCTCGACTCGGCCACCTTCGTCGGCTGGGGAGCGCTGCTCGGCCTGGCCCAGGGCGTGCTGGCCGTGCTCCTGCTCCCGGTCTTCGGCATGCTCAACCGCAACGTCCGGGCCGGCGACGAGCCGCCGCCCGGCCCCTTCGGGCGCGCCTACGGCGGCCTCACGCCCCTGGCCCTGCTGGTCGCCTCGGTGGTCTTCGGCACCTGGGTCGGCATCGTCCTCATCCCTTGAGCACCCTGACGCGCCTGCGGGACCAGATCGCCGCCAACCGGCGCGCCTACCAGGTCACCGTGGCCATCGTGGTCGCCGCCCTGGCCCTGCTCGGGCTGCTGGTCACCCTGGCCCTGGGGCTCGGGGTGAGCGGGCTCGGGGCCGGGCTGGGCCTGGCCGTGCTGGTGGTCGGGTTCGCCCCCGGGCTGGGGGAGCGGGCCGCCCTGCGCGACGCCGCCGCCGAGCCGGCCGACCCCACCCGCTGGCCCCGCTACGCCAACCTGGTCGAGGGCCTGAGCCAGGCCGCCGGGCTGCCCATGCCCCGGCTGTACGTGGTCGACAGCGACGCCGCCAACGCCTTCTCGGTCGGCCGCGACCCCGAGCGGGCCGCCCTGGTCGTCACCCGGGGCCTGCTCACCGGCCTCAACCGGCTCGAGCTGGAGGGCGTCCTGGCCCACGAGCTCAACCACATCTGGAGCTGGGGGGCGCGGCTGGCCACCCTCGGGGTCGCCCTCGGCCGGGTGCCGGGGCTGCTGCGGCTGCTCGCCCCGCCCCGGCGCGAGTTCGACGCCGACGAGGGCGGCGCCCGCCTCACCCGCTACCCGCCCGGGCTGGTCAGCGCCCTCGAGAAGGTGGCCGCCGGCGCCCAGCCGCCGGACCGGCCCGGCCTGCGCCACCTGTGGATCATCGCTCCCGGGGACGCCACTCACCCGCCGCTGGACGAGCGGATCGCCGCCCTGCAAGAGCTGTGAGCGGCCGGGCCAGGCCGACCCGCAGGGGCTCGGAGGCCCGGGCCAGGATCGGGCCGAGCACGGCCAGGACGAGCACGTAGGCGGTGGCCAGCGGGCCCAGGGTGGGCTCGCGGCCGGCGGCAACGGCCAGGCCGGCGATCACGATCGAGAACTCGCCCCTGGCCACCAGGGCGGTGCCGGCCCGCCAGCGGCCCCGGGGGCCGACCCCGATCCGCCGCGCCGCCCACCAGCCGGTGGCGACCTTGGTGGCCGCCGTGACCAGGGCCAGGGTGGCGGCGGTGAGGGCCACCGGGGGGATGGAGCGCGGGTCGGTCTGGAGCCCGAAGAACACGAAGAACACGGCCGCGAACAGGTCGCGCAGGGGGGTGAGCAGGTCGTGGGCGGCCTCGGCGGCCTGGCCGGACAGGGCGATGCCGACCAGGAACGCCCCGACCGCGGCCGACACCCGGAGCTGCTCGGCGAGCCCGGCCACGACCAGGGCCACGCCCAGGATGACCAGCAGCAGGACCTCGTCGTTGGGGGTGAACACCAGCCGGCTCAGGCGCTCGCCGAAGCGGACCGCGACCACCAGGACCAGGGCCACGGTGGCCAGGGCGACCCCGACCGGCAGGACGCTGGCCAGCAGCCCGCCGCCGACCAGCAGCACGGTGACCAGCGGCAGGTAGGCGGCCATGGCCAGGTCCTCGACGACCAGGATGGACAGGACCACCGGGGTCTCGCGGTTGCCGAGCCGGCCCAGGTCGCCCAGGACCTTGGCCACGATCCCCGACGAGGTCACATACGTCACCCCGCCCAGAACCACCGCGGCCAGCGCCGACCAGCCCAGCAGCAGCCCCCCGACCAGGCCGGGGGTGAAGTTGAGGACCAGGTCGACCAGGCCGGCCGGGGCGGCCGCGCGCAGGCTGCCCATCAGCTCGCTGGCCGAGTACTCCAGCCCGAGCAGCAGCAGCAGCAGGATGACCCCGACCTCGGCCCCGATCTCGATGAACTCGCTCGCGGTGACCAGCGGCAACAGCCCGCCCTCGCCGAAGGCCAGCCCGGCCAGCAGGTACAGGGGGATGGCCGAGAGGCCGAGACGGCCGGCCAGCCGCCCCAGGATGCCCAGGCCCAGGATCACCCCGCCCAGCTCCAGCAGGGCCGCGGCGCCGTGCACGGCCGGTCAGCTCCCCAGCAGCTTGCTGAGCTCCTTGATGCCCTTGGCGGTGCCCACCACGACCAGGGTGTCGCCGGGCTCGAGGCCGGCGTCGGGGGTCGGGGCCGGGATGGCCCCGTCGCCGCGCAGGATGGCCACGATCGAGGTGCCGGTGCGGCTGCGGGCCTGGGTGTCGGCGATGGCCCGGCCGGCGTACGGGCTGCCCGGCCGGATCGGCAGCCAGTCGATGGCCAGGCCCTCGATCCGCTGGGTCAGCCCGGACAGGTGCTCGACCAGGCGGGCCGCCCCGAGCAGCTCGGCCAGGGCGTCGGCCTCGTCGTCGGTGAGCTGGATGACCTCCTGGCAGGCGTCGGGGTCGTCGCGGTCGTACACCAGCAGGTCGCGCCGGCCGGTGCGGTGGGTGACGACCCCGAGCTGCCGGCCGGCCCTGGTGGTGAAGTCGTGGCGCAACCCCACCCCGGGCAGGTTGGTCTCCTGGATGTCCATCCTGGTGCCGCTCCCTCTCATCGATAGCCCTGGCGTTCCAGCTCCGCGGTGGCGGTCTCGGGGACCTGGACGGTCCAGCCGCGGTCGGCCAGCTCCCGGCCGCTGACGCGCTGGCGTTCCACCTCCTGGCCGCCGTAGGAGAACACGAACGTCCAGGTCGTTCCCAGGTCGACGGCCTCGTGGAAGGCGGTCGTGGCCCGCGGCGCGGCCAGCCCGAGCCCCAGCCGCCCGCCGTCGCCGCCGACGGCGGCGACCTGGAGCGCGAGGGCGGCCCGGTTGTCGACCTGCACCGTCCGGTAGGCGGGCCGCCCGCCCACGGCGGCCTGGACCAGCCAGATCGCCCCCACGGCGGCGACCAGGACGGCGACCAGGGCCAGGACCAGCACCGGCCGGTCGGTCCCGGCTCCCGATGGTCGCAAGCGAACACTCATGGAACACCTCCAGCCTCGTGCCGCGCCGGCCACGCCGGGCGGCACCGTCAGATCGGTGCGGGCTGGAGCGGCGGGGGAGCGCGGGCGCCGGCCGTGGCGGCGCCGCTGCCGCCGGCGCCGGCGGCCAGGCGGCCGGCGACCACCGCCCAGGCGGCGGCCACGGCGGTGGCCAGCAGGCCCAGCAGCGCCGGGCCGGGCCGCTCCCGGTGGTCGCGCTGGCCGCCGGCCGCGACCAGGGACTGGCCGGAGAGGTCGCGCAGGACGCCCTGCTCGGGCCCGGCGGCCGGGCCGCCGGTCAGCGACGTCGAAGCGACGTCGACGCCGGTCCCGCGGCCGGCGCCGACGGGCCCGAGCAGAGCGAGGCAGAGCACCAGGGCCAGGAGCGCCCTGGAGGCGCGCGGTCGCCGGTTCGCGTGCATCGCGTCCGACGGTAGCGCACGACGGCCCAGCCGGGAGGGCAGTGGCTGCTTCGCCGTTGAAGCTGGGTCGAGGGCTGGTGTAGCCTGGCGGCGGAAATGCGCCCCTGAGCAGGGAAAATGGAACCGCTCGAAGGGGCTCGAGGGAGAGGCGAGGAGTTCTCCAGCATGGAGCCCAGCAACCAGGTCACCGGGACCGCGCGGGTCAAGCGCGGGCTCGCCGAGATGCTCAAGGGCGGCGTCATCATGGACGTCGTCACCGCCGACCAGGCCAGGATCGCCGAGGAGGCCGGGGCCGTGGCGGTCATGGCCCTGGAGCGGGTGCCGGCCGACATCCGGGCCCAGGGCGGGGTGGCCCGCATGAGCGACCCCGAGCTGGTCCACCAGATCATGGACGCCGTGTCCATCCCGGTCATGGCCAAGGCCCGCATCGGCCACTTCGTGGAGGCCCAGGTGCTCCAGGCCATCGGGGTCGACTACGTCGACGAATCCGAGGTCCTGTCGCCGGCCGACGAGGCCCACCACGTCGACAAGTGGCAGTTCACCGTCCCCTTCGTGTGCGGGGCGACCAACCTGGGCGAGGCCCTGCGCCGGATCGCCGAGGGCGCGGCCATGATCCGCTCCAAGGGCGAGGCCGGCACCGGCAACGTGATCGAGGCGGTGCGCCACATGCGCGCCATCGCCGGCGGCATCCGCCGGCTGGCCGGGCTGCGCTCCGACGAGCTGTTCTCGGCCGCCAAGGAGCTGGCCGCCCCCCACGACCTGGTCGCCGAGGTGGCCGCCTCCGGGCGGCTGCCGGTGGTCCTGTTCACCGCCGGGGGCATCGCCACCCCGGCCGACGCGGCCATGATGATGCAGCTGGGGGCCGACGGGGTCTTCGTCGGCTCGGGCATCTTCAAGTCCGGCGACCCGGCCCGGCGGGCCAGGGCGATCGTCGAGGCCACCACCTTCTTCCGCGACCCGGAGATCGTGGCCAAGGTGTCACGCGGGCTCGGCGAGCCGATGGTGGGCATCGCCGCCGTGCCCGAGGGCGAGCGGCTGGCCGACCGCGGCTGGTAGCCCGATGGCCGCACCGAGGGTCGGCGTCCTGGCCTACCAGGGCGACGTCCGCGAGCACCTGGCCGCCCTGGCCGCGGTCGGGGCCGACCCGGTCGAGGTCCGCACCCTGGCCGAGCTCGACGACGTGGAGGGCCTGATCGTGCCCGGCGGCGAGTCGACCGTGATCGGCAAGCTGGCCGCCCGCTACGGCCTGCTGGAGCCGCTGCGGGAGCGGGTCGAGGCCGGCCTGCCGGTGCTCGGGACCTGCGCCGGCATGATCTTCCTGGCCCGCGAGGTCGAGGGGCCGCCCCAGGACCTGCTGGGCGTGCTGGACGTGCGGGTGCGCCGCAACGCCTTCGGCCGCCAGGTGGCCTCCTTCGAGGCCGAGGTGGAGGTCAAGGGGATCGACGGCGACCCGGTCTCGGGGGCGTTCATCCGCGCCCCCTGGGTGGCCGACGCCGGCCCCGAGGTCGAGGTCCTGGCCGAGGTGGACGGCAAGGTGGTCGCGGTGCGGCAGGGCAACCTGCTCGCCACCGCCTTCCATCCCGAGCTGACCGGCGAGGTGCGCCTGCACCGGTGGCTGGTCGACCTGGTTCTCGGCTGGGTCGCGGAGAGGGGAGTGGCATGAGCGGGCATTCGAAGTGGTCGACCATCAAGCACCAGAAGGGCGCCAAGGACGCCAGGCGGGGCAAGCTGTTCGCCAGGCTGATCCGGGCCATCGAGATCGCGGCCCGGGAGGGCGGCAGCAGCCCCGAGGGCAACCCGACCCTGGCCGACGCCATCCAGAAGGCCAAGGACAACTCGGTGCCCAACGACACCATCGACCGGGCGGTCAAGCGGGGCGCCGGCGAGCTCGCCGGCCAGCGCCTGGAGCTGGCCACCTACGAGGCCTACGCCCCCGGCGGGGTGGCGATCATGGTCGAGGCCCTGACCGACAACCGCAACCGCACCGCCGCCGACATCCGCCACGTGGTCACCAAGGGCGGCGGCAGCCTGGCCGACGCCGGCAGCGTCGCCTACCTGTTCAACCGGCGCGGCCAGCTGGTCGTGCTCGGCGACGGGGTCGACGAGGACCGGGTGATGGAGGTGGCCCTGGAGGCCGGGGCCGAGGACGTCGAGGCCGACGAGCAGGGCTTCACCGTGACCACCGCCCCAGGGGACCTGCGCGCCGTCCGGGCCGCCTTCGACGCCGCCGGCATCGCCTACGACTCGGCCGAGGTCACCATGGTCCCGAGCATGTCGGTCCCGCTGGAGCGCGACGTGGCCGTCCGGGTCCTGCGCCTGCTCGACGCCCTCGAGGACCTCGACGACGTCCAGGACGTGTACGCCAACTTCGACATCTCCGACGAGGTCATGGCCGAGGTCAGCTGATCGGGCCGGCGGGCCTACGGGCGGCCGCGACGGCGGTTGAACAGGAACAGCACCAGCAGCACGATGATGATGATCAGCAGCAGGGTACCGAGCCGCATCTCGCCTCCCTTCGGGTCGAACGCCGGCCTACCCGGCCGGGACCCAGGCTAACCAACCAAACCGGCGGGCATGGTTGAGCCTGTCCCGGGCAGGCGGTAGGCTGCCGCCAAACACCTGTTCGAGAGCAGTTCGAGAGCCTGGGAGGGGCGCCATGCGGGTGCTCGGGGTCGACCCCGGGCTCGGTCGCTGCGGCTGGGCCGTGCTGGAGGGGCGCGGGGGCCGGGCCGTGGCCGCCGGCTACGGCACCATCCACACCGACGGCGACCAGGTGGCGCCGCGCCTGGCCACCCTGGCGGCGCGGCTGCGGCAGGTGCTGGCCGACCACCGGCCCGAGGCGCTGGCCATCGAGCGGCTGTTCTTCAACGCCAACGTGCGCACGGCCATGACCGTCGGCCAGGCCTCCGGGGTGGTGCTGCTGCTGGCCGCCGAGCACGGCCTGGAGGTCTCGGCCTACACCCCGCCCCAGGTCAAGCAGGCGGTCACCGGGTCGGGGAGCGCGCCCAAGGAGCAGGTCGGCTACATGGTCAAGGCCCTGCTGGGCCTGGCCGCGGCGCCGACCCCGGCCGACACCGCCGACGCCCTGGCCGTCGCCCTCTGCCACCTCAACCACGCCGGCCTGGCCGGGGGGGTTCGGGGGGGCCGGGCCGGCCCCACCGATGGGACCGGCCCGGGCGCCGGCGTCGGGGGCGCCCTGGGGGCGGCCTCGACCGCCGACTGGCTGGCCCGGGCCGCCCCGACCTCGCCGGGGCTCGGGAGGGGTCCGGGGGACCCCAGGGGGGTGCCCCGGAGGATCGGGAGCGGCCCGGCCGGAGGGGCGGGGCGGTGATCGCCAGCCTGCGCGGGCGGCTGCTCGAGGTCCTGGCCGACGGGGCCGTGATCGAGGTCGGCGGGGTGGGCTACCGGGTGTTCCTGACCCCCAAGGCGGTGGCCGGGCTGCCCCGCGACGGCGAGGTCCTGGTCCACACCGTCACCTACGTGCGCGAGGACGTGCTGGCCCTGTACGGCTTCGCCACCACCGACGAGCGCCGGGCCTTCGAGCAGCTGCTGACCGCCACCGGGGTCGGGCCCAAGCTGGCCCTGGCCGTGCTGGCCGTCCACGCCCCCGACGCCCTGCGCCGGGCCGTCAGCGCCGGCGACGCCGACGCCCTCACCCTGGTCCCCGGGATCGGGCGCAAGGGCGCGGCCCGGCTGCTCCTGGAGCTCAAGGGCAAGCTCGGCGACGGCGAGCCCGACCTGCCGGCCGAGACGGCCGGCCGCCCGGCCTACGCCGAGGTCCGCGAGGCCCTCGGCGCCCTCGGCTACGGCCCGGCCGAGATCAAGACCGCCCTGGCCGCCCTGCCCCCCGACGCCGGCGCCGCCCCGACCGAGGAGCTGCTGCGCCTGGCCCTCCGCGGCCTCGGATCGGCCCGATGAGCACGGCGGGCGCGGTCGACGCGACACTTGGCGAGGCGGGGCGCAGATGACCGACATGAGCGGCGGCGACCTCCTCGACCCCTGGCCCTCCGACGTCGAGCGGGCCAGCGAGGGCAGCCTGCGCCCGCGCAAGCTGGAGGAGTTCGTCGGCCAGGCCAGGGCCCGCGAGCAGCTCGGGATCGTGCTCGAGTCGGCCCGCCGGCGCGGCCTGCCCCCCGACCACCTGCTGTTCTCGGGGCCGCCCGGGCTGGGCAAGACCAGCCTGGCCGCCATCGTGGCCGCCGAGCTCGGGGTCGGCTTCCGGGTCACCTCCGGGCCGGCCCTGGAGCGGGCCGGCGACCTGGCCGCCATCCTCACCGGCCTGGAGGCCAGCGACGTCCTGTTCGTGGACGAGATCCACCGCCTCCCCCGGGCCGTCGAGGAGGTCCTCTACCCGGCCATGGAGGACTTCCAGATCGACGTGGTGCTCGGCAAGGGCCCGGGGGCGCGCAGCCTGCGCCTTGACCTGCCCCGGTTCACCCTGATCGCGGCCACCACCCGCACCGGGCTGATCACCTCGCCGCTGCGCGACCGCTTCGGCTTCTCGGCCCGGCTCGACTACTACAGCCCGGCCGACCTGCAGGCGATCGTCACCCGCTCGGCGGCCATCCTGGGGGTGGCCATCGACCAGCCGGCGGCCGAGGTGCTGGCCCGGCGGTCGCGAGGCACCCCGCGGATCGCCAACCGGCTGCTGCGCCGGGTCCGCGACTACGCCGAGGTCCGGGCCGACGGGTCGGTCGACGAGGCCGTGGCCGAGGCCGCCCTGGAGCTGTTCGAGGTCGACCGGCTGGGGCTGGACAAGCTCGACCTGGCCCTGCTTCGGGTGCTGTGCGAGCGCTTCGGTGGGGCCCCGGTCGGCCTGGCCACCCTGGCCGTGTCGGTCGGGGAGGAGCAGGACACGGTCGAGGACGTGGCCGAGCCGTACCTGCTCCAGCTCGGCTTCCTCCAGCGCACCCCCCGGGGCCGGGTCGCCACCGCGGCCGCCTACGCCCACCTCGGCCTGACCGTGCCCCGGGGCGCGGGCGCCGCCCCCGGACCGGGGTCCCTCTTCGATGAGGGCGGCTAGCGGTATAGGATTGCCGCTCCATCGGCCACGTCGGAGGTTTAGAACGCATGGAAGGTAGCGGGTCCCTCATCTTCCTCGTGCTGATGGTCGGCGTCTTCTATTTCCTGCTCATCCGCCCCCAGCAGCGCCGGATGAAGGCCCTGCAGTCGCTGCAGTCCTCGCTGCAGCTGGGCGACGAGATCATCACCTCGGCGGGCTTCTTCGGCACCATCCGCCGCTTCGACGGCGAGGTGGTCACGATCGAGCTGGCCCCGGGCGTGGAGGTCCGGGTCAACCGCCGGGCCATCTCGGGCAAGGTCAACCCCGAGCCGGTGGCGGACGAGCCGGCCGAGCCGGCCGAGGTCGCCGACGAAGAGGAGCGGCCCGAACGATGAGCCTCCCGGAGCGCCGGCCCAGCGCCGGCGAGCTCCGCCTGCTCGACCAGGTGGCCGGCCACAAGGTCATCCAGACCTACATCGCCCTGGCCGACCAGTTCACCGGCCGGCTCGGCTACACCGAGCACGGCTTCCGCCACGCCAACCTGGTCGGCCACATCGCCTACAACATCCTCGACCGGCTCGGCTACGACCAGCACCAGGCCGAGCTGGCCGCGGTGGCCGGCTACCTGCACGACATCGGCAACGTGGTCTCGCGCCAGAACCACCCGCAGACCTCGGCCCTGCTGTCGCTGCCCGTCCTCACCGAGCTCGGCATGACCACCGAGGACATCGGGATGGTCATCGGGGCCATCGGCAACCACGAGGAGGAGCTCGGCCATCCGGTGTCGCCGGTGTCGGCGGCGGTCAACATCGCCGACAAGTCCGACGTCCACCGCTCCCGGGTGCGCAAGGACGCGCGGGTCGAGTTCGACATCCACGACCGGGTGAACTTCTCGGCCACCCACTCCTTCGTGCGGGTCGACGCCGCCGGCCGGACCATCACCCTGGAGCTCCAGATCGACACCGCGGTGTCCGACATCCTGGAGTATTTCGAGATCTTCCTCACCCGCATGATGATGTGCCGCCGGGCCGCCGAGGGCCTGGACTGCAAGTTCCGGATGACCGTGAACGGTCACAGCCTGCTGTGAACCGCTCGAAAGCCCGAGAAAACCGCTAGGCTCTCTTTTTCGAACCCCTTGCAGCCCGAAGGAGCCAGACGTCCGTGCCAGGAACCCGCCGTTACGTCATCCCGCTGGTGATCGTGTTCCTGCTGGTCGGCGTGATCTGGGCGGTGATCGCGGTCCAGGGCATCAAGCCCCGGCTCGGCCTCGACCTGCGCGGCGGGTCCAGCGTCACCTTCGTCCCCACCAACCCGCGGGGTGGCGAGCCGACCAAGGAGCAGCTCGACACCACCGTCGACATCATCCGCAGCCGGGTCAACTCCAAGGGCGTGGCCGAGTCCGAGGTCAGCGTCGAGGGCGGCAACATCGTGGTGGCCATCCCCAACGTGCCCAACCCCGATGAGGTGATCGCGGCCGTGGGGACCACCGCCCAGCTCCAGTTCCGCCCGGTCAAGGAGATCGTCGGGCCCAGCGACCCCAGGTACAAGCAGGACCCGTTCAAGGCCATCGACTGCGCCAGGCCCGACACCTACCAGAACAAGGACGTCCCCGACAAGGACGTCATCCTGTGCGCCCGCGACCAGGCCGGGCAGCTGCGGCCCGAGGCCAACGCCCCCAAGCTGCTGATGGGCCCGGTCGCCCTCGGCGGCACCGACATCGCCTCGGCCCGGCCCCAGCTCCAGCAGGCCGGCCAGGGCGGGGTCACCACCGGCCAGTGGGAGACCCAGCTCAACTTCAACGGCCGCGGCGGCAACAAGTTCCAGCAGCTCACCGGAAAGGCGGCCTGCAACCCCGAGAACGACCCCAAGCGCCAGATCGCCATCACCCTGGACGCGGTGGTCATCAACTACCCGCCGGTCGCCTCCGACGTCCAGTGCAACCAGGGCATCAGCGGCGGCTCGGCCGTCATCACCGGCCAGACCCAGGCCGAGGCCCAGAACCTGGCCCCGCTGATCTCCTCGGGCGCCCTGCCCCTCAAGCTCGACCCCCAGAGCCGGACCACCGTCAGCGCCACCCTGGGCGCCGACTCGCTGCACGCCGGCCTGGTCGGCGGGGCCGTCGGGCTCGGCCTGGTGTTCCTGTACGTGCTCCTCTACTACCGCGGGCTCGGCCTGGTGGTCTGGGTCGGCCTGGCCATCGCCGCCGCCCTCAACGTCGGCATCGTCATCCTCATGGGCGAGTGGATCGGCTTCACCCTGACCCTGGCCGGGATCGCCGGCCTGATCGTGGCCGTCGGCATCTCCGCCGACACCTACGTGGTGTTCTTCGAACGGCTCAAGGACGAGGTCCGCGAGGGCAAGACGCTGCGCACCTCGGTCGACCGGGGCTGGCAGCGCTCGTTCCACACCCTGGTCTCGGCCAACTCGGTCTCGTTCATGGCCGCGCTGATCCTGTACCTGCTGGCCATCGGCCCGGTCCGGGGCTTCGCGTTCACCCTCGGCCTGGCCACCCTGATCGACTTCTTCGCCGCCTGGTTCTTCGCCCGCCCGGCGGTCTCCCTGGTCACCCGACTCCGCCTGTTCCAGGAGGGGCGCTTCGTCGGCGTCCGCGCCGCCGTCTGACCCCGCAAGGAGGATCCCGTCCGTGTCCCTCGCCAGCCGCATGTACCACGGCGAGACCAGCTACGACTTCATCGGTCGCCGGCGCCTGTGGTTCTCGATCTCGGGCCTGCTCGTGCTGATCTCCCTGGCCAGCCTCGTCGTGCCCGGCCTCAACTTCGGCATCGACTTCAAGGGCGGGGCCGTGTTCCGGGTCCAGCCGACGCACACCGTCACCGAGGCCCAGGTCCGCCGGGCCGTCGGGTCCGCCGCCGAGGTCGTCCAGGTCACCGAGAGCAACCCGGTCCAGGTGATCGTCCAGACCGAGGAGCTGCCCTCGGCCGAGGTGGCCAGGATCCGGACCGAGCTGGCCCAGCTGACCGGGGTCGAGCGCAACGGCGTCTCCACCGAGGCCATCGGCTCCAAGTGGGGGAGCACCGTCTCCCGCAAGGCGGTCGTCGGCCTGCTGGTGTTCCTGGTCGCGGTGACCCTCTACGTGTCGCTGCGGATGGAGTTCAAGATGGCCGTGGCCGCCCTGGTGGCGCTGCTCCACGACCTCATCATCACCTGCGGGATCTACGCCCTGGCCCGCTTCGAGGTCACCCCGGCGACCGTGATCGCCGTGCTGACCATCCTCGGCTACTCGCTCTACGACACCGTGGTGGTGTTCGACAAGGTCCGCGAGAACACCGGCTCGCTCACGGCCATGTCGCGCACGACCTACTCCCAGGCGACCAACCTGGCCGTCAACCAGACCATCATGCGGTCGCTCAACACCTCGCTGGCCTCGCTGCTGCCCATCCTGGGGCTGCTGCTGGTCGGCTCCTACCTGCTCGGCGCCGAGACCCTCAAGGACCTGGGCCTGGCCCTGTTCGTGGGCGTGGCCGCCGGCGCCTACTCCTCGATCTTCATCGCCCCGCCCCTGGTCGCCATGTGGAAGGAGAAGGAGCCCCGCTACGCCCAGCTCCGGGCCCGGGTCGAGCGCCTGGCCGCCCAGGGCCCCGGGACCGAGCGCCCCGAGCGTCCCGAGCGCCCGGTCCGGGCCGGCGCCGGCCCGGCCAGGCGCGCCACCGGCCCGGCCCCGGCCCGCGAGGGCCGGGGCCGGCGCACCCCGGCGCCGCCCGAACCCGAGCCCGAGACCGAGCCCGAGCTGGCTCCCGACGAGGAGGACCTGGAGGAGGCCGCCGAGACCGAGTCGGCCGTGGTCGCCCAGACGCCGGCCCGCCGCCAGCCCCAGAAGCCGCGCCCGAACCAGCAGCGACGCAAGCCGTCCGGGCGCCAGCAGTCCCGCCCGGCCAAGCGCCGCCGCCGCTAGCCCCCGACAGGAGGACCGCCACCGTGCCCATCGACAGCCAGCGTCTGCGGGCCCTCGTCCGCGACGTGCCCGACTTCCCCAAGCCGGGGATCGTCTTCAAGGACATCACCCCGCTGCTGGCCGACGAGGTCGGCTTCTCGTCGGTGATCGACGAGACGGTCGTCCAGTTCGGCCGCGGCAACGTCGACAAGGTGGTCGGCATCGAGGCCCGCGGGTTCATCCTGGCCTCGCCGGTCGCCTACCACTTCGGGGCCGGCTTCGTCCCC
>Ga0307318_10000216_pt1 | contig 18462 bp, 29 predicted proteins | sample ER_DNA_367_FD_194500 | JGI IMG/M metagenome (GOLD analysis project Ga0307318, IMG submission 194500) | Bulk soil microbial communities from the East River watershed near Crested Butte, Colorado, United States - ER_DNA_367 | ecosystem: Environmental > Terrestrial > Soil > Floodplain | place...
CTGGAAGCTCGGGATGTTCACGCGCCTGCCGTTCACCTGAAAGTGGCCGTGACGGATGAGCTGGCGCGCCTGCGCGCGCGAGGCCGCGAAGCCAAGGCGGTAGACGACGTTGTCCAGCCGCGTCTCGAGCATGCGCAGGAGCTCCTCGCCCGTGATGCCGGAGCGCTTCGCCGCCTTGTCGTAGTAGTTGCGGAACTGCTTCTCGAGGATCCCGTAGTAGCGCCGCGCCTTCTGCTTTTCACGCAGCTGAAGCAGGTACTCGGACTGCTTGATGCGACCGCGGCCGTGCTCTCCCGGCGGGTAGCTGCGGCGCTCCACCGCGCACTTCTCGGTCAGGCAGCGCTCGCCCTTCAGGAAGAGCTTCATGCCCTCACGGCGGCAGAGCTTGCACTTCGGTCCCAGCGAGCGTGCCATTAGACGCGCCTCCGCTTCTTGGGCCGGACGCCGTTGTGCGCCTGCGGAGAGACGTCCTTGACGCCGAGGATCTCGAGGCCGGCAGCCTGGAGCGAGCGGATCGCCGTCTCGCGGCCGGAGCCTGGGCCCTTCACGAAGACCTCGACCTTCTGGAGCCCGTGTTCCATGCCCTTCTTGGCGCACGCGTCGGCGGTCACCTGAGCGGCGAACGGCGTCGACTTGCGCGAGCCCTTGAAGCCGGCCGAGCCGGCGCTCTCCCACGCGATCACCGCGCCGTCCTTGTCGGTCAGCGTGACGATCGTGTTGTTGAACGACGTCTTGATGTGCGCCTGGCCGATCGCGATGTTCTTCTTCACGCGGCGGCGCGCGCGGCCCTTCGCGGCCGCCTGCTTGCGAGGAGGAGCCATTAGGTCTTGGTCGGCGCTTTCTTCCCGCGGCCGACGGTCTTCTTCGGCCCCTTGCGCGTGCGGGCGTTCGTCTTGGTGCGCTGTCCGTTCACAGGAAGCCCACGGCGATGGCGGACGCCGCGGTAGGCGCCGATCTCCTGGAGCCGCTTGATCGACTGGGAGCGCTCGCGGCGCAAGTCGCCCTCCACCTGGAGGTTCCCGTCGATGTAGTTGCGGAGCTTCGTGATCTCCGGATCCGTGAGGTCGCGGACCTTCTCGTCGGGCGAGAGCCCGAGCTCGGCGCAGACCTTGCGCGCCGTCGAGGGGCCGATCCCGAAGATATACGTCAGCCCGACCTCGAGGCGCTTCTCACGCGGGAGATTAACTCCTGCAATTCGTGCCAATTCTTCTCCTTAGCCCTGTCGCTGCTTGTGTCGCGGGTTCGTGCAAATGACCAGCACTTTTCCGTGCCGCTTGATCACGCGGCAGCGGTCACACATGGGTTTAACGGATGCTCTGACTTTCATAAGAAGAGGCGGCACGCCACGGCAAAGCGCGGCTCGGCCGCGACTGTGTAGCTTAGCAAAAGGCGCAAACGCCCCAGTTAGACGCGGACCCCCGCAAGGGTGAGGATGCGCGGCCCGCCCTCGGTGACCGCAACCGTGTGCTCGAAATGGGCGGAGAGGGCGCCGTCGTCGGTCGAGATCGACCAGCGGTCGTCCGCGACGAAGACGTCCGCGGAGCCCGCATTGATCATCGGCTCGATCGCGAGCGTCATCCCCGATGCCAGCACCGGCCCGCGGCCGGGCTCGCCCCAGTTGGGGATCTGCGGCTCCTCGTGCATCGAGCGGCCGACACCGTGCCCGACAAGCGATTTCACGACCGAGAAGCCCGCCTCCTCGACAGTCCGCTGGACGGCCGCCGAGATGTCGCCGACATGGTTTCCGGCCCGCGCTTCCGAGATGCCCGCCTCGAGCGCGGCCTGCCCGACGTCGAGCAGCCGCTGAGTCTCTTCGGAGATCGAACCCACGGAGAACGTGTACGCCGAGTCGGCGACGAAGTCGTCGAGCGTCACCCCGACGTCCACTGACAACAGGTCGCCGTCCTCGATCCGGTACTCGCCGGGAATGCCGTGCACGACCATGGAGTTCGGCGACGTGCAGATCGACGCCGGGAAGCCGTGATAGCCCTTGAAGGTAGGCGAGCCACCCTGGGAGCGGATGTACTCCTCGGCGAGCTCGTCGAGCTCCCGGGTAGTCACGCCGGGGCGCAGGCTCTCGCCGACCAAGGCGAGCGTGTCCGCGACGACGCGGCCGGCGCGGGCCATGGCCTCGATTTCCTGCTCGGACTTCCGGATGATCATCGCGCTGTGGTGGCTTGCAGAACCTGCTGAACCTCGGCGAACACCTCTTCGATCGTCCGCTCAGCGTGGATGCCGACGAGAATGCCTTTCGCGCGGTAGTACTCGACGAGCTCCTCCGGGATGCGCATGGTCTCCATGCGCCGGTGGATGATCTCGGGCGTGTCGTCCTCGCGGCGCTGCTCGAAGGCCCGCTTGAGGAGCCGCTGCTCCGCGAGCTCGTCGGAGAGCTGGAAGTGAAGGACGACGGACAGCTCGCGCTCCACCTCGGCGAGGATCTCGTCGAGCGCCTCAGCCTGCGGCAGCGTGCGCGGGAAGCCTTCGAGGACGAAGCCGTCCGCGGTGTCGGGCTGCATGAGACGCTCCCGTACGACCTCGATCGTGAGGTCGTCCGGGACGAGCTCGCCCGCGTCCATGTAGGGCTTCACCCTCGCGCCGAGCTCGGTGCCCGCTGCAACGGCAGCCCGATACATGTCGCCCGTGTTGATGTGCGGGATCCCGGCGTCTGCCGCGATGAGCTCCGCCTGGGTGCCCTTACCGGCCCCGGGCGGACCGAGGATGACGATGTCCAACGGCATGGCGCTACTTGAGGAAGCCTTCGTAGTGGCGCATCATCATCTGGGACTCCATCTGACGCATGGTGTCCAGGGCGACGCCGACCACGATGAGGATCGAAGTACCGCCGAGGGCGCGCGTCGTCGCCTGCGAGAAGCCGGCGTACCGGATGAAAAGCGTCGGTAGCGTGGCGACGAGGGCCAGGAAAAGCGAGCCGGGGAGCGTTAGGCGGGTCAGCACTCGGTCGAGATACTGCGCCGTCGGAGGCCCGGGCCGGATGCCGGGGATGTAGCCGCTGTACTTCCGGAGGTTGTCGGCCTGGTCGACCGGGTTGAACTGCACGGCCGTGTAGAAGTACGTGAAGATCACGATCAGGAACGCCTGCAGGATCAGATAGCTCCAGTCGCTCGGCGTGAAGTGCTCGTTGATGAAGCTCTGGGTCTGCGGGAAAAACTGCGCGATGGTCGGCGGGAAGGCCAAGATCGCGGCCGCGAAGATGATCGGGATGACGCCGGCCATGTTGACGCGGAGCGGCATGTAGGTCGAGCCGCCGGAGGTCATCCGCCGCCCAACCATTCGCTTCGCGTACTGGATCGGGATGCGGCGCTGGCCTTCCTGGACGAAGACGACCGCGACGATGATCCCGAGCGCGAGCGCCGGGAACGCGACGCGCTCAAAGGCGTCGCCCTCGTACCAGGCGCGGATGCCGCCCGGAAGACTCGAGAGGATCGACGCGAAGATCAGGAGCGAGATCCCGTTCCCGATGCCGCGCTTCGTGATCAGCTCGCCCATCCACATGAGGAGTGTGGTGGCGGCGGTCAGCGAGACGACGATGAGGACGAGACGACCGGCGTTCAGCTGGAAGTCCGGGATCTGCCGGTCGAAGAGGTACGTGTAGCCGAGGGCCTGGAGCGCCGCGAGGACGACGGTCAGGTAGCGCGTGTACTGGTTGATCTTGGCGTAGCCGGCCTCGCCTTCCTTCTGCAGCTGCTCGAGCCGCGGGACGACCACGGTCATGAGCTGGAGGATGATCGAGGCGGTGACGTAGGGCATGATCCCGAGCGCGAAGAGCGCGAACTGCCCCAGCGCGCCGCCCGAGAAGATGTTCAGCAGGCCGAGGATGGTGCCGCCCTGATTGCTGAAGTAGTCCTCGATGGCGCTCGAGTTCACGCCCGGGACCGGGATCCAGCTACCCAGGCGATAGAACGCGAGAATCATCGCGGTGAAGAGCACCCGGTGCCGCAGCTCCGGGACCCGCCACGCATTAGTCAGCCAGGAAAGCATCTACTCGGATTCCTCGGAATCGGCGGCCCCCGATTCCTCGGACGAAACATCCTCGGCTTCGTCCGCAGGCGCCTCCTGCGCCTCAGTCGTTTCGGGTTCTTCCTCGGCTGTCGCGGGCTTCGCCTTCCGCGTCCGCTTCTTCTTCACGACGGGCTCGCGGAGGGCGGTCGCCGTCCCGCCGGCCTTCTCGATCTTCTCGCGGGCGGAAGCGGAGAAGGAATGGGCGGTGACCGTCAGCTTCTTCTTCAGGTCGCCCTGGCCCAGGATCTTCACGTCGGTCCGCGTGTTCTTGATCAACCCCTTCTCGACGAGGGCCTCGAGCGTAACCTCGGAGCCGTCGTCGAAGACGCGGTCGAGATCGCGGAGGTTGACCGGGATGGTCGAGGTGCGATGCGGGCCGATCGGCATCGCGTCCTTCGAGTAGGGGCCGCGCTGCTTCCCGAGTCGCATGTAGATCGGCATCTGGCCGCCCTCGAAGCCCGGGCGCATCGTGTGCGAGCCGGACCGGGCCTTTTGCCCCTTGATCCCACGCCCCGAGTAGCGGCCCTTGCCCGAGCCCATGCCGCGGCCCACACGCTTGCGGGCGCGCCTCGGCTGAGCCGGCTTCAGGTTGGAAAGGGTGAGCTCTTCTTCGGGCATGGCTAACTCTCGTCCACGCGGACGAGGTGACGGACCTTTCTCAGCATACCGAGCGTCTCCGGGCTGTCTTCGCGCTCGACGGAGCGCCCGATCCGGCCCAGGCCGAGCGCCCGCAGCGTGCCACGGTGCTTCTGCGTCTGGCCGATCGGGCTACGCGTCTGCGTGATCGTCAGCTTCGCCACTAGGAGTCTCCGGAGGCGTCTCCGCCGCCTCTTGCTTGTCTTTTCTCGGGAACAGCACCTCGTGCACCGCCTTGCCGCGGCTGCGAGCGACCTCTTCGGGCCGGCGCAGGCTGCGCAGGCCATTGACCGTGGCCTTCAACAGGTTGACGGGGTTGGGGTTGCCCAGGCTCTTCGCGAGGATGTCGCGCACGCCCGCGAGCTCGAGGACAGCGCGCACACCGCCGCCGGCGATGACGCCGGTTCCCTCGCTCGCCGGGCGGAGCAGCACCCGAGCGGCGTCCGAGCGGCCGAGCACCTCATGTGTGATCGTCGTGCCCTTCTTCGGCACCTGGAACAGGTTCTTCTTCGCGTCGTCGACGGCTTTCGAGATGGCGAGCGGGACCTCGCGCGCCTTCCCGTAGCCGACGCCGACACGGTCGACCTCGTCCCCGATGACGACGAGCGCGGTAAACGAGAAGCGCCGGCCGCCCTTGACGACCTTCGCCACTCGGTTGATCTCGACCACCCGCTCCTTGAGCTCCCGCGAGTCGTAGTCGAGGTTCCGTTGGACCTGTCGTTCGACAGAGCTCAAAACTTCAGACCTCCTTCGCGCGCGCCGTCGGCGAGCGCCTTGACACGGCCGTGGTAGAGGTAGCCGCCGCGGTCGAAGACGACCGACTCGATGCCGGCCTTCTTCGCGTTCTCCGCAAGCAGCTTGCCGACCTCGGCCGCCTGCTCGGACTTGTTGCCCTTGAACGTCTTCTTCAACTGCGAGTGCCCCGCGGCTGCGAGCGTCTTCGCCTCGACGTCGTCGACGAGTTGTGCCTGGATCCCTCGGTTCGAGCGGAACACGACCAGGCGGGGGCGCTCGGCCGTGCCGAAGATGCGCCGGCGAATGCGGCGATGGCGGCGCGCGCGTGCCTGTGGGACGGTCAGCGTCGGCATTACGCTCGCTTCCCGACCTTGCGGCGCACGTACTCGCCCTCGTAGCGGATGCCCTTGCCCTTGTAGGGCTCGGGCGGCCGGACGGCGCGCACCTCGGCGGCGACCTGCCCGACCTTCTGCTTGTCGATTCCCTTCACGATCACCTGGGTCGGCTGGGGCACCTCGAAGGTGATGCCCTGTGGCGCCTTCTTGACGACCGAGTGGGAGTAGCCGACGTTCAGCTCCAGGTCGGTCCCGCGCATCGACGCGCGGTAGCCGACGCCCTGGATCTCGAGCGTCTTCGAGAAGCCCTTCGTGACGCCTTCGACCATGTTCGCGACGAGCGAGCGTGTCAGCCCGTGCAGCGCGCGGTCGTCCCCGCGCTCGGTCGGCCGAGTGACGATCAGCTGGCCGTCGGTCTCCTCGACCTTGATGCGCTGCGGCACCTGCTGGGTGAGCTCGCCGAGAGGCCCGTTCACCATCACGCGCCCAGGGGAGATCGACACCGAGACTCCGGCGGGCATCGCGATTGGGCTTTTCCCGATTCGGCTCATGTGGTTACCAGATGAAGCAAACGACTTCGCCGCCGACGCCGAGCTCCTGCGCCGTGCGGCTGGTCACGAGACCATTCGACGTGGACATGATCGCCGTGCCCATTCCGCCGAGAACGCGCGGAAGGCGGTCCTTCTGCGCATACACGCGGCGGCCCGGCTTCGAGACCCGCTTGAGATCGGTGATGATCCGCTCTCGCTTGGGGCCGAACTTGAGCTCCACGACGAGGGTATCGAACGAATCGCCCCTGTCGACGCGGAAGTCCTTGATGTAGCCCTCCTCCTTGAGGAGGCGGGCGATCTCCTGCTTCATGCGCGACGAAGGCATCGAGGCGCTCTCGTGCAGCGCCTTGTTGGCGTTCTTGATGCGAGCGAGCATGTCGGCGACTGGATCGGTATGCATTCAGATCACCAGCTCGACTTGGTCATGCCGGGAACGACGCCTTCGTGCGCGAGGTCGCGCAGGCAGATGCGGCACAGGCCGAACTTCTTGTAGACGGCCCGTGGCCGGCCACAGCGGTTGCAACGGGAGTACTCCCGCGTCTTGTACTTCTGCGGCCTGGCTGCCTTCGCAATCAAGCTCTTCTTTGCCATGCAGTGATTCCTCCTACGCTTCCGCGCGGAACGGAAGGCCCAGCTCGCGCAGGAGCGCGAACGCCTCTTCATCCGTCTCGGCGCTGGTCGTGATCGTCACGTCGAGGCCTCGGATCGTCTCGACGTCGTCGTAATCGATTTCCGGAAAGATGATCTGCTCGCGGACGCCCAGCGAGTAGTTACCCCGGCCGTCGAAGCTCGCCGGCGAGAGCCCACGGAAGTCCCGGATGCGCGGGAGGGCGATCGACACGAGACGGTCGAGGAACTCCCACATGCGGGCGCCGCGGAGGGTGACCTTGGCCCCGATCGGCATCCCCTCGCGGATCTTGAAGCCGGCGATCGACTTCTTGGCGCGCGTCATCTGGGCGCGCTGGCCGGCGATGATCGTCAACTCCTCAATCGCCTTGTCGAGAGCTCGCGCGTTCACCTTCGCGTCGCCGACACCCATGTTGAGGGTGATCTTGTCGAGGCGCGGGACCTTCATCGGGGACGAGTACTCGAACTCCTCCTTCAAGCGGCCGCGCACCTCCTGATCGAAGCGCTGCTTCAGGCGCGGGCGGTAGCCGTTGCCGTTCGTCTCGGCTGCTTTGCGCGCGCGTGCCATTACCTGTCCAGCACCTCCCCGCAGTCGGCGCGCCTGCAGACGCGGACCTTGACGCGGCGACCCTTCTCGTCCTCGCGGAACTCGTAGCCCACCCGGGTCGGCCGGTTGCACGTCGGGCACACGACCATGACGCTCGAGACGGGCAGCGGGGCGGTCAGCTCGATGACGCCGCCAGGCTGGATCTGCGTCTGGCCCATGCGGCTCGAGTCCTTCATCGGACGCGGCTTGCGGTGCTTCTTGACGAGATTCAGGTTCTCGACCAGCACCCGCCGCTTTTGCGGGTCCGCCTCGATGATGCGGCCCTGCTTGCCGCGGTCCTTGCCCGAGAGCACCTGGACGAGATCGCCCTTGCGGATCTTCATTCCTTGAGCCATTTACAAAACCTCTGGAGCTAGAGAAACGATCTTCATGAAGTTCTTCTCGCGCAGCTCGCGCGCGACGGGCCCGAAGATGCGGGTGCCACGCGGGTTGTTCTGCGCGTCGATGATCACGGCGGCGTTCTCGTCGAACGCGATCGAGGTGCCGTCGTCACGGCCGAACGGCTTCTTCGTCCGCACGACGACCGCCTTGACCACCTCGCCCTTCTTGATCGTGCCCTGCGGCGTGGCGGTCTTCACGGTGCCGACGATGACGTCTCCGACACGCGCGTAGCGGCGATGGGACCCGCCCATCACGCGGATGCAGAGGAGCTCGCGGGCGCCCGTGTTGTCAGCGACCCGAAGACGGGACTCCTGCTGGATCATCGGTCTACTTGGCCTCCTCGAGCACCTGCGCGAGGCGCCAGGTCTTGGTCTTCGAGAGCGGGCGCGTCTCGACGATCCGCACGACGTCGCCCGCCTTCGCCACGTTGGCCTCGTCGTGCGCGTGGAACTTGTGCGAGCGTCGAACGATCTTCTTGTAGACCGGATGGGGCTTCGCCGTGTCGACGCGGACGACGATGGTCTTGTCCATCGCGGCCGAGACAACGACCCCGCGCCGCTCCTTGCGCTGACCGCGGACGTGCTCCGGCTTGGGAAGACGCATGATCGGCTTGCGCTGGGCGGGACGCTCGCGCTTCGGCTTCGTGCGCTGGCGGCGCTGCGAGCGCGGCAGGCGCTTCTTCTTCAGCTTGCCGACAGGCTGCGCCGGCGCCTCGGCTTCAGGCGCTTCATCGCCTTCCGCGACGGGCTCCTCCGCGGGAGCTTCCTCGGCGGCAGGAGCTTCCTCGGCGACAGGGGCCTCCTCGGCGGCAGGAGCTTCCTCGACGACGGGCTCCTCCGCGGGAGCTTCCTCGGCCACAGGCTCCTCGGCCGGAGTTTCCTCCGCGGGCGGCTCTTCTGCGGCGACCGGCTCTGGAGCGGGCTCCTCGGCGGGCGCTTCCTCTTCGGGAGCAGCCTCGGGCGCCGCAGCCTCCTCGGCTACGGGCTCGGCCACCGGCTCCTCGGCCACTGGCTCCTCCGCCACTGGCTCTTCGGCCGGAGCCTCCTCGGCGACGGGCTCCTCCTTCTTCTTCCGGGGAGCGCGCTTGGGCTTCTCCTCAGCCGCGGGGGCCTCTTCCTTCTTCTTGCGAGGGGCGCGCTTGGGCTTCTCCTCGGCCGTCGGCTTCTCCTCGACGGGAGTCTCCTCCGTCGCCTCGGTGGTGGTCTCTTCCTCGGTTTTCTTTCTCGGTCTAGCCATCTACCTTCTCTCCAGCGTGTTTGCGCGCTCGGCCTGGATCGTCAGGATCCGAGCGATGTCGCGCTTGGCGAGGCCGATGCGCGCGGTGTTCTCGAGCGCGCCCGTAGCCATCTGGAAGCGCAGGTTGAACAAGTTCTCACGGCTTTCCGCGAGGCGTCGCACAAGCTCCTCGTCGGACAGATCGCGTAGCTCCCTAGCCCTCAAAGAGATCCGCCTCCCTCTTCACGAATTTCGTCTTCAGCGGCAGCTTCATCCCGGCCAGCCGCATGGCGTCCCGGGCCAGCGGCTCCGACACTCCGGAGAGCTCGAACATGACGCGACCCGGCTTCACGACGGCCACCCAGTGCTCTGGGGAGCCCTTGCCCGAGCCCATACGGGTCTCGGCGGGCTTCTGGGTCACCGGCTTGTCGGGGAAGACGTTGATCCAGACCTTGCCGCCGCGCTTGATGTGGCGCGTCATGGCGATACGAGCAGCCTCGAGCTGTCGGTTGGTCACCCAGCCGGGCTCGAGCGCCTTCAGGCCGAAGTCGCCGAAGTGGACCTGCTGCTGTCCCTTCGCAGCGCCGCGCATGCGGCCCCGCTGCTGCTTGCGGAACTTGGTCTTCTTCGGCATCAGCATCAGCTCTCAGCCCCCTCGTCGGCCGAGCCCTCGGGCTTCGTGGGCTCCTCGGCCTGCGGGTTCTCGGTTGTCGTGTCGGCCGCGTCCTCGACGGGTGCGGGCACGTTCTCGACCTCCGGCTCGACGGCCGGCTGCTCGCCGCCCTCGGCGGAGACGCCCTGCTCGTCCGTGCGCGGCTGCTCTGCCTGTCGCCGCCGGCCGCCACCGCGGCGACCCTGGCGCACGGGGCCGAGGCCCTCGCGATCGGGAGCCCTGCGGCGGCCGCCCTCGGCGGACGCGCCCAGACCCTCGCCACGGGCGCGTCCTCCGCGCCGGCGGGCCTGGTCCTGCTCCCCGAGCCGTCCAGCAGGGCCGGAGTCGCGGCCCGTGTCGAAGCCCTCAGGCATGATCTCGCCCTTGTTGATCCAGACCTTCACGCCGATCCGGCCGAAGGTCGTCTTGGCCTCGGCGAAGCCGTAGTCGATGTCCGCGCGCAGAGTGTGCAGCGGAACGCGTCCCTCAGAGTAGGTCTCCGAGCGGGACATCTCCGTGCCGCCGAGGCGGCCTCCGCAGGTGATCTTCACGCCCTGCGCGCCGGAGCGGATCGCGGACGCCAGCGAGCGCTTCATCGCTCGGCGGAAGCTGACGCGGTTCTCGAGCTGCTCGGCGATCGACTGCGCGACCAGCTTCGCGTCGAGCTCAGGCCTCTTGATCTCGTTGATGTTGATGTGGACGTTCTTGTGCGTCATCCCGTGGATGTCGCGGCGCAGGGCGTCCACCTCGGCGCCGGACTTCCCGATGACGATGCCGGGGCGCGCCGTGTAGATGTCGATCGTGATCCGCTGCTTGTCCTTCTTGATGAGGATGTCGGACAGGCCCGCGTGGCCGAGCTTTCCGTAGATGTGCTTGCGGATGTTGACGTCCTCGATCAGGTACTCCGGGAACTCCTTCGTCCCCGTGTACCAGTTCGACTTCCAGTCGTGGATGACGCCGACCCGCAGGCCGCCGGGATGAACTTTCTGCCCCATTAGCTGTCGCTCTCCTTCTTGCGGGTGCTCGTCCGCTTCGGCTTGGGCTTGGTCTCGGCCGTCGCTTCCGCGTCGGCCTTCGGCTTTCTCGTGCGCTTGCGCGTCGTCGTCTTGGGCTTTTCCTCCGTGGCGGTCTCCGCCTTGGGCTCGGCCTTCTTCCGCGGCGCGCGCTTGGGCTTCGGCTCCTCCTCCTGCTGCTGCTGCTCCTCCTCAGCAGCGGGCTCCGGTGCTGGAGCCGGCGCAGGGCGCGGAGCCGGGATGACGCCACCCTCCGGCAGGGCGAGCGCAATCGTGATGTGACACGTGCGCTTCTTGATCCTGGCGACGCGGCCGCGCGCGCGTGCGCGCCAGCGCTTGAGCGTCGGGCCCGCGCCCACCGTGGCTGCGGAGACGTAAAGCTCGTCCCCGTCGAGGTTGTGGTTCGCCTCGGCGTTGGCAACGGCGGAAGAGAGGACGCGCTCGACGTCACGGGCAGCGTCCCTCGTCATGAACGCGAGGATCGTGCGGGCCTCCGGGACCGAGCGGCCCCGAATCTGCTCCGCGACGAGCTGCGCCTTGCGCGGCGCCGTGCGCACGTAGCGCGCCTCCGCGCGGACGTGTGTGCGGGGTTGTTCGGCGGTTGCTGCCATTACGTCCTCTTCTTCACCTCGGCCTTGCGGTCGCCTGAGTGAGCGCGGAACGTCCGCGTGGGCGCGAACTCGCCGAGCTTGTGGCCGACCATCGACTCCGTCACGAAGACGGGCACGTGCTTACGGCCGTCGTGGACGGCGATCGTGTGCCCGACCATCTCGGGGAAGATCGTCGAGGCCCGCGACCAGGTGCGCAGCGGCCGCTTGGTGCCGCTCTCGTTCATCTCTGCGATCCGGCCCATCAGCCGTTCCTCGACCCAGGGCCCCTTCTTCGAAGATCTAGACAACTACCTTCGCTCCTTCCCGCGCCTACGGGCGCGGACGATCAACTTGTCGGATTCCTTGTGCTTGCGCCGCGTGCGCTTGCCGAGCGTCGGCACGCCCCACGGCGTGACCGGGTGGCGGCCGCCCTTCGACTTGCCCTCGCCGCCGCCGTGCGGGTGGTCGACGGGGTTCATGGCCGAGCCGCGGACCGTCGGGCGCTTGCCGAGCCAGCGGCTGCGACCGGCCTTCCCGCTCGAAATATTCTCGTGATCAAGATTGCCTACCTGGCCGACGGTCGCGCGGCAGACGAGCGGTACGCGCCGCATCTCGCCGGAGGGAAGCCGGAGGACGGCGAAGCCGTCGTCCTTCGCGACCAGCTGGATGCCCGAGCCTGCGCTCCTCGCGAGTTGCCCGCCCCTTCCGGGCTTGAGCTCGACGTTGTGCACGAGCGTTCCCGTCGGGATGTTCGTGAGCGGGAGCGCATTGCCCGGCCGGATGTCGGCACCGGGGCCCGACTCGAGCTGCTGCCCGACCCGCACCCCGGCCGGCGCGAGGATGTAGCTCTTCGCGCCGTCGGCGTAGTGGAGCAGGGCAATGCGCGCCGAGCGGTTCGGGTCGTACTCGATCGACGCGACCTTGGCCGGAACCCCGTCCTTCGTGCGCTTGAAGTCGATCGTCCGGTAGCGGCGCTTGTGGCCGCCGCCCTGGTGGCGCGTGGTGATGCGGCCCTGGTTGTTGCGGCCGCCCTTGCGCTTCACCGGCTTGACGAGGCTCTTCTCGGGCTCGCGCTTCGTGACTTCCTCGAAGGAGGAGACCGAGCGGAAGCGGCGCCCGGGGCTGGTCGGCTTGTACTTGCGGAGAGCCACTAGACGGCCGCTCCCTCGAAGATCTCGATGCGATCGCCTGCCCGAAGCTGCACGATTGCCTTCTTCCAACCGGGCTTCGTGCCCTTGTGGAAGCCACGGCGCTTCGGCTTGGGCCGAACCTGGACGACGTTGACCGCTTCCACCTTCACGTTGAAGAGCTCCTCGACGGCCTGGCGGATCTGCGTCTTGTGGGCTTTCGGGTGGACCCGGAACGAGTACTTGTTGTCCTCGATGAGGCTGTAGCTCTTCTCCGAGACCACCGGGCTGATCAGAACCTGGCGGGAGTCCATCAGCTCGCCAGCTCCTTCACGCGGTCGAGGGCGTCTTCGGTGGCGAGCACGGAGCGCGCCCAGACGAGTGCTCCGACCTCGACCTCCGACGGCTCGAGCACGAGCACGCGGTCGAGGTTCCTGAACGACTTGGCGACGACCTCCTCGTCCGGCTGAACGATGACGACGAGCGGAAGCTCCTTGCCCCAGCCGCCGACGAGGTCGGCAGCGGCGCGGGTCGAGGGCTCCTTGAAGCTCGAAGCGTCGATCACCGCGATCGCCGAGCGGCCGGCGAGGGCGCTGAGGGCGCCGCGAAGCGCGGAGCGCCGGGCCTTGCGGTTGACCTTGAGCCTGTAGCTACGCGGCCGCGGCGGGAAGGCGACACCGCCGCCAGTCCACTGCGGGGCGCGCGTGGTCCCGGCGCGAGCGCGGCCGGTGCCCTTCTGGCGCCAGGGCTTCGCGCGCCCGCCGGCAACCAGGCCGCGGCTCTTCGCAGCCTGAGTCCCCGAGCGTGCGGCAGCAGCTTCGGCGCGCACGGTCTCATGGATGAGGTGCGGCCTCACGTCGGCGCCGAAGACGTCCTCGGTCAGCGTCACGTCCTTCGAGCGCTTGCCGGAGGCGTCGAGCATGGGTGCCTTGGGAGCGGGCACTACCTCGAGTCCTCCCGCACTACGACGAGCCCGTTCTTGTGGCCGGGGACGGCGCCCTTGACGAGCAGGAGGTTCTGCTCCGGGTCGCGGTCGACGACCGTCAGCCCGACCTGGGTGACGTTCTTGTTGCCCATCTGCCCGGCCATCTTCTGGCCCTTGAACACGCGGGACGGCGTCGCCGACGCACCGATGGAGCCCGGCGCGCGGACGTTGTGCGAGCCGTGGCTCACCGGGCCCCGATGGAACCGGTGCCGCTTGATCGTCCCCTGGAAGCCCTTGCCGATCGAGACGCCCGAGACCTTCACCTTCTCGCCGGGCTCGAAGGCCTCGACGGTGACGGTCTCTCCGGGCGCGAGCTCGTGTGGCCCGCGGATCTCGACCAGCCTCTTGTGCGGGGCGACGTCGTGCTTCTTCAGGTGGCCGAGGCGGGGCTTCGTCAGCTTGCCCTCGGCCACAGCCTCGAACGCGAGCTGCACGGCGTCGTAGCCATCGGTGTCCCGGGTCCGCACGGCCACGACCGGACAGGGCCCGGCCTGGATGACCGTGACTGGCGTGAGCTTGCCGGTCTCCTCGTCGAAGACCTGCGTCATGCCCAGCTTCTTGCCGACGATGCCTTTCATCTCAGAGCTTGATCTCGATGTCGACGCCCGCCGGGAGGTCGAGCCGCATGAGCTGGTCGACCGTCTTCGGCGTGGGCGAGTGGATGTCGATGAGCCGCTTGTGCGTCCGCACCTCGAAGTGCTCACGGGAGTCCTTGTCGATGAAGGGGCTGCGGATCACCGTGTAGACGTTCTTCTCGGTCGGCAGGGGCACCGGCCCGGTGACGGTGGCACCGGACCGTTGCGCCGTATCGACGATCTGCGCTGCAGACCGGTCGAGCTGCTGATGGTCGTACGCCTTCAGCCGGATGCGGATCTTCTGTTGCGGCACTCGGCTCCTTACTTGTCGATCGCTGTGACGACGCCGGCGCCGACGGTCCGTCCGCCCTCGCGGACGGCGAAGCGCAGGCCCTGGTCCATGGCGATCGGCTGGATCAGCTCGATGTCCATGTTCGTGTTGTCGCCCGGCATGACCATCTCCTGGCCTTCGGGGAGCTTGATCGAGCCGGTCACGTCCGTCGTGCGGAAGTAGAACTGCGGCCGGTAGCCGTCGAAGAACGGCGTGTGCCGCCCGCCCTCGTCCTTCGAGAGGACGTACACCTCGGCCTTGAAGACCGTGTGCGGCGTGATCGACCCGGGCTTGGAGAGCACCTGGCCGCGCTCGACCTCCTCGCGCTTGGTTCCGCGCAGGAGAGCCCCTGCGTTGTCGCCCGCCTGGGCGAAATCGAGGGTCTTGTTGAACATCTCGAGACCGGTGACGACGGTCTTCTCGGTCTTGTCGTGGATGCCCACGATCTCGACCTCGTCGCCCGACTTGATCTGCCCCTGCTCGATGCGGCCGGTGACGACGGTGCCGCGGCCCGTGATCGTGAAGACGTCCTCGATCGGCATGAGGAACGGCTTGTCGACGTCGCGCTCCGGCTCGGGGATGTACGAGTCCACGGCCTCCATGAGCTCGAGGATCTTCGCGGTCCACTCCTCGTCGCCCTCGAGCGCCTTCAGCGCCGAGACCTGGACGATCGGGATGTCGTCGCCCGGGAACTCGTACTTGGAGAGGAGCTCGCGCACCTCCATCTCGACCAGCTCGAGCAGCTCGGGGTCGTCGACCATGTCGGCCTTGTTGAGGGCGACGACGATCGACGGCACCTCGACCTGGCGGGCGAGCAGGATGTGCTCGCGCGTCTGGGGCATCGGGCCGTCCGCGGCGGAGACGACGAGGATCGCCCCGTCCATCTGGGCCGCGCCGGTGATCATGTTCTTGATGTAGTCGGCGTGCCCCGGGCAATCGACGTGCGCGTAATGGCGGTTCGCTGTCTCGTACTCGACGTGAGACGTGTTGATCGTGATGCCGCGCGCCTTCTCCTCCGGCGCGTTGTCGATCGACTCGAACGACCGCGCGTTCGTGTTCGTGCCCTGCTCGGCGAGGACCTTCGTGATCGCCGCCGTCAGGGTCGTCTTCCCATGGTCGATGTGACCGATGGTGCCCACGTTGAGATGGGGCTTGTTCCGCTCGAACTTCTGCTTTGCCATGTGTCCTCCGTCTTCTCCTTTGCTACGAGCCCTGCGCCGCGGAGACGATCTCGCCCGCGATCGACTGAGGCGCTTCCTCGTAACGGTCGAACTGCATCGTGAAAGTGGCGCGACCCTGGGTCGTGGACCGCACATCGGTCGCATAGCCGAACATCGTGGCAAGCGGGACGCGGGCGCGAATCGCTTGCGCATTTCCCCGCGGCTCGAGGCCTTCGACCCGGCCGCGGCGAGCATTGAGATCTCCCATCACGTCTCCGAGGTACTCCTCGGGAGTCACGACTTCGACGGCCATGATCGGCTCGAGGAGCTTTGGCTTGGCCCGCTGCATGGCGTTCTTGAACGCCATCGAGCCCGCGATCTTGAACGCCATCTCGCTCGAGTCCACGTCGTGGTACGAGCCGTCGACGAGCTCCACGCGGATGTCGACGACGGGGAAGCCTGCCAGGACGCCCGACTCCATGGCCTCCTGGATTCCCATGTCGACCGAGGAGATGTACTCGCGCGGAATCTTGCCGCCGACGATCTTGTCCACGAACTCATAGCCCTCGCCCGCGTCGGCGGGCTCCATGTTGATGACGGCGTGGCCGTACTGGCCGCGCCCGCCGGTCTGGCGGACGAAGCGTCCTTCGACCTTCTCTACGGGCTTGCCCACCGTCTCGCGGTAGGCCACCTGCGGGCGACCAACATTCGCGTTGACGTTGAACTCGCGCATGAGGCGGTCGACGATGATCTCCAGGTGGAGCTCGCCCATCCCGGCGATGATCGTCTGGCCCGTCTCCTCGTCGCTGCGGACGCGGAAGGTCGGGTCCTCCTCGGAGAGACGCGCGAGCGCCTGCGCCAGCTTGTCCTGGTCGGCCTTGGTCTTCGGCTCGATGGCGACCGAGATCACCGGGTCCGGGAAGGTCATCGACTCGAGGCGGATCGGGGCTGTCTCGATGGCAAGCGTGTCACCGGTCGTCGTGGCCTTGAGCCCGACGGCAGCCACGATCTCGCCGGCCCCGATCTCGTCGCGCTCCTCGCGGTGGTTCGCGTGCATCTGGAGCAGGCGGCCGATGCGCTCGGTCTTGCCGGTGGTGACGTTGAGGACGCGGTCGCCGGCTGAGACCTTGCCGGAGTACACGCGGAAGTACGTCAGCTTGCCGACGTACGGGTCGCTCATGACCTTGAAGGCAAGCGCGGAGAACGGCTCGTCCTCGGCGGGGCGCCGCGAGAGCTCGTGCTCGGTCCGCGGGTCGACGCCGTGGACCGGCGGGACGTCCAGCGGGCTCGGGAGGTACTCGACAACGGCGTCGAGCAGCGGCTGCACGCCCTTGTTCTTGAAGGCGGAGCCGAGCAGGACAGGCGTCACCGCGATGACGAGCGTCGCCTTGCGGAGGGCGCGGCGGATCATTTCGGGGGTGACAGACGCCTCGTCGAGGAGGTAGGTCTCGAGGAGCTCCTCGTCGTGCTCGGCGACCGCGTCGATCAACTGGTGGTGGTAGGCCTCGGCCTGCTCCTGGAGCTCGGTCGGGATCTCGATCGTCTTCGGCTCCATGCCGAGCGCGTCGTCCCACACGACGCCCTGCATCTCGATCACGTCCACGACGCCGCGGAAGTGCTCCTCGGTTCCGATCGGGAGCTGGATCGGCACGGGATGCGCGCCGAGGCGGTCGACCATGGACTGCACGGCGGCGAAGAAGTCCGCGCCGACGCGGTCCATCTTGTTGATGAAGGCGATGCGGGGAACGCGGTAGCGGTCCGCCTGCCGCCAGACCGTCTCGGACTGCGGCTCGACGCCCGCGACGGAGTCGAAGACCGCGATCGCGCCGTCGAGGACGCGGAGGCTGCGCTCGACCTCCACTGTAAAGTCCACGTGCCCGGGCGTATCGATGATGTTGATACGAAAATCGCGCCAGAAGGCCGTTGTCGCAGCAGAGGTGATCGTGATGCCACGCTCCTGCTCCTGGGCCATCCAGTCCATGACCGCAGCGCCCTCGTGGACCTCGCCCATCTTGTGGGTGCGCCCTGTGTAGTAGAGGATCCGCTCGGTCGTCGTCGTCTTGCCCGCGTCGATGTGAGCCATGATCCCGATGTTGCGGACATGGTCGAGCGCGAGCTTCTTCCCTGTTGTCGTCGTGACGTTCATGGTTACCACCTGTAGTGCGCGAAGGCCTTGTTGGCCTGCGCCATTCGATAGAGGTCGTCCTTTCGCTTGAAGGCGCCGCCCTGCTGGTTCAGCGCGTCGAGGATCTCGTTCGCGAGCTTCTCCTCCATGTGCTTCTCGCGCCGGTCGCGCGCGTAGGAGACCAGCCAGCGCACGGCGAGCGTGCGGGCTCGGCGCTGCGGCACCTCGACGGGCACCTGGTAGTTCGCGCCGCCCACGCGGCGGGAGCGGACCTCGAGCACCGGAGTGACCGTCTTCACGGCCTGCTCCAGCACCTCGACGGGCGGCTTGCCCGTCTTCTCCCCGACCATGTCGAGGGCGCGGTAGACGATCTGCTCCGCGGTCGCCTTCTTCCCGCGGGACATGACCTTGTTGATCACCTGGCTCACGAGCCTCGAGCTGTAGATCGGATCCGGCTCGAGCTCGCGCGTCTGAATTTCGGCACGGCGTGGCATTACGACCCTCTCTTCGCGCCGTACTTGGAGCGTCCCTGCCGGCGCTCGGAGACTCCGGCGGAGTCGAGCGCGGCGCGGATGACCTTGTAGCGGAAACCAGGCATGTCCTTGACGCGCCCGCCGCGGATGAGCACGACCGAGTGCTCCTGCAGGTTGTGCCCCTCGCCCGGGATGTAGGCGCCGACCTCCATGCCGTTCGTCAGACGGACACGGGCCACCTTGCGAAGCGCGGAGTTCGGCTTCTTCGGCGTGGCCGTGTACACGCGCGTGCAAACTCCCCGCTTCTGCGGGGCGCCTCGGAGG
>Ga0307318_10000219_pt1 | contig 18409 bp, 16 predicted proteins | sample ER_DNA_367_FD_194500 | JGI IMG/M metagenome (GOLD analysis project Ga0307318, IMG submission 194500) | Bulk soil microbial communities from the East River watershed near Crested Butte, Colorado, United States - ER_DNA_367 | ecosystem: Environmental > Terrestrial > Soil > Floodplain | place...
AGGCGCCGTACGTCGTTCAGGCGGCGACGACCTCGGCATGGGCGTTCTCTGGGACCGGCCTGAGGAACGGCTCGACGTTCGGCCGCTACGGGATCGAGCTCGACGCGCGGGCACCGAGCTCGCCTCCGGGGACACGGGTGCTCGCGCGGATCCCGAACCTGATCGGGCGGCACGACGCGGAGATGACCTACTACGAGGGGCCGGCCGGAGCGCGCGTCTTCGCCGCCGGGGTCGTCAACTTCGCCGCCTCGATCACCGACCCGGCGGTCTCCCGGCTCGTCGACAACGTCTGGGCCAGGCTCGTGCGCTAGGAGGGTTTGGCGGAATAGCGCTCGTCGCCGGGGCGCGATGCTCGTTCCGAGGCAAGGACGCAGGGAGCGTTCGTACCTGGAAGGTACGGGCGCGACTGAGTAACCCGGGCGGAGCCGGTGGCGTGCAGCGCGGTCCGGCGGCACAGCCGGTATTTCGTCAAGCCCTCCTAGTTAGGTGTCGTACTCGTAGAAGCCGCGGCCGCTCTTCCGGCCGAGGTGTCCCTGACGCTGCATCTCGAGCAGCCGTTGCGGCGGGGCCATCCGTTCTTCCCCGAGAGCTCCGTGGAGTGCCTCCGAGGCGTGCACGTGGACGTCGACACCGATCAGGTCGATCAGCGCGCACGGCCCGATCGGCCAGTTCGCGCCAAAACGCATCGCGCGGTCGACGTCATCCGGGCTCACGCGCGCCTCGTCGAGCACGCGTACGCAGTCGTTCAGGAGGGGAATGAGGATGCGGTTGACGATGAAGCCGGGGGTGTCATTGCACGCGACCGGCTCCTTGCCAAGGCGCTGCGCGAACGCGTAGGCGGCATCGAAGACCGCGTCGCTCGTGTGCGCGGTGCGGACGACCTCGACGAGCGGCAGCACCGGCGCGGGGTTGAAGAAGTGGAGGCCGACCACGCGCTCCGGCGTGGCGGTCCCGTCGGCGATCTGGGTTACCGAGAGCGCGGAGGTGTTCGTGGCGAGAATCGCCGGTGGCGGGACGATGCTGTCGAGCCCGGCGAAGAGCTCCCGCTTGACGTCCACATCCTCGAAAGCGGCCTCGATCACAAGCTGACACCAGGCCAGGTCGCCGAGCTCGGTGGTGAGCTCGAGCCGTCGGAGCGCCGCATCCTTTTCGTCCTGCGTCAGCCGCTCCTTCTCGACGCCGCGCGTGAGGTAATGGTCGATCCGCCCGCGGGCGCGCTCGCCGAGCTCGGGCGAGACTTCCCGGCCGACCACCTCGAGGCCGGCCTGAAGGCAGACCTGCGCGATCCCGGCCCCCATCGTGCCGAGACCGACGACACCAACCCGGGAGATCTCCACGGGGCGCGATCCTATCGGCGCGGCTGATCCGCGCCGCGGCGGGCGAGCAGCCACTGCCAGCGAACCTCGCCCTCGGGCTCGATCATCGTCTCGAACTCGTCGCGGGCGACCTCGAGCCCCGCCTCCTCGGTCAGACGCCGGTTCGTCGTGGGCTCGCAGCCGGCGAAGTACATCTCTGTTCCGAGCCACTCGCCACGCCAACCGGGATTGTCCGAGCTCGGGAAGCTGGCGAGGAACCAGCCGCCGGGACGAAGCCAGTCCGCGACACGCCGCAGCAGCGGCGCCAGCTCCTCCTGCGGCAGGTTGTTGAGGACGTAGAACGACACGACGGCGTCGAAGGTCGCCCGCGGAAGCTCGACCGAGGTGAAGTCACCGTGGATCAGCGTGGCATTCGGAAGCCGCTCACGCGCGCGGCGGAGCTGCTGGCGAGAGATGTCGACGCCGGTCAGCCGTCCGCGCTCGGCGAGGATCCGGCTCGACTGCACGCCCGCCCCAACGCCGAGCTCGAGCACATCCGGTCGCTTGGGCAGGAGCTCCAGGAGGTCGGCGAGGTAACGGAGCCTGGTCTCGTCCGGGATCCTCTGCTGCCACACCGCGAAGCGGTCCGCGATCTCGTCGAAGCCGTGCTCGACGATCTGCTTCGGGGTCGTGTCGGCTACAGGCGCTCCACGACTGCTGCGATCGCCTGCCCGAAGCCGACGCACATCGTCGCCACGCCGTAGCGGGCGCCGCGCCGCTCGAGCTCGCCGAGCAGCGTTGCCGTCACGCGTGCGCCGGTCGCCCCGAGCGGATGGCCGAGCGAGATGCCGCCGCCGTTCGGGTTCACGTCGCCCCACCGCTCCTCGAGCCCGGCATCGCGCATGAACTGGAGCACGACCGACGCGAACGCCTCGTTCACCTCGACCACGGCCACGTCGTCCCAGCCGAGCCCCGCCCGCGTGAGCGCGCGCTCGCACGCCTGCGGGTTGCCGTGCAGCATCAGCCGCGGATCGACCCCGGCCAGGCCGAACGAGACGAAACGGGCGCGCGGCTGGAGGCCAAGGCGGGCGCAGGCCGCCTCCGAGGCGATCAGCACCGCCGCCGCGCCGTCGCAGATCTGGCTCGAGTTCCCTGCCGTGACCTTGCCGTCGGGCATGAACGCAGGCACCAGGGCGGCGAGCGCCTCGGGCGAGGTGTCGGCGCGAGGTGTCTCGTCGACGCCGAAGAGGGTGGCGGCGTGCGGGTTCGAGACCTCGACCGGGACGATCTCCCGCTCGAAGCGCCCCTCCTCGATCGCTGCCAGCGCTCGCCGGTGCGATTCGTACGAGTACGCGTCGAGCTCCTCGCGCGAGAGCCCCCATTGCTCGGCGATCAGCTCCGCCGAGACGCCCTGCGGCACGATCTCCCAGCGCTCGAGCAGCTTCTCCGAGACGTCGCCGCCGCTCGAGCCCATCGGCACTCGGGACATCGACTCGACCCCGGCGGACACAACGACGTCGAGCTGGCCCGACGCCACCGCTGCGGCCGCGTTGAAGTTGCACTGCATCGAGGAGCCGCACTGCCGGTCGACGGTCGTGCCCGGCACGCTCTCGGGCCACCCGGCGACGAGCGGCGCCATCCGGCCGATGTTCCAGCCCTGCTCCCCGACCTGCGAGACACATCCCATCTGCACGTCCTCGACCTCGGCCGGATCGAGTCCGTTGCGCTCGACGAGGGCATTCAGCACCTGTCCTGCGAGCTCGTCCGCCCGCAGGCTCGCAAGCGTGCCGTTCCGCTTGCCGATGGGCGAGCGGACCGCGTCGACGATGAACGCGCCGTTCACGCTGACAGTCTAGGAAGCTGGCGCAGCCTGGCCGTGGGCGGTGACATCGGCGACCGAGTACAGCCGCCAGCTCCCAGGCACGCCCTTCAGCTCGTGCTCACCGCGCTCCTCGAAGTCGATCCCTGCGCCGGCAACGAGGTCCTTCACCGTCTGCGACACGAGCACCTCCCCGTCCTCTGCCGCCGCGGCGACGCGCGCCCCGATCACCACCGCCAGCCCCGCGACCTTCCCCTCGTGCACCTCGCACTCGCCGGTGTGGACGCCCGCGCGGATCTCCAGTCCCAGCTCGCGGACGCCGTCGACGATCGCGTGCGCGCAGCGAATCGCTCGCGCGGGCCCGTCGAAGGTCGCGAAGAAGCCGTCGCCGGCCGTGTCCTTCTCCTCGCCGCGGTAACGCGTCAGCTCGCGCCGCACCAGGGCGTGGTGGCGCGCAAGGAGGTCGCGCCACGCGCGGTCCCCCAGCTCCGACGCGCGCGCGCTCGAGCCCACGATGTCCGTGAAGAGGATCGTGGCCAGCACGCTCTCCGGAACGACCGGCAGCTGCTCGCCCGCGACGAAGCGTTCGATCTCATCGGGAACCTCCGGCGAGAGGTCGACCTCGAACATCTCGTCCCCGGAGATCCGCAACGCCCGAGCATCGGGGATCTGCTCCGCGACCTCCAGGGCGAATCGCTCGAACCACCCGGGGCGGTAGAAGACGAGCGTCGGCACCCGTACCGCGGGCAGAATCTCGCGAAGGTCGGTCTCGTAGAACGCCCGGTTGAGCGCGTACGCGACGGAAGGGCTCGCGCCGACGCGCAGCAGATTGGCGAACCACTCGCGCTCGGCAGGGTCGGCGTACAGGGTGGGCGCCCCCTCGCGGAGCAGCCCGTCGCAGAACTCCTGCGTGCCCCACCGCTCCCGGAGGTCGGCCAGCTCGGCGCGAACCTCCTCGCTCTGGCCGTCGGGGTTGTAGGCAACCGGGTGGAAGAGCACGAGTGCCTGGGTCCGCTCGGGGTACGTGGCGGCATAGAGCGTCGCCATCCCAGAACCGTCCTGTGCCCCGAGAAGTACCGCCCGCGACGAGCCGGCGGCGTCGAGCACGGCCCGGACGTCGTCCATGCGCGTCTCGAGTGACGGGAAGTGGCCGCCCAGGTCGGAGAGGCCGGTTCCGCGCTTGTCGAACAGGATTAGCCGGAACGACTGCGCGAGGCGCTCGTAGAAGGCGCGCACACGGGGCGACTCCCAGCCGTAGACGAGGTTGGAGACCCAGTCGGGGACGTAGACGAGGTCGACGGGGCCGTCCCCAACCACCTGGTACGCAATCGAGACGCCGCCGCTGCGCGCGTAACGGATGTCGAGGCCCACGGGCGCCAGTCTCCTAGACTTCCGTAATGGCCACAACCGTCGCGGAACGCAAGCTCTTCGTCGCCGGCGAGTGGGTCGAGACCGGCGACTGGGTCGAGGTTCGCTCGCCCTACTCGGGCGAGGTCGTCGGCCGCGTCGCCAAGGCCGGCGCGACCGAGACGAGGCGCGCGATCGACGCCGCCGAGCAGGCGATGCGCGAGCCGCTTCCGGCGCACAAGCGCGCCGAGATCCTCGTGCGCGTCGTCTCCGGCCTCGCGCGCCGCCACGACGAGATCGCCCGCCAGATCTCCGACGAGGCCGGCAAGCCGATGAAGGCCGCGCGCGTCGAGGCGAAGCGCGCCATGTCGACCTACACGTTCGCCGCGGTCGAGGCGCGCAAGCTCGCCGGCGAGATGGTGCCGATGGACGCCGCACAGGCCGGCGAGGGCAAGCTCGCGTTCACGCTCCGCCGTCCGATCGGGATCGTCGGCGCGATCTCGCCGTTCAACTTCCCGCTGAACCTGGTCGCCCACAAGCTCGCTCCGGCGCTCGCAGCCGGCTGCCCGGTGGTGCTCAAGCCCGCGGGGCAGACGCCGCTGTCGGCCCTCCTGCTCGCCGAGCTCGAGGAGGAGGCCGGCCTGCCCCCGGGCTGGCTGAGCGTCGTCGTCGGCCCATCCTCGGAGATCGGCGACGCGCTGGTCGAGGACGAGCGCGTGAAGGCGATCACCTTCACCGGCTCGGGGACGGTCGGCTGGGGGCTGAAGGAGCGGGCCCCGCGCAAGAAAGTCAGCCTCGAGCTCGGCAACGCGACACCGGTCATCGTCACCGCCGACGCCGACGTCGCCGCGGCCGCCGCGGCGATGGCTGCGAACGCGTTCTCCTTCGCCGGCCAGAGCTGCATCTCGGTGCAGCGGCTCTACGTCGAGCGGCCCGCATATGACGCGTTCGTCGAGGGCTTTTTGCCGCGCGTGCGGGCGCTGAAGGTCGGCGACCCGGCCGACGAGGAGACGGACGTCGGCCCCGTGATCGACGAGGACGCGCGCGAACGGATCCTCGACTGGATCGACGAGGCGCGTGCCGGCGGCGCCGAGATCCTCGCCGGCGGCGAGGAGCAGGACGGCCTGATCCAGCCGACGGTGGTCGCGAACGCGTCGCCGAAGCTGAAGGTCAGCTGCGAGGAGGTCTTCGGCCCGGTCGTGACGCTGAACGCGGTCGACTCGCTGGACGAGGCGATCGAGCTCGCGAACTCGACGCGCTACGGGCTCCAGGCGGGGATCTTCACGAGCCGCCTCGACGCTGCGATGCGCGCCGCCCAGGAGCTCGAGTTCGGCGGCGTGATCGTCAACGAGGCGCCGACCTTCCGGTCCGACCAGATGCCGTACGGCGGCGTCAAGGACTCCGGCAACACGCGCGAGGGCCCGGCCTACGCGGTGCGCGAGCTGACCGAGGAGCGGCTCGTGGTCATCGATCTCTAGTTTGGGACGCCACCCCATGGGAACCCAGCGCCCATGATCGGACTTGCCATCGCATTGATCGTGATCGGCGTCGTCTTCGGGTTCGTGATCCCCTGGGTGGGAATCGTCGTGGGGATCGTCGGGTTGCTCCTGTTCGTCGCGTTCGTGGCCGGCTTCGGCCGCCGCGCAGCGGACGAGCCGGGGCCCTAGGACCTGGAACCGCCGCTGCTAGACTCGCGCCGCTTGTGGCGCGTTTTTCCCTGCTAAATCGCATGCGAGCCCGCCGGGAGCGGAAGGCCGCGAAGAGGACGCAGCCGCTCTTCCGCCGCGCTCCCTCGCCGGGTGCCCTCCGGCGCGAGCGGCGGGCGATCGTGAAGGCGCGCGAGGAGCGAATCCGCCACCTCGGCGGGCTCACGCTGGAGATGTACCGGCGCTCGAACTTCCGCGACCAGCTCCTGATCGAGCAGTGCCGCGAGATCGTGGCGCTCGAGCAGCGTCTCCACGAGCTCGACTCGATGCTCGAGGCCGTCGCCACGGCCGGCCGGGCGCCCACGACCTGCGAGTGCGGGGCTCCCGTGCCGTGGGCCTCGCACTTCTGCGCCAACTGCGGCCGTCCGGTCGGGAAGGAGGCCGTGGTCGCCTGCGAGGGTTGCGGACACCCGTTGCCTGCCGACGCGAGCTTCTGCGCCAACTGTGGACGGGCCACCGAGACGAGTGACGAAACCGCATCGGAGGCAGAGCCAGAGGCCGAGCCGAAGGTTGACGAGACGATCCTCCAGTCCGTCGATCCCTGGGAGCGCTAGTGGCGCACCCGGAGGACGAGCTCCGCTGTCCCCGCTGCCAAACGCCGTACACCGAGGGCCAGGAGTACTGCCTCGAGTGCGGCGCCCGGCTACCGGCCAGGGCGGGCCTCGTCGCGGTGCTCGGCTCCTCGTGGAGAAGACGCCTCGGCTGGTACCCCGGCGACTGGATCTGGCCGGCGCTGCTGGCGCTCGTGGTCGCGGCCGGTGCCGGCGTCGTCTCCGCCGTCTGGCTCGCCGACACCTCGAGCTCCGCCAACGACACCCTGATTCGAACCGAGGTCGGCCCTTCGACCTCCGAGCCGGCCCGGACAGCGCCCGAGCCGACGACGACCGCGACGACCCCGACCGCGACCGGCACGACCCGCGCCGCGCCGCCCCCTCCCCCGCCTCCGCGCCAGACCCTCGCGACCTGGCCGGCCGGCAAGAACGGCTGGACGATCGTGCTCGATTCCGTGCCGACCACGAACGGCCGGATCGGCGCGGTCGCCGAGGCGAAGCAGGCCCTGCACCTCGGCATGAAGCAGGTCGGCGTCCTCGACTCGGCGGGCTTCTCGAGCCTCCACCCGGGCTACTTCGTCGTCTTCGCCGGGATCTACGACAGCCAGGCCGAGGCGCAGAGCCACATCATCGAGGCGCACCGCCACAGCTACCGCGGGCCCTACCCGCGGCGAATCACTCCGTGACGTTTACCGCAAAGCAAACGGGGAAGCGGACTTTGTAACAGGCGCCGGGTTCGTTAGACTCGGCCCGCAGCGCTCCCCAGGAAGAGGTTTAACCCGCCATTAACAAAGCTTTGCCGGAGATTAATTTGAGCCGGAGATACTGATCATGGACGAGCGGACCATTCAGATCCAAGCCTGTATGTATCAGTACTCACGTGCGATCTACCGGTCGATCAAGGACCTGGTCGACCCATACGTCGCGCCGGAGACGCGAGCCCAGTACCGGCGGGAGGTTCTGGACGCCTGCGAGCAGACGATGGAGCGGCTCGCCAAGGATCCGCTCTACTTCGCGAAGCCCGACCGCGCCCTCTTCCAGGACATCCGGCGCTACTTCCCGATCACCTGCCAGGCGCAGGTGGCGTGGGCGGTGCGCGAGGGTGTGGCGGCGGCGGTCGCGTTCATCGAGAGCCAGATCGAGGCGGGAGCCTTCGACGGCGGCATCGCCCGCTGCCGGGCTACCACGCGCAAGGGCAAGCCGTGCCAGCGCACGCCGCTGCCCGACCGCGACTACTGCCCCTCGCACCAGCACCTCGAGCGCTCGAAGGTCGCGGCGTAGAAGGAGGGCTCGGCGAGACCGAGTCTGTGCTGAGGTTTCGCCAATCGCTCCTAACGCGCTAGGCTCGCGCCGGGTGTCGCACGACACGGACAAGCTGATCCGCCAGCTCTCGCTCGTCGCCTTCTTGATGGCGGAGCGGCGGGCGGTCACGGCGCGCGACATCAAGGGCCAGGTCGAGGGCTACCAGGAGATGTCGGACGAGGCGTTCGCGCGACGCTTCTACTCCGACCGCGCCGAGCTGGTGGCGCTCGGCGTGCCCCTGCACTCCCAGCGCGACGAATACACCGGCGAGGAGCTCTACACGATGCGCTCGGAGCGCTACTTCCTCCCGCCGCTGGAGCTCACCGATGACGAGCTCGCGGCGCTGCAGACCTGCCTGTACCTGCTCGAGGGCAAGTTCGCCTACGCCGAGCCGCTGCGGCTCGCGCTCCAGAACCTCGCCCTCGGCCGGCCGGGCTTCGCGGAGGCGCCGACGGACACCGCGATGCGCGTGGAGGTGCTCGACCCGGAGTACTCCGCCGAGATGCAGGGCCGGCTGGGCAAGCTCGAGGCGGCGATCTCGAAGCAGCGCACGGTCAAGTTCCCGTACTGGTCGATCTCGCGCGACGAGGAACGCGAGCGGACGGTCAACCCCTTCGCGCTCTTCCAGGATGCGGGCGCCTGGTACGTCGTCGGCCAGGACCTCGAGGCGGACGACGAGCGCACGTTCCGGGTCTCTCGCATCCGCGGCGAGATCCGCTTCGCCACCCGCCGCGAGCGTGACTTCCGTCTTCCGGCCGAGTTCGACGTCGACCGCTACCGCGGACGGCCCCCGTGGCAGATCGGCGATTCCGTGGGCGAGGCCCGCATCGAGGTTGCAGGCGACACGGCCTGGTGGGTCGAGCGGACGTTCGGCACGAAGGTCGACGACGGCGTGTTCGTGACCGAGTACTCGAGCCTGCCGCTGCTCGCGAAGTGGGTGCTGCGGCAGGACGGGCGCGCTGCACCGCAGGCCCCCGACGAGCTGCGGCGCGAGGTGGCGCGTGCGCTGCGGGCCGTCCGCGAGCGGCACGAGGGCGCGCCCGACCGCTTGGCCGCCGAGAGCGACGGCCATGTCGAAGCGGCGGCCGAGCGACCCGCGGCACCGGTAGCGCCCGAGCGCTTCGCTGTGCTCCAGGCCCTGCTCGCGTACCTGCTCGACCGCTGCGGCGAGGAATCGCAGGCCGAGTTCCCCGCGCAGGAGCTCGTCGAGCGCTTTCGTATCCCCTTCGACCAGCTGGAGGAGCATCTCTCGCTGCTGAACCTCGTCAACTTCGGCGGCGGCTGCTACGCGGTCTACGCGGAGCTCGACGGCGACACGATCCGGGTCGACAAGGAGCTGTTCGGCGACACGTTCCGGGCGCCGCCCCGATTGACGCCGCTCGAGGCACGCGCGATCCGGCTCGCGCTCGAGTTCGTCGGCCCGATGATCGCCGCCGACGCGCGCTCGCCGCTCGAGCGCGTGCGCTCGAAGCTCGAGGAGACGTTCGGCGAGTTCGAGCTCGCCCAGACGCCCGAACCGCACGTGCAGCGGGCCGAGGAAGACCTCGTCGGCACGCTCAGCCGGGGGCTGCGCGAGCGGCGCCTGGTCGAGATCGACTACCTGAAGGAGGGCGAGGAGGAGGTCTCGACCCACCTCGTCGAGCCGTACTCGCTCGAGCGCCGGCTGCCCTACTGGTACGTCCACACCTGGGACCGCACCCGCGACGGCGAGCGCTCGTTCCGGCTCGACCGGATGCGCAGCGCGCGGCTCCAGCGGGGGCACTTCGACCCGCGCGAGGGCTTCGACCCGCACGAGTTTCGCGACGCGCGGCCGGCCCGCATCTGGTACTCGCCCGAGGTCGCGCGCTGGGAGCTCGAGAAGGGCGCGCGCCGGCTCGCGGACGGCTCGGCGGTCGCAGAGCGGCCGGTCGGGAGCCCGGAGTGGCTGGTCGGCGAGATCCTCTCGTACCGCGGCGAGGCGGTCGTGCTCGAGCCCCAGGAGCTCCGCCGCGAGATCGCCGCGCGAGCACAGGCGGTGCAGCGGGAGCTCGGCCTCTCCCGCGTCCGCGTGGGCTAGCTCTCGGGCCCCGGCAGCTCGAGCGTGAAGGTCGACCCCTGCTCGGGGGCCGACTGGACCTCCAGCTCGCCGCCGTGGGCCTCCGCGATCGAGCGTGCGATGAAGAGGCCGAGGCCGGTGCCGGGCCGGGTGGCGCTCGCGCCGGTAACGCGGCCGAACTTCTCGAAGATCAGCTTCTGATCCTCCTTAGCGATCCCAGGGCCGCGGTCGCGCACGTCGATGCGGACGCGGCCGTTCTCGGGATAGGCGTGAACCTCGACCTCGCTGCCGGCGGGCGAGTACTTCACCGCGTTGTCGATCAGGTTCGACAACACCTGCCGCAGGCGTTCGGCGTCCCCGCGGATCTCCGGCAACGCGTCGTGCACGTTCGCGAGCAGCCGCACTTCGTCCTGGCCGAGCTGTGCGGTCGCCACCGTGTCGCGCACCAGCTCGGCGATGTCCACGTCGCGGAAGCGGAAGCTGAACGTCCCCGCCTCGATCCGCGAGGTGTCGAGGACGTCGCTGATCAGCTCTGCGAGCCGGCCGGTCTCTCCCGAGATCAGCTCGAGGAACGACTCGCGCTGGTCCGGCGACAGCTCCCGCCAGCGTTGCTGCAGCGTGCGCGCCGCGCCGATCACCGCCGCCATCGGCGTGCGCAGCTCGTGCGAGACGAGCGAGACGAAATCGGCACGCAGCGCGGACAGCCGACGGAGCTCCTCGACCGTCTTCCGCTCGGCCTCGTACGCGCGGATGTTCTGCACGGCGCTCGCCACGAGGCGCCCGAGCAGGCCGGCAAGCTCGACCTCCTCGGGCCCGAAGGAATCGGGCTCGCGCCGGACCAGGGAGAGCATCCCGGTCGCGCGGGTGCCCTGCAGCAGCGGCGTCGCGAGCCGGCAGCGGAGGCCGAGCCCGAGGAACTCCTCTTCCTCCGGGTAGTCGGCCGAGGTCATGTCCCGCCGGTAGACGGTCTGGTTCGTGCGCAGCAGCTCCTCCAGCAGCGTGCCGTGGATCGGCCGGCCGGAACCCCTGGGCAACACGTCCTCGGCCCCGACGCCGGCGACCGCCATCACCTGCGCCACGCCGTTCTCGCTGAGCACGATCGCGACGCGTTCGAACGGGAGCAGCCCGCGAACCTCGCGGATGAATGCCTCGAAGGCCCGGTCGAGCTCCAATGAGGAGCTGAGCGCGCGGGCGCAGCGATTCGCCGCCTCGAGCGCGTCGGCGCGCCGGCCGAGTTGGTCGCGCAGCCGCTCCGCCTCCCCGGCTCGGGCTTCGGCGACGGTTGTCTGGCCGAGCAGTCGCAGCACGAGCCAGCCGACGATCAGGCCAACCAGCACCTCGAGCCCGAGCTGCAGCGTGACGTAGTTGATGTGGTACCTGTGCGGCTCGAAGCGGCGCTCGCGGAGCCATTCGAAGACCGCCATCACGGGCGCGCTTGCCAATGCCAGCACCAGTGCGCCGACGATTCCGTACCGGAGCGCGGCCTCGACGAGCGGCAGGAACATCACCTGCCGGATGGGCGAGTCCGGCTCGAAGTGGTAGATCAGCGTGTAGGTGGACGCGATCGCGAAGTCGAACGTGAGCGCGGCCAGCCCCAACCTGCGCTGCGCCGAGCGTTCCCAGTCCTGCCGCCCCAGCCAGAAGAAACTCAATCCGCCGGCGGCCAGCACTGCGGTCGTGACCCAACCCCACAGCATGTAGCCGTCGGGATACCCGCTGGCGACCGACACCTGGAAGATCGCGAGCGGAATCGCGCCGAGGCGCACCCAGCCGATCCACCGCTCGACAGCGCGCAGCCGCTTGAGCTCGCCGTTCACGCGCGCTCTCCGAGCCGCTCGAGCGCCCACCCGGCGTGCTCTCGGAGCAGCGGGTCGCCGCTCTCGGCGTGGCGTCGCGCAAGAGCAGCGTCGCCACCGGTGTTCCCCAGCGCGACGAGCGCGTTTCGGCGCAGGTAGCGAGGGTCGTTGCGCGGCACGAAGAGGCGGTCGTACCGGCTCGCGAGCTCCTCGTCGTCCGCCTCGAGCCAGTCGACGAGGGAGACGTGCGGCTCCGCGCCCGGCGGCGGCGCCTCGCCTGCGCGCCGCTTCTCGACGCCACGGTTCCACGGGCAGACGTCCTGGCAGATGTCGCAGCCGTAGACGCGGTCGCCGAGCGCCTCGCGGTACTCCTCCGGGAACGGGTCGCTCGACTGGGTCCAGTACGACAGGCAGCGCGTCGCGTCGAGCACGCCCGGCTCGTCGAGGGCGTCGGTGGGGCAGGCGTCGATGCAGAGCGTGCACGACCCGCAGTCGACGTCGAGCGGCGGCGTCGGCTCCAGCTCGGCGGTCGACACGAGCGTGCCGAGCACGACCCACGAGCCGAGGCGGCGCGTGATCAGCATCGTGTTCTTGCCGTAGAAGCCGACCCCGGAGCGCGCGGCGGCCTCGCGGTCGACGTGCTGGTTGGCGTCCACGAGCACCCGGTATTCCCCGCCGACCCGCCGGCCGAGCTCGTCGAGCCGCTTCCGGAGCGCCGCGTAGGCGTCCCACCACGTGTAGCGCGGCAGCCGCCCGTGCCCGAGCGGCGGTTCCTCGCCGTCGGCCCAGTAGCAGAGCGCCGCCGAGACGACCGTGCGCGCGCCTGCGAGCAGCGTCTCCGGGTGACACGAGACCTCCGGGCGAGCCATTGTGAACCGCATGTCGGCGAAGAGCCCGCGCGCGCGGCGCTCATGGATGTGCCGCTCGGTCTCCTCGTACGGCGCGGCAGGAGCCGCCCCGACCGCGTCGAGGCCGAGCTCCTCGGCCAGCCGGGCCAGCTCTTTCGCCCGCATATGGGAGATTGTGCCCGGATGAAGGCAATTCGGATCCACGAGGATGGCGGGCCTGAGGTTCTGCGGTACGAGGACGCGCCCGATCCCGTCCCCGGGCCAGGCGAGGTGCTCGTCCGCCTGCGCGCCGCCTCCCTCAACCACCTCGACCTCTGGATCCGCAAAGGTCTCCCCTCCGTCCCCAAGCCGCGGACCCTCGGGGCCGACGGCGCGGGCATCCGCGAGGACACCGGCGAGCGCGTCGTGATCAACCCCGGGATCGAGCGCGGCGACCGGATCATTGTCGTCGGGGAGCACATGGACGGGACGCACGCGGAGCTCGTCGCGGTGCCGGAGGGCAACGTCTATCCGCTTCCCGAGACGCTCTCGTTCGAGGAGGCCGCGGCCTTTCCGCTCGTGTTCGAGACCGCCTACCGCCTGCTGGTGACGAAGGCACAGCTGCGGGAAGGCGAGTGGGTGCTGCTCTGGGGCATCGGCAGCGGCGTCGCGACGGCCGGCCTCGCGATCGCGAAGGCGCTCGGCGCGCAGGCGCTCGTCACCTCCTCGAGCGACGAGAAGCTCGAGCGGGCACGAGAGCTGGGCGCCCACGCGACGGTCAACCACCTGAGCGGCGACGTGCGCGGCGCGGTCGAGGAGGCGACGGGCGGCGCGGGCGTCGAGGTCGTGCTCGAGCATGTCGGCGAGGCGACCTGGCAGACCTCGCTCCAGGCCGCGCGGGCCGGCGGCCGCATCGCCGTCTGCGGCGCCACCTCAGGCCCGAACCCGCCGGCCGCGCTGCACCGCATCTGGTGGAAGCAGCTCACGATCTACGGTTCGACCATGGGCACACACAACGACTTCGAGGCGGCGTACGAGCTGGTCAAGAGCGGCCGCGCGAAGCCTGTCGTCGACTCCGTCTACCCGCTCGCGGAGGCCCGCAAGGCGCACGAGCGCCTCGAAGCGGGCGAGCAGTTCGGCAAGATCGTCTTGACCATTCCGTAGTCAGGTCAGCTGGAACGGCACGCTGGTGAGGATCACGCGCGGCTCGAAGAGCAGCAGGCGCTTCACGTATAGCGCCCGCTGGTTGTGCAGAAGCCGGTCGGTGCCACGCACGACGAGCTCGGGCATCACGACCACCGCCACGGCCTCCGGGTCGGCGGTGATCCCGCGCAGGTAGGAGAGCAGAGGACTGCCGAGGTCACGGTAGGGCGCTTCGACGACCTCCAGCGGAACCCCGGTCGGAAACCGCCGCCAGTCGCGTTCGATTCGGTCCACGTCCTCGTGGTCGTCGGCGAAGAAGATCGCCTTCGTCTCGCGGATCCCGAGCGAGCGCGCGTACAGGAGCGCCCGCAGGGAGGCCGCGTTAACACCCGACACGGGCACCACGACCTCGGCGCGCCGGGGTAGCCACTCGTCCTCACCGAGCTTCGGCACGTCGGTGACCGCCACGCCGGGCTCGCGCAGGAGCCCGAGCTTCAGCGAGAACGTCGGGCGGCGGAGCACGGCCGCCAGCAGCGATGGCTTGCGGAACAGCTCCGGAATGACGACTGTCACGAACCGGTTCTCCGCGTGCGGGATCGCCCAGATCTCCTCGAGCACGGCCTCGAGCGGCTCGCCCTCCCCCGGGAGGATCTCCAGACGCGGCTCGCCGTCCGTCCAGTGGAAGAAGCGCGGGCCGATGCCGGGATCGCTCCCCGGGAAGGGCACGTGGATCGCGCGGAACGACCCGTTCGCGACCGTCTGCGCGTACCAGAGCGCCTCCCGCGTGGCGGCGTCGAGGCGCTCGACGTAGAGCACGACGCTGTTCTCGACCTCGCGGTTGCAGAGCACGGCTCTCGACTTGGCGCGCAGCCGCCGGCCGACGGCGCGGTAGTGCCGCCGCACCCCGTAGAACGCGACGATCAGCACCGGGATCGCGATGATCACCATCCACGCGCCGTCGAGGAACTTGGTCGCGATCACGATCGTCGTCACGAGGAGCGTCGTCGCGGAGCCCACGGCATTCAGAGCCGCGCGCCAGCGCCAGCCCGGAGTCCGGGCGCGCATCCAGTGACGCACCATCCCGGCCTGGGCGAGCGTGAAGGCCGTGAACACGCCGATCACGTACAGGTGGATGAGGGAGTTCACGTTCGCCCGGAAGGCGATGATCAACCCTGCCGCCAGCCCCGCGAGGACAAGGATGCCGTTCGAGAAGGCGAGCCGGTCGCCGAGGTTGACGAACTGGCGCGGCAGAAAGCCGTCGCGGGCGAGCAGCGCCGCGAGCCGCGGGAACCCCTGGTACGACGTGTTCGCGGCCAGCACGAGGATCGCCAGCGTGAACGCCTGCACGAGGTAGTAGCCGGCCGAGCCCGGCGAGCCGGCCGGAAAGGCGCCTCGCGCGATCTGCGACAGCACCGATGCGGTCTCGCTCGGCCGGGCGTCCATCTTCACAGCCAGCCAGGAGACGGCGACGAAGAAGCTGATCGCGATCGCCGCCATCACGTAGAGCGTGCGCGAGGCGTTCTGGGACTGCGGGTGCCGGAAGGCCGTGACGCCGTTCGAGATCGACTCGACGCCGGTCAGCGCGACCGCTCCGGACGAGAACGCTTTCAGCAGGACGAAGACGCCGAGCGTCCCGGCGCCGGCCGTCAGCGGGTGCGGCACCGTCGCTACCGGACAGGTCCCCACGGTGCATTTCGCCACGCCCACGCCGAGGGTCAGGTAGAGCAGCGCGATGAAGCCGTAGGTCGGGAACGCGAACACCAGGCCGGACTCGCGCACGCCCCGGAGGTTCCCGAGCGTGAGCAGCAGGATGCAGGCAAGCGAGAGCGCCACCTGATGCGAAGCGAGCGAGGGCGCTGCCGAGGTGATCGCGAAGACTCCCGCGGCGACCGAGACGGCAACGGTGAGCACGTAGTCGGTCAGCAGAGCCGCTCCGGCCACGAGCGCCGGAAGCGTCCCGAGGTTCTCCCTGGCGAAGACGTATGAGCCACCGCTCGACTGGTATGCGCGGACCCCCTGGCTGTAGGAAAGGACGACGATCCCGAGCAGCGCCGCGATCGCGATCGAGATCGGCAGGACGAGGTGGCGGGACGAGAGCGAGGCCGCGACGAGAACGGCCAGCGCGGCTTCCGTCGCGTAGGCGACCGAGGAGATCGGATCCGACGAGAAGATCGGCAGGGCGAGGGTCTTCGGCAGGAGCGTGTCCCCGAGCTCGTGCGTAGCCCGCGGACGGCCGATCAGCAGGCGCTTCGTGCGCGCCACGAGCGGCACCCCCACCGGCGGCCGCGGATGGAGGGGCTCGGCGGTCACTGACGCGGCGGCGCGGCGACGAGCACCCGGCAGGAGGCGTGTCTGAGGAGATAGTCGACCGTCTTGCCGAAGAGCGAGGCGTGCCGGCCCAGTCGCCTCTTCCGAGGCGCCACGACCACGATCAGATCGGCTTCGAGGGCATCCGCCTCGCTCACGATCGCGTGGCCTCGGGCGCGCGACCGGATCACCCTGGCCCGCAGCCGTACGCCGTAGCCCGCCGAGATCGCGCGTGCTTTCTCGAGAACCGCCCTGGCCGCCGCCTCCTCGTGCTTCATGTGCGCGTCGAGCGGCAGCTCGGCCGGGATCTCGATCACGATCACCGCCGTGATCGACGCGCGCGCCTCGGCCGCGAGCTCCGCCGCAAGTGATACGCCCGCGTCGGAATCGTCGTCCAACGCGAGCGGGACGACGATTCTCCGGTAGGCAACGCGCTGCGAGGGCGCAGGTCGAAGGGCTTTCATGGCCACGACCTGACGCTAGCCCTGCACCGCTCAGGGCGGCCTCAAGCTCACCCCGGCGCGTCTCAGGAGATGCTCAAGAACGCGCGACCGGGTTCACGAGCCGGTAGCCCGCACCCGGCTCGGTGAGCAGGTAGCGCGGCCTGGCGGGGTCCGGTTCGAGCTTGCGGCGAAGCTGGGAGACGTAGACGTGGAGGTAGTGCGACTCCGCGCCGTACGCCGGCCCCCAGACCTCGCGCAAGATCGTCGGGTGAGTCATCAGCTTGCCCTCGTTCTGTGCGAGGACGCGCAGGAGCTCGAACTCGTTCGGCGTGAGCGACACGCGCCGCCCGCCGACGGTGACGAGGTGCTTGTCGAGGTCGATCACGAGCTCCCCGATCTCGAGTATGGGCTCCGTCGAAGGCCCTGCGCGGCGCAGCAGGGCCCGCAGGCGCGCGAGCAGCTCCTCGATCCCGAACGGCTTCTGCACGTAGTCGTCGGCGCCGGCGTCGAGCGCGGCGACCTTCTCGGCCTCGTCGCCGACCACCGAGAGAACGAGCACCGGAGCAGTGCTCCAGGAGCGCAGCTCGCGGCAGACGTCGATGCCGCTGCGGTCGGGGAGCACGAGATCCAGGATCACGGCGTCGGGTGGCCGCATCGCCGCCGAGGCGAGCGCGGCCTCCCCGGTCGACGCGGTCTCGACCTCGTAGCCGGCCCCGCGAAGGTTCGTCTGCAGCGCCCGGAGGATCTGGGGCTCGTCGTCGACGACGAGCACGAGCTCGCTGCTCATCGGACGAGCGTCGGCCGGGCGGCCGCCGAGGGCATCGCGAGCACGAAGACCGCGCCGGAGCCTGGAAGAGCCTCTGCCCACAGCCGGCAGCCGTTCGCCTCGGCGAAGCCGCGCGCGATCGCGAGCCCCAGGCCGGTTCCCTCCGCTCCTCCGCGGCCGTGCTCGAACGGCTCGAAGATCCTCTCGATGCTCCCGGGATCGAGGCCCGGCCCACGGTCGGTGACGCGAACGAGCACGTCGTCTCCGGTGCTCGAGACGACGAGCTCGACGGGATCAGAGGGCGACGAGAACCGCAGCGCGTTCTCGAGCACGTTGGCGAGGACGCGCTCGAGCTGGGCCACGTCGACGCGAACGAGCGGCGCCTCGCCGTCGAGCGTGACCGAGACCCGGGAGGCGTCGCCGCCCAGAGCATCGAGTGCGCGCGAGACGAGCTCGTCGACCGGCCACAGCTCCCGCTGAGCCGGCGCCGCTCCGGCCTCGAGCCGCGAGAGGTCGAGCAGGTTCGCGACGAGCCGGTCCAGGCGCGCGGTCTCGAGGCGGATGGTCTCGAGTAGGGTTGCACGATCGCTCTCTTCGAGTTGGAGTGAGCCGCTCTCGAGACCCTCGCCCGCGGCCCGAATGGCAGTCAGCGGCGAGCGCAGGTCGTGGCTGACCGCGTGGAGGACCGCGGTCTTGGCCGCGTCGCTCCGCCGCAGCGTGTCCGCTTCGGCCGCCGCGAACGCTCGCCTTCTGGCGCGTGTGGCGAGCTCGCTGACGACGGCGGCGGTGACCACGAAGACCGCCAGCGCGACCCAGTTCTCCGAGTCCGTCAACGCGAGGGTGTGCAGCGGCGGCAGGAAGAAGAAGTTGAAGGCGAGCATGCTCGCGATCGAGACCGCGAGCGCATAGCCGAGCCCGTAGAGGACGGCCACCGGCAGCACAGCCAGGAGGTACAGGATGGCGAGACCGAGAACCGGAGCGACGTTCCGAAGGCCGAAGATCGCGCCGGTCATGACCGCCACAGCCGCGGCACTGACGGCCAGCCGCTGAGCTTGTCCCTTCACGAACGCAG
>Ga0307318_10000225_pt1 | contig 18237 bp, 14 predicted proteins | sample ER_DNA_367_FD_194500 | JGI IMG/M metagenome (GOLD analysis project Ga0307318, IMG submission 194500) | Bulk soil microbial communities from the East River watershed near Crested Butte, Colorado, United States - ER_DNA_367 | ecosystem: Environmental > Terrestrial > Soil > Floodplain | place...
CCGCGCGCCCCCAGAGGTGCGGCTCACCTACAGCGAGCCCGTCGAGCCGCGCTTCACGATCGTCTCGGTGACCGACGCCCAGGGGCGCCAGGTGACGAGCGGGAAGCCGGCCGCCGTGCCCAGTGCGCCCCAAACGCTCGTGACGCCGCTTCGTCGCGTGCCCGAAGGCTGGTACCTGGTCTTCTGGCGAGTGATCTCGGCAGACGGGCATCCGGTGCGCGGCGCGTTCACGTTCGCGGTCGGGCCGAACCCAGGCCCGCCGCCGCAGTTCCGGGTGCCGTCCCTGAGCGAGACGGCGACGACCACGCGCCTGCTGATCGCGCGGTGGGTGGTCTTCCTCTCGGCCCTGAGCGCCCTCGGGCTGTTCGTGCTGCGGGCGATCGTGGCACGGCCGGTTGTTCGGGCGGTTCCCGGCTGCTCGCTCCGGCCGCTCACGATCGCGTTCGGCGGGGCGGTCACGGTCGGGCTCGTGGCGATCCCGGTCTACGTCCTGCTCGCCACCGCGCAGTTCACGCTGCGCTCGGTCTGGGACCTCGGCGACATCGTTCCCGCGGCACGCTCGTCCGGGTTCGGCCGCGACTTCCTCGACCTCGAGCTCGTGCTCGCACTGTTCGCGGTAGCGGCGGCCGCGGCGTTCGCGGTCGACCGGCCGGAGCGGGAACGGCGGTCGGTGGTCGAGCTGCTCGCGCTCCCCGCGGCTCTCGCGACCGGCGCCGCGACCCTGTTGCTTCCCGCGCTCGCCGGTCACGCCGGGCAGAAATCGCCACGAGGGCTCTCGCTGCCGCTCGACGCTGCGCATCTGGCGGCGGCCGGGGTCTGGCTCGGCGGCTTGATCGGGCTCGTCGTCTTCTGGCTCTCGGTCGGCCGCGAGGGCCGCGCGGCGGCACTCGCGCTGGTCGTCCCGCGCTTCTCCGCGGTCGCCTTCTGCTCGGTGCTGCTCCTGATCGGCACGGGGATCGGCCAGTCGCTGCTCGAGCTGCCGACACTCGCGACGCTCTGGCAGACCTCGTACGGGCACGCGCTGCTCTGGAAGCTCGGGCTGCTGTCGGCCGCGCTGCTGCTGGCGGCGGTCAACCTCGCACGGACGAAGCCGCGGCTCCAGGCCGGCAATGCCGCCGCGCCGCTGCTCCTGCGCCGCCTCGTGCAGGGCGAGATCCTGTTCGTCGCGGCCGCGCTCTTCGCCGCGGGCGTGCTGGCGAGCCTCCCGCCGCCCTCGAGCGCGCTCGCCCGCGTGCAGGACATCGCCGCCCGCGTCGGGCCGGGCCCGGTCGCCACGGTGATCGCGAAGGCCCCGTACCGCGTCCGCGTCCAGGTGACGCCGAACCGCGCCGCGGTGGAGAACGCGTTCTCCGTCTCGCTGACCCGCGGCGGCGCGCCCGTTCGCGGCGCCGAGGTGGTGACGCGCTTCGACATGCTCGACATGGAGATGGGCGAGCAGAGCTACCGCTTCCGCGAGCTGCGGCCGGGTGTCTTCTCGAAGTCGGCGCCGGCGCTCGTGATGGTCGGTCACTGGGCGCTGCAGTTCGAGGTGACGCCCCCGGGCGGCAAGCCGTTCGTCGTCACGCTGCTCGACAAGGCGGGCGGATGAGAGTGCGGCTGCTGATCGCGCTCGTCGGCGTCGCCGCGGCCGCGGTCGCCTGGGTGATCGTGATCGACGCCGTGCGCCGGACTATCTAGGCGGGCGGATCCTCACGGGCCGGTCGAACTCGAGGTAGCGGTGGAGCATGAAGTGCCCCGCCGCGGTCATGCGCAGCCGAACCGTGCGGTAGGTCTCGCGGTCGATCCACGCGGTGAACCACGCCGGTACGGTCGGGTTCGCGAAGGAGACGACCCACACCCGTCGGCCCCCGACGCTGGCCTCGGAGAGCACGTGCACGTTGGTCGCGACGGAGCCCCAGGCCGGCTGCGGGACGCGCAAGGGCGGAAGCTGCTGCGAGCGGCGCCAGGCTTCGCCGGGATGGTCGCGATCCCAGCGGCGCTCTCCGAGCACCACCGCCGACGCGCCGCCGCGGATGCCGTACTGGACCTCGTCCGGCGCCTTCATGCGCCACGTCGTGACGATCCCGCCGGTCGGCCCCGAGCGGAGGGACTCGACGTAAACGAGGCTCCGCAGAGCCCGGGTCACGCGGGCCGCGCGGGCGACGATCGCCGCGGCCGGGCGCGTCGTAGCCGGGACGCGGAAGACGACCGGTGGGCTCCCGCCGGGCCGCACCTCCTCCCGCGCCGCCCGCGGCGCCCGTGCCGTGTAGCAGCCGTGCCCGCACGGTCGTGCCCGCACGACCCGCGAGCCGGCGCGGAACGAAAGCGTCAGCCCCGACAGCGGACTGCCGTCGCCCCCGAGCACCGTCGCCGTCAGACGCCTAGGGAGCACGGCGAGGGCAACCGCTCGCTCCCCGGACTCCCCGGCAAGCACCAGCGCCCCGCGTGGCGGCGCGGGTGGCGCCACGACCCCGACCGACAGGGACGAGCTACCCACGGCCGACCCGTGGCCGGAGCCGATCCCCGCGAGCACCGCGACGCCCGCGACGAGCGCCGCGAGCGCGACGGCGCCGGCGACCAGCAGCCCACGCTGCATGTGTCTCGACACTTCGAGAACGCTAGCGCGAGAGCCGCACAGCCAGGCGGTGTGCTCGCCTTCTGGACAGTCGGGTCCGTCAGGTCGGGCCGCTGTCCGGGGTTGCGCGGTGAGAGCTCCCTAAATTCTCGACGCCCCGCGGAAACGCTCCTACTTCAAGAAAGCTAGCGGCGAGCGCTGGTACGGTCAGCGGAAGTGCTCTTTCGGCAGCTCGTGGACGACGACCTCGGCTGCGCGTCCTACCTGATCGGCGACGAGGCGGCCGGCGAGGCCGTGGTCGTCGACCCTGCGTACGCGATCGAGCCGTGCCTCGAGGAGGCCGAGCGCAACGGCGTCCGGATCGTACGGGTGCTCGAGACGCACAACCATGCCGACCACCTCTCGGGACACGGACGGCTCGCGCTGGAGCACGACGTCCCGGTCGCCATCCACAAGCTCGCGGAGGCGGAGTACCCCTGCGAGCCGCTCGAAGACGGCGACGAGCTCCGCGTGGGCTCGATCCCGATCCACGTCCTGCACACCCCTGGCCACCGCCCCGAGCACTGCTGCTTCCTCGTCGACGGGCACCTGCTGACCGGCGACTCGCTGCTGATCGGCGACGCGGCGCGGCCGGACCTCGCGATCGAGGCGACCGAGGGTGCCGAGGGGCTCTTCCACTCGCTGCAACGGCTGACCGAGCTCCCGGACGAGACCGAGGTCGATCCCGGCCACACGGGGGGTTCCCTCTGCGGCGCGGGGCTCAGCAGGGACCGGACCTCGACGATCGGTTCCGAGCGACGGACGAACCACGCGCTCTCGATCTCAGACGTCCAGGAGTTCGTCGCCCACTCCGCCTCGATCGCCGCACCCCGGCCGCCGACGGTCGAGCGCGTCGTGGCGCTGAACCGCGGGCCCTTCCTGGCGGCACGGCAGCCGCTCGCCGAGCTCGACGCCGTGCGAGGGCAGCTCCTCGACGTCCGGCCTGCGGGCGACTACGTCGCAGGGCACTCGCCCGGCGCGGTCAATGTCCCGCTCGACGGCGGCTCGGTGGGCACCAAGGCAGGCTTCGTGCTCGATCACGACCAGCCGGTCACCGTCCATGCCTCCTCCCGCGAGGATGCAGAGCGGGCGGCCGCGCGGCTCTACGCGGTCGGGCTGCTCGAGGTCGCGGGCTACGTGCTCGACCTTGCCACGCCGGAGCGGCTCGAGCCGGTCGGCATCGACGAGCTCGAGACGCTGCTCGACCAGGACGCCGTCGACGTCCTCGACGTGCGGGAGAAGGACGAGCGCGACGAGGGCTACATCCCGGGGAGCCGGCACATCCCCTACCGGCTCGTGCGCGCATACCGCGACGAGCTCGCGAACGGGCGGCCGGTGATCACGATCTGCTCCAGCGGGGCCCGTGCTGGCGTGGCCGCAAGCGTGCTCGCCGCCGAGGGCATCCGCGCGCGGCCCGTGCTCGAGGGCGGCGTCGGCGACTGGCAGAAGCGCGGCAACACGCTCACGGCGTTCCGCCGCTGCGGCTCAGGCTGATTCGGCGAGCAGGGCTTCGCCCTCGGCAGCCCAGGCCGTCGCTCCGAGCTGCGCGAACACCGGGAGCGCGAGCCTGAGCTGCCGGTCCGCCTCCGCCCGGTCGCCCGCGCGGGCGCGCTGCTCGGCAGCTTTCAGCCGTGCGTAGCCCTCGTCCGGCAGCGAGCCGATCTCCGCGAAGACCTCGGCAGCGCCGGAGAGATCGTCAGAGGCGACGCGCCGCGCCGCCTCGTGCCACGGCGTTGCGCCTCTCGCCTCCTCTTCGAGCGCAGCGAGCACCTCGTCGGCTCGGCCGAGCTCTCGAAAAACCCACGGCGCTACCGCGAGCTCGTGCGGCTGCCGGATGCCCGTCGCGCGCCAGGCCTCGACGAGCTCGTCCGCGAGCGCGCTCGCGGCGGCGCGCTCTCCGAGCGCCAGGGAGGCGTGCGCCTCGTATGCCAGCGACGGGTTGAGCGTCTGCGGATCCTTCACCGGGCGCGAAACCGATGTGGCGCGGCGCGCCTCGGCGAGCGCAGCCTCTTCCTGGCCCCGCGCGAGCAGGATCGCGGACAGGATGTTCCGGCAGGCGCCCTCCATGTAGTGACCCGACGCCTTGTCGATCCGTTCCAGGTAGTCCGTGACGGTGGCGAGCGCCTCGTCCCAGCGCCCCTCCCAGTGGCAGTGGAAGACATGCTCCGCCTCCTGCCAGAGGATGAAGCTCGTCACCCCGAGCCGCCGGGCGAGACTTCTTCCCCGCTCGTGGAGCTCGCCGGCACGGCGAATGTCGCCCAGCAGGACGTTCATCCAGGTGAGGTTCGCTGCCGCGGAGACCTCCTCGTACGAGTGGACGGACGCGCCGACGGCCATCGCCTGCTCGAGATCCTGGAGCCCGCCGGGGTCGCCGCCGACGACGCGGGAGACGCCGATGGTGTTGAGGTTCCTCGACCGCGTGGCTGCAAGCCCCAGCGTCTCTGCCAGCCGCAATGACTCAGAGGCGAGCGCGATCGCCCGCTCGAAGTCGTCGGCCATCATCCACGCCCGCGCGAGCTCCTGGAGCACGAACGCCTTTTCGGGTGAGGGTCCGCGCTGCTCGACGAGCTCGCGGCTGCGCTCGAGATAGGTCAGCGCCCGGTCGCGGTCGCCACGATTGAGCCACACCCCGGCGAGACGGGCCTGTGCCTCGGCCGCCGCCTCGACCTCGCCGGCCCGCAGCAGGCCCTCGGTCGCGTCGGTGAGCACGGCATCGTCGAGCGCGAGGTCGTCGACGCGACTGCTCGCGTAGGCCAGCAGCAACTTGGGACGCTCCTCGTCGTCGCGCGGCCACAGCTCCAGAGCCGCCTCGTACAGGCGCGCCGCTGCAGGGAACGCGCCGAGGGCGAACGCGCGGTCGCCCGCGTCCCGAGCCGCCAGCCGGGCCCGGGTGACGAGCTCCGGCGGCGCCTCTGCACCGGTTACGCGGCGCAAGGCGAGGGCCTCCAGGCAGTGGTGGGCGAGCATCTCCGCGTGGTCCTCCGGCCGGCCGAGTGAGTCGATCCAGGCCGCCGCCCGCTCGTGGCGCTCGGCCCGGCCGTTCCGCGGGATCTGGCCGTAGGCGACGTCGCGGACGAGCAGGTGCCGGAACGCGTACTCCTCCTCGCCGCCGACGGACGAGCGCCGTTCCCGGCGCACGAACTCCTTGCGCTCGAGCGCGTGCAACCGCGCCTCTCCTTCGGACCGCTCGACGCCGCCGACGCCGCATGCCGCGCCGAGCCAGAAGACCTTCCCGAGCACGGCGGCGTCCTGCAGGAGCTGCTTCTCGCCGGCCGGCAGTCCGTCGAGGCGGGCGGCGATGATCCCCTGCACGTTCTCGGGCAGCGGGAGCTCCTCGTGGTCGCCGACTTCGACGAGCAGCCGCGCGAACTGCTCCGCGTAGAGCGGGTTTCCGCCGGCCCGAGCGAGCAGGGTCGTCTGGACCTCCGCGGGAAGGACGGCCCGCTCGAGCAGCGCGCCGAGCAGACGCGCCGTCTCCTCCTCGGAGAGCGGCGAGATCGAGATCGTCAGCGCGTTCGGCTTTCCGCCGCCCCAACCCGGCCGCCGCTCGAGCAGCTCCGGCCGGGCGGTGCAGACCACGAGCAGCGGCACGCCGGAGCTCCAGTCGACGAGGTGGTCGACGAAGTCGAGCAGGTCGTCGTCGGCCCAGTGGAGATCCTCGAAGACGAGCACGGTCGGGCGCTCGTCCGCCAGCCCCTCCAGGAACTGCCGCCACGCCGCGAACCGTTCGGGGCGGTCGCCGCCTCCCTCGCGGTCCGAGCCCAGCCCGACCAGCGGCCGGAGGTTCTCCACCAGCAACTGGGGGCTCTCGACCTCCAGGCCCGCGACCGTCTCGGCGAGCTTCCGCTCCGCCTCCGCGGGTGCATCGGTGTCGAGGATGCCGGCATGCGCCTTCGCCATCTCGGCGAGCGCCCAGTACGTGACGCCCTCGCCGTACGGGAGCGACCGGCCCTGGCGCCAGAAGATCAGCTCCTCCTCGGCGTCCGCAACGCACGAGAGCTCGTAGACGAGCCTGCTCTTGCCGATCCCGGGGACGCCCACCAGCGTGACGAGCTGCGGAGCCCGCTCCTCGCGCGCACGAGCGAGAGCGTCCGTGAGGAAGTCGAGCTCGCGCCGGCGACCGACGAACGCAGCACCGGCCTGCACGACGTCCACGCCGAAGCGCGACCGTGCCTCACGCGCCTCCCAGACGCCCACCGGCGCGGCCTTCCCCTTCGCCTGCACGGGCTCGGCCTCCCCGTAGTCGATCCATTGGCGCGTCGCGCGGTACGTCGTCTCGTCGACGAGGACCCCGTTCACCGGGGCTGCGCTCTGAAGGCGGGCGGCCGTGTTGACGACGTCGCCGGCGACCATTCCCTCGCCCTCGGCGGGAGTGGCATCCAGCGTCACGAGCGCCTCGCCGGTCGTCACCGCGACGCGCACCTGCAGCCGCCCGTCCTCGACGATCGCGTCGCGGATTGCGAGGCCGGCCCGCACCGCGCGCTCGGGGTCGTCCTCGTGCGCGACCGGTGCGCCGAAGACCGCCATCACGGCGTCGCCGATGAACTTCTCGACCGTGCCTCCGTGACGCTCGAGCTCCGAGCGGAGCTGCGCATAGTAGGGCGACAGCGTCGCCCGCACGTCCTCGGGGTCGAGCCGCTCGGCCTGCGAGGTGAAGCCAACGAGGTCGGCGAAGAGGATCGAGACGACCTTGCGCTCCTCGCGGGCCGCCGTCCGGCCGGCCTCCAGCCGCGTGCCGCAGCCCGAGCAGAAGCTCGCGTCGTCCGCGTTCTCGCGGCCGCACTGTGGGCAGGCCGGCACGGCTACCTCAGCCGTTCGACGGTGTAGCCGAGGCTGCGCAGCGTCTCGAGCAAGACGGCGCAGTGGTGCTCGTCGCGCATCGCGAGCGTCAGCTCGACCTCGCTCTCGTTCACCGGCATGTCCATGCCCTCGCGGTGGTGCTCGACCGAGACGACGTTGCCCCGCTCCCGCGCGACGAGCGACAGCAGTTTGATCAGCTCGCCGGGCCGGTCGTGGAGGCGGCTGCGCACGACCAGGTAGCGGCCCGAGGTGGTCAGGCCGTGCCGCATCACGGAGATGAGCACGGTCGGGTCGATGTTCCCGCCGGAGAGGATCGCCACCGCCGGGCCCGCGCCGCCCGCCTTGCCGGAAAGCAGCGCCGCGACGCCGACCGCGCCCGCGCCCTCGACCACGAGCTTCGACCGCTCGAGCAGCAGCAGGATCGCCTGGCAGATCTCGTCGTCGCTGACGCTGACCAGATCGTCGAGGACGTCCTCCAGGATCCGGCCCGTCTGCTCGCCGACCTCCTTGACGGCGATCCCGTCGGCGATCGTCGGTCCCTTGAGCCCCGCCTGCACGCCCACGATGCGGATGCCCGGCCTGGCCGCGCGCAGTGCCAGCGCGATCCCGGACGCGAGGCCGCCGCCGCCCACCGGGATGACGACGGTCTCGGCCTGCGGCACCTGATCCGCGAGCTCGAGCCCGATCGTGCCCTGGCCGGCGATCACCTTCTCGTCCTCGTAGGGGTGAACGAAGGTCGCGCCGGTCTCCTCAGCGAAGTTGCGCGCGGCGACGAGCGAATCCTCGAAGGCGGCGCCGACGAGCTCCGCCTTGGCGCCGTAGTTCTTCGTCGGCTCGACCTTCGCCATCGGCGCGTCCTGCGGCATGAAGACCGTCGCCTTCGCGCCCTCCTCGCGCGCGGCCCACGCCACCGCCTGGCCGTGGTTGCCCGCGCTCGCCGCGACGACGCCCGCGCGCTTCTCCGGCTCGGAGAGCGTCGCGATCTTGTTCACGGCGCCGCGGATCTTGAACGAGCCCGTGCGCTGGAGGTTCTCCGCCTTCAGCACGATCTCCCGCCCGACGCGCCGCGAGAGGGTCTCCGATCCGTAGACCGGCGTCACGCGCGCCACGCCCTCCAGCCGCGCCCGCGCCTCCTTGATCTCGTTCAGGCTCGGTGCCGTCTTGGTGGCCATCGTCGTCAGCTTCCCGGGACCTTGAACACCTTGCTCAGTATCTCCCGGACTGCGGTGAGCGGGTCCAGCTTTCGGCTCTGGACCTCGTCGAGCAGCCTCCGGAGCTCCGCGTCGCCGGCAACAGCCTGCTCGAGGTGCGCCTTCGCCCGCGCGGAGGCGACCGCGAACACCTCGCCCGCGAGATTCTCGCGCCGCCGCTGCTCGAGCAGGCCCTCATCCTCGAGAAATGCGCGGTGCTCCTCGACCTTCTCCCAGAGCTCCGGCACGTTCTCGCCGCGCACCGCCTCGGTGAGCACGATCGGCGGCTTCCACGCGGCCTCCTTGTCGAGCGAGAGGATCGAGCGAACCTCGTTCAGCATCGTCTTCGCGGCGGGATGGTCCATCTTGTTGACGGCGATCACGTCGGGGATCTCCATGATCCCGGCCTTCAGCGCCTGGATCGAGTCCCCCGAGCCGGGCATGAGCACCAGCACGACGGTGTCGGCGATCCCGATCACCTCGACCTCGCCCTGGCCGGTGCCGACGGTCTCCAGGAAGACGAGCTCCTTGCCGGCCGCGTCGAGCACGAGCATCGCCTGCAGGCTCGCCTCCGCGAGGCCGCCGAGGTGGCCGCGGCTGCCCATCGAGCGAATGAAGACCTCCGGATCGAGGAAGTGGTCGACGAGGCGGATCCGGTCGCCCAGGAGCGCGCCCTGAGAGAACGGGCTCGACGGGTCGACGGTGATCACGCCGACCGAGTGGTCCTGTTCGCGCACGTGTCGGACGAGGCTGCTGATCAGGCTCGACTTGCCGACCCCGGGCGGGCCGGTCACGCCGACGACGTGGGCGCGGCCGGTCTCCGGGTAGAGGTCGCGGACGACGTCGTAGGCGAGCGGCTCGGAGTTCTCGACCAGGGTGATCGCTCGGGCGAGGGCTCGCCTGTCGCCGGCACGCACGCCGGCGGCAAGCGACTCGCGCGTGAAGTCGCGGCGCGCTGCCACGGGCGGGATGCTAAGCCTGCTGCGCGGGGTCCGCGGCGTGCGCGACGACCGGCAGTGCCTCGGTCTCCCGACGCTCCGCTCTCGCGGCGGCGCGGGCGAGCGCGAACCCGACCGCGCCGGCAAGCGCCGAGGCTGCCGCCGCAGCGGCCCAGACCCAGCGCGGACCGACCACGTCGGTGTAGTGCCCCGCGACGACCATCCCTAGGGTCAGGGTGGCGACGTTCGTGCTCATCAGGACGGCGAACGCGCGGCCACGGAGGGAGTCGGGCGCCCCGCGCTGGACGAGGAGCGCGTTGCAGACCACCGCGGCGCCGTTTCCCGCCCCGGAGATGACCACGCAGGCAGCGGCCACCCAGACGGTCGGCGATGCCGCAGCGAGCCCGATCCCGACCGCCATCAGCCCGAGCGAGGCGCCGTAGACGTTCGCCAGCCCGCGCTGCTCGATCCAGCGGCCGGCGAGGTAGGCGCCGATCGCGAGGCCGATGCCCGCGCAGCCCATCAGCAACCCGAGCCCGAAGCGACCCGCGTCGAACGCCTTGAACGCGAGCCTCACCTCGGCCACGTTCACCGCCGCGTTGGCGAACATCCCGACGTTCCAGGCGACGAGCACGGCCAGCAGCGCGCGAGACCGGACCGTCACCGCGAAGCCGTCCTTGAGGTCGGCCCAGTGCCCGCGGCTCGCCGCCGGTGCCGTCTGCAGGAGCCGCTGGGGAATCCCCCAGAGGAAGACCGCCGAGATCAGGAAGCTGCAGGCGTTGAACCAGTAGGCGGCGTCGATGCCCGAGGCGCTGACCAGCACCCCGCCGGCCAACGACCCCAGCGCCCACGTCAGGTTGTCGACGGTCTGGAGCAGGGCGTTCGCCCTGGTCAGATCCGCGTCCTGGACGAGGTTCGGCAGGCCCGCGTAGACGGCAGGCCGGAAGAACCCGGTCGCGATGCCCGCGACGGCCGCGAGCGCGACCACCTGGCTTGCGCTCGTCGTGAACGGCAGTGCCGCGAAGACGCCGAAGCGCGCGAGGTCGCAGCCGATGACCAGCTGCCGCCGCGGCAGCCGGTCGACGAGCGGCCCGAAGAGCATTCCGATGGCGAAGGTCGGCAGCAGGTCCGCGATGAGCAGCGCGGCCACCCAGCCGGAGGACTGCGTCCGCGCCCAGATGTCGACCTCGAGCGCGACGAGCGCCAGCCACGTGCCCGCACCGGACCCGAGGGTCGCCAGAAAGAGGCGGCGGAAGCTCGGCTCGCGACGGAGAAGGGCGAGCTGGCTGCCGGCTTCGAGGGGGCGGCCCACGGCCCTCGAACGGTAACACTGCGACCGGGCCTCGAACGAGGGGTTTTTCGGCCGTGTCCGCTTGCGTCAGGCGGTTGCGAGCACCCGCGCGAGCGCCTCGGCGAGGTGCTCGTGGTCCTCGCGCGTGCCCACCGTCACGCGCACGGCGCCGGGGGCCCCGAAGCCGTGGGTCGGCCGGACGATGACGCCCTCGCGCAGGAGCTGCTCGAAGAACGGGCGTGAGTCCTCTCCGACCTCCGCGAAGAGGAAATTCCCGGCCGCCGGGCCGGCCGGATCGAGGCCGCGCTCGCGCAGGATCCGCTCCAGCTCCTCCCTGCGCTGGACGTTCTCTCGCCTCCGCCGGTCGAGCTCCTCGGGGGAGTCGAGGCTCGCGAGCGCCGCCTCCTGGGCGGGCGTCGTGATGTCGAACGCGCGCCGGACCTTCCCGATCCCGGTCACGATAGGCGCGGGCGCGAGGCCGTACCCCACGCGCAGGCCTGCGAGGCCGTAGATCTTCGAGAACGTGCGCAGCACGACGACGCGGCGGCCCTGCTTGAGGTACCCCTCGACCCCGTCGGGGTAGTCCGGATCGTCGATGTACTCCGCGTAGGCCTGGTCGAGGACGGTGACGACGTGCTCGGGCACGCGATCGAACCACGCGTCGAGCTCGGCCCGAGTGTTCGAGGTGCCGGTCGGGTTGTTCGGCAGGCAGACGTACGCGATCTTCGTGCGCGGCCCGATCGCCTCCAGCATGGCGTCGAGGTCGTAGCGGCCGTCGCGCAAGGGCACCGCGCGCGGGACGGCGTCCAGCTTCCGCGCGTCGATCACGTAGCTGGGGAACGACGGCCACCCGCAGACGATCTCGTCGCCGGGGTCGAGCGCGGCCTGGCTGAGACAGTCGACGAGGCCGTCGGAGCCGGCGCCCACCGCGACCTCCTCCAAGCGGAGGTCAAGGCGCTCGGCCAGCGAGGCGCGGAGGCGGTAGGCGCCTCCGTCCGGGTAGCGGTTCAGTTCGGCGGCGCAGCGCTCGATCGCCTCGCGCGCCTCCGGGAACGGGCCGTAGGGACCCTCGTTCGAGGCGAGCTTGACCACGCGGTCGAGCCCGAGCTCGCGCTGGACCTCCTCGACCGGCTTGCCGGGCTCGTAGGGCACAAGGTCGTTGACCGCGGGCCTGAAGAAGCTGTCCGCGATCTCGGCGAGCGGCCGGGCCACGGCGTCGAACTCTAGTCCACCGGCATCCCGCCGCCTCCCAGCTCCGGCAGCCATCCGTCCTCGTAACGGCAGCGCGAGAAGCTCGGGAAGCGCCGGTACGCCTCCTGCGGCTTGGTCGTCTCCGTCTCGACGCCCGCGTCGTGAGCCAGCGCCGACGCCTCGACCGGGTAGACGAGGCCCTTGCGCCCGCCGCGAGCGCCGACCGCGAGCACGACCGAAGGGCCGGTCCCCGCGCCGACGATCATGTGCGCGGTCCCGCCCGGGCAATGGAAGAAGTCCCAGGCCCGTAGCTCCCGCTCCTGACCCTCGACGAGCAGGAGGCATTCGCCGGCGAGGACGAGGAAGCCCTCCTGGGCACGCTCGCGGTGGTAGAGCCCGATCGGCTGACCGGGTTGGAGGACGTTCAGGTTGATCCCCAGCTGGCGGAAGCGGCGCTTCCCTTCGAAGTCGCAGTAGTGGCCGAAGTGCCCGGAGTCCCGCCAGCGGCTCTCCCGGGCGTTGATCACGAACCAGCCGTCGCCGTCCGCGACGAGACCCCACTTCGTCTCCCGCAGCGGTACCTCTGGCACGTTCATCGCTTCGAGCATATGCGCCTCGCTCGGATCCCTCAGGGCTATCGCCGCCCCACGCAATAGCATTCGCGGCGCATGAGGATCGGGGTGCCGAGAGAGACCGCCGCCGGCGAGCGGCGCGTGGCGCTCGTCCCCGACCTCGCGGGAAAGCTCGTGGGCACCGGCTTCGAGGTGCTGGTGGAGCGCGGCGCGGGCGAGGCGGCCTCCTTCCCGGACGCCGCGTACGAGGAGGCCGGCGCGCGGCTCGTCGAGGACTGGGCGGAGGCGGAGGCGGTCGCGAAGGTGCAAAAGCCGACCGAGCAGGAGGCCTCGCGGCTTCGTGAGGGCCAGGTCCTGATCGGGTTTCTGCAGCCGCTGACCGACCGCGAAGGGATCGACAGGCTCGCGCAGCGTGGCGTGATCGCGTTCGCGATGGAGTCGATCCCGCGCATCACCCGTGCGCAGCCGATGGACGCGCTCTCGTCGCAGGCGACGGTCTCCGGCTACAAGGCGACGCTGCTCGCCGCCGAGCGGTTGCCGAAGTTCTTCCCGATGCTGATGACGGCCGCGGGCACGGTTGCGCCGGCGAAGGTGCTCGTGCTGGGCGCCGGCGTCGCGGGCCTGCAGGCCGCGGCGACGGCGCGCAGGCTGGGAGCCGTCGTGACCGGGTTCGACGTGCGGCCGGTCGTGCGCGAGCAGATCGAGAGCCTCGGCGCCAACTGGCTCGACCTCGGCGTCGTCGGCGAGGAGACCGAGGGCGGCTACGCGCAGGAGCTCTCCGAGGAGCAGCAGCGGCAACAGCAGCAGGAGCTCGAGTCGCGGTTGCCGGAGTTCGACGTGGTGATCACCACCGCGCTGATCCCGGGCCGGCCCGCGCCGAGGCTGATCCCCGCGAGCGCCGTCCGCGCCATGCGGCCCGGGTCGGTGGTCGTAGACCTCGCGGCGGAGGCCGGTGGGAACTGCGAGCTGACCGAGCCCGGCGAGGAGATCGTGCGCGAGGGCGTGACCATCGTCGGCTTCACGAACCTGCCGAGCTCGATGCCGTTCCATGCGAGCCAGCTGTACGCGCGCAACGTCGTGGCGCTCCTGCACCACCTCGCTCCGGAGGGAGAGCTCGCGCTCGACTGGGACGACGAGATCACGGCGGGCGCGTGCGTGACCCGAGAGCAGGAGGTGCCGGCGTGACGCATCGCCCGTCCCGCGTGAGCAGCCGGCCCGAAATTGTCACTCGTGGGTCACACATCCGCGCGCCGGAACGAGGTAGCGTCTCCGCCGAGGGCGGTGGGACTGCAACCCCCACCCTGGGTGGGGGAATCGGGTTCACGCGTGACACCTTCACGGTCTGCAGGCGCCGAGCGGCGGGGTTGCGATGAGCCACGGGCAGCTGCTCGTCTTCGAGGTGACGATCCTCGTGCTCGCGATCTTCCTCGGCTTCGAGGTGATCTCGAAGGTGCCCACCCTGCTCCACACGCCGCTGATGTCGGGCACCAACGCGATCCACGGCATCGTGATCGTCGGCGCGATGCTCGTGATGGGCGCCGGCCACAAGGACACGCTCACCTGGGTGATCGGCTTCGTCGCGGTCATCCTTGCTTCGGCCAACGTGGTGGGCGGCTTCGTCGTCACCGACCGCATGCTGGAGATGTTCAAGCGGCGCCGGCCTGAGCGCGCTCCTGCCGACGAGGACGGCAAGCCGCCCGCGCCCCCGCCGCAGTGAGCCGCACGACCAGCGACCTGCTCTACCTGGTCACGATCGTGACCTTCATCCTCGCGCTGAGCTTCCTCTCGAGGCCCGACAAGGCGCGGTGGGGCAACTGGATCGGCGCCGGCGGCATGCTGCTCGCGATCACCACCACCTTCGCGAAGAGCGAGGTCGTCAGCTACTGGGAGATCGCGGTCGGGATGGTGATCGGCGGCGGATTCGGCGCCGTTGCCGCGCGCCGCGTGAAGATGACCGCGATGCCGCAGATGGTGGCGCTGTTCAACGGCGTCGGCGGCGGCGCGGCAGCGCTGGTCTCGTGGGCGGAGTTTCACAACCGGGCGCCGGCGCAGGGAAATCTGAAGATCGACATCAGCACCGCGATCATGCTCTCGGCGCTGATCGGCTCTGTCTCCTTCGCGGGCTCGATGGTCGCGTTCGCGAAGCTGCAGGAGCTGATCCAGGGTCGGCCGATCACGTATCCCGGACAGCAGGTCGTGAACGGGCTCGTGTTCGGGGCCGCGCTCGGGGCCGGGATCGCGATCGCCGCGGGCGGCGAGGAGCAGTGGTTGATGTGGGGGTTGCTCGGGTGCGCGGCGCTCTTCGGCGTCCTCTTCGTCCTCCCGATCGGCGGGGCCGACATGCCGGTCGTGATCTCCCTGCTCAACGCCTTCACCGGACTGGCCGCCGCCGCCACGGGCTTCGAGCTCGAGAACAACGTCCTGATCGTGAGCGGGATGCTCGTCGGCGCCTCCGGAACGCTGCTCACGCTGATGATGAGCCGGGCGATGAACCGCTCGATCGCGAACGTCCTCTTCGGCGCCTTCGGGCAGGTCTCCGCAGGCGCGGCCGCAACGGCGGCAAGCGACGGCGGCACAGTTCGCGCTGCGAGCGCCGAGGACGTCGCGGTGATGCTCGCCTACGCCCACAAGGTCGTCTTCGTCCCCGGCTACGGCCTCGCAGTCGCGCAGGCGCAGCACGGCGTCCGCCAGCTCGCCGACCTGCTCGAGGAGAAGGGCGTCGAGATCTCGTACGCGATCCACCCGGTCGCCGGTCGCATGCCGGGGCACATGAACGTGCTGCTCGCGGAGGCGAACGTGCCGTACCCGCAGCTCAAGGAGATGGACGAGGCGAACCCGGAGTTCAGCCGCACCGACGTCGCGCTCGTCGTCGGCGCCAACGACGTCGTCAACCCGGATGCGCGCAACAACGAGGGAAGTCCGATCTACGGCATGCCGATCCTGAACGTCGACCAGGCGCAGACGGTGGTCGTGCTCAAGCGGAGCATGAACCCCGGCTTCGCCGGCATCGAGAATCCGCTCTTCTACAACCCGAAGACGGTGATGCTCTTCGGCGACGCGAAAGAGTCCATCACCAAGCTGATCGAGGACGTCAAGGGCCTCTAGGACCCCGCGCCGGCGCAGGTTTCCGGGACTAGGCTGGCGACCCGAATGATCCCGATCTTCTCAGCGGAGCACGTCGAGGCCGCGGTGCCGCCGAAGCGGGCGCTCGAGGCCGTGCGTGACGCGTTCGTCGCCTACGCGCGCGGAGAGTGGTCGATGCCGCCGAAGGTTTACGTGCCGGCGTACCCGGCCGGCGACTTCCGTGCCATGCCGGCTCTCGGGGCCGGGCACGCGGCGCTGAAGTGGGTCACCTCCTTCCCCGGAAACCCGGCGCGCGGGCTGCCGACGGTGACCGGGCTCGTGCTGCTCTCCGACGCCTCGGACGGGTCGCTCGTGGCGGTGCTCGACGCGGCAGCGGTGACCGCGCTGCGAACCGGCGCGGCGGCGGTGCTGGCGGCTGAGACGCTCGCCCGCGCGGGCGCCGGCGTGGCCGCGGTCGTCGGCGCCGGAGTCAACGGTCGTGCAGTGGCTCGAACCTTCGTGTCTCTCGGCCGCGAGGTCGTCTTCTGGGACGTCGACGGGGAGCGGGCGCGCGGCGCGGCCAAAGAGCTCGGCGCGGGGGTCGGCAACTCGCGGCAGGAGGCGCTCTCGGCCGACGTCGTCGTCACCGTGACGCCGGGGCACGAGGTGCTGTTCCCGGCCGGTTCGCTGCAGGCTGGCCAGCACGTCAGCCTGATGGGCGCCGACGGGCCGGGCAAGGCCGAGATCGCCGTCGAGGAGCTCGTGCGCACGCGCGTGTTCTGCGACGACTGGGTCCAGGCCAGTCACAACGGCGACCTCGCGCGTGCGGTGGAGGCCGGGGCCGTGGCGCGCGCCGACGCAACCGAGCTCGGTGAGGTGCTCGTAGGGACGGCGCCGGGCCGTCAATCGGAGGATGAGATCACGAGCTTCGACTCGACGGGGCTCGCCATCCAGGACCTCGCCATCGCGCTCGCCGCGATGGAGCGCGCGCGTGAGCTCGAGCTCCCCCTCCTCAGCCTGTAGCCAGCCGCCAGTTGGTTGATCGGCTCGGCCTGGTGCGGCGCTACTACCATCGCACCACGAGTTCCGTCTAGACCCAGGAGGGCGCCGATGGATGGCCAGCTTGTGCATTTCGAGCTCCCGGCGAAGGACGCCGGGCGTGCGATGGGGTTCTGGAAGTCGCTGTTCGGCTGGAAGTTCCAGGACTGGAGCGGCCCGGTCGAGTACCACATGCTCGCCGGCAACGAGCCAGGCGGAGCGATCTACCCGTCTGACGAGTCCGACGTAGGGCCGGTCATCTACTTCGGCACCTCCGACATCGACGCCTCGATCGCGCGGGCAAGGGAGCTCGGCGGCTCGGCCGACGACAAGCAGCCGATCCCCGGTGTCGGCTGGTTCGCGCGCTGCACGGACACCGAGGGCAACGAGTTCTCGCTTTTCGAGAGCGACGAGTCGGTCCCGGCTCCGGGCGAGGGCTAACGGCCGAGGAAGCGCGCCGGCTCGAAGAGCTCGAGCTCCGCCACCGGCTCGCCGACGATCGCCCGGGCGAGGAGCTCGCCGCAGGCGAGACCCAGCACGTTGCCGTGGCCCGAGTAGCCCGCGGAGACCCAGACGCCGTCGCGCCCGGGGACACGCCCGACCAGGGGCAGGCGGTCGGCCGTCGTCCCAAACAGGCCCGCCCAGCGGTGTGTGATCTCCGGCTCCTCGCCGAGGAGCTCTGCGACGAACCCTTCCAACGCCTCCTGGATCAGCGGCGTCGTCGCCTCGTCGGAGGTGTACTCGTGATCGGGCGCCCTGTCGCGAAGGCCGCCGGCGACGAGCCGTCGATCGGGCGTCTGCTGCCAGTAGTCGTACCCGTGCCGAGCGTAGTGCGGGCAGGGGAAGAGGCGCTGCTCGAGCGGCTCCGTCACGACGACCTGGCCGCGAGTCGGCTTCACGGCCGCGTCTAGCTCCGGCACGAGCCCGTCCGTGTAACCGTCGGTCGCGAGTACGACCTGTTCCGCCTCGAGCTCGTCGAGTGACCCGATTCGCTCGTTCTCCCGCAGTTCCGCACCTGCCTCGGCGGCCCGTTCGGCGAGGCGTCTGACCCAGCGGGCGGGCTGAAGCGACCCGTCCGGCGGATGGAAGGTGGCCCCGTCGAAGCGACCGGCCAGTGGTTCCGGGAGCTCGTTCCGCCACTCCACCGCGAACCCGTCTTCGCGAAGCGCGTCGCGCTCCGCTTCCAGCTCGGTCCGCTCGCCCGGGTCCGCAGCCAGCCGCAGGCTGCCGGTGCGACGAAAGGCGTCGCCCGCGAGCTCGGCGAGCCGCTCGAGGTAGCGCTCCGTGAGCTGCCAGAGCGCCTTGGCGCGCTCCGGCCCGAGCTCGTCTCGCGCGACGTCGTACGGGGGCGCGCCGCCGCGGAGAGCGAACCCGCCGTTCCGTCCGCTCGCGCCGCCCGCGATCTCCCGGGCCTCATGGAGGCGCACGCGCTTGCCCGCCTGGGCGAGCGTCAGCGCGCACGCGCAGCCCGTGACGCCGCCGCCGACGATCGCCACGTCGACGGCACCCGCTGCGCGCCCGGTGCGCGAACGCAGCGGCAGCCGCTGCTCGGTCAGCCAGT
>Ga0307318_10000226_pt1 | contig 18220 bp, 17 predicted proteins | sample ER_DNA_367_FD_194500 | JGI IMG/M metagenome (GOLD analysis project Ga0307318, IMG submission 194500) | Bulk soil microbial communities from the East River watershed near Crested Butte, Colorado, United States - ER_DNA_367 | ecosystem: Environmental > Terrestrial > Soil > Floodplain | place...
TTCGTCACCGAGGCCCATGCGAATTTTCGGTCGACCGGTCCGTGAGACCACGTCTCCGCGCCGCGGACGACGCCGGCAGCGGCGTGCTCGACGGGCCAGGCCTCGATCTGGGCGAGGGCGTCCACGCTAGTACCCCTTCCACTTGGCGATACTAGCCACGTGGAGCGCACGCTCATCTCCTCGGGCTCACCGTACGAGCCTGTCGTCGGCTTCTCCCGCGCGGTCCGCGTCGGCGAGCACGTGTACGTGGCCGGCACCGCTCCCGTCATGCCTGACGGCGCCCATCCGCCCGAGGACTCCTACGGCCAGGCCCGGCGCTGCTTTGAGATCATCGGCGCCGCCCTCGATCAGGCGGGCGCCTCGTTCGCGGACGTCGTCCGCACCCGCGTCTACCTCGTGCGGGCCGAGGACTTCGAGGGTGTCGGCCGCGCCCATGGAGAGATCTTCGGAGACGTCCGCCCGGCGAACACGACGCTTGTCGCCGGCGGACTGCTCGATCCGCGCTGGCTCGTCGAAATCGAGGCCGAGGCAGTCGTAAGCGGGCTCTGAGGCCCGCTCACGACTTGTTGCCGTCCTGGCGTGTCCTAGGCGGTCTGCGGCCGACCGAGATGCCGCGTCGCCAGGGCGGTGCCCCAACCGAGCAGCACGAGCCCGATCGCGAGCCCGGCGCCGATCGCTGCGTCGTTCCAGTCGAAGCCGGCGGCGACGACCTGCGGCCCGCCGATCGACCGAGGCTGCGTGCGGACGAACTCGATCTTGTCGCTCGAGGTGCCCTGCGGCAGTCCCCTGACGACCTCGATCTGATCTCCGCTTGCGAGCGCGTAGTCGCTCGGCAGCGCGCGAGGCATTCCGTAGTCGGACGCCACGAAGCTGTCGCCCGTCGAGCGCGGCTGCGAGCGCACGACCTCGATCTGATCGCCGCGGTTCACCGCGTAGTCCACGGGCATCGCGCGAGGCATGCCGTAGTCGGATGCGTTGACTTGCGACGAGGGGAAGTCGGTCACGAACGCCTGGTAGCCGTTCGCCTGGACGGACGAGCCCTCGTCGACCTTCGCCTGCGCGACGGGGGCTGCGATCGCTGCGATGGCGAGCCCGAGGGCAAACCGCTTGATGAACCAGTTCTTTCTCCGGTTGCTGCGCATCTTGTGTGCTCCCTTCCTGCGACCCCTGCTCTTGCGCACCAGACGAGAGCGGCCGGGCTTTTCTTCCACCGGCAGGCGGTTAGAGTCTTACGGGCCGTGAAACAGATCTATCCGGCCACGATCACCGGGAAGAGCTTCGCGCCGGGCGTCAGCGTGCTCGACCACAGCTTCGGGGCGGGCGACCAGTACACCCTCGGAGTCGAGGAGGAGTACATGCTCCTCGACAATGAGAGCTTCGATCTCGTCCAGCACGTGGACACCGTCCTCTCCGCCGCGCAGAACGGCGAGCTGACCGACCGCATCGGCCCGGAGCTCATGCAGTCGGTGGTGGAGATCTCGACGCCGGTCTGCAAGGGCGTCGCCGAGGTGGACGCCGAGCTCCGGAAGCTCCGGGGCCTTGTGAGCGGCATCGCGGGCGAGCGCGGCATGCGCGTCGGCTCCGCCGGCACGCATCCCTTCAGCCTCTTCGAGCGTCAGCGGATCACCGCGCGCGACCGCTACCGAAATCTCGTCGACCAGCTCCAGTATGTCGCGCGCCGCGAGCTCATCTTCGGCCTCCACATCCACGTGGCCGTGGACGACCCCGAGAAGGCGATCAAGGTGACGAGCGCGCTCCTTCTCCATCTCCCGGACTTCCTCGCCCTCTCCGCCAACTCGCCGTTCTGGCGCGGCGAGGCGACCGGGCTCGCGTCGAGCCGGCAGATGGTCTTCGCTGCCTTCCCGCGCTCCGGGCCGCCGCCGCGCTTCCGCGACTACGCGGACTACGCGGAGGTCGTCGGCCAGCTCGAAAAGACCGGCTGCATCGCGGACTACACGCACATCTGGTGGGACATCCGCCTTCATCCCCGCTTCGGGACGATCGAGGTGCGCGTCATGGACGCGGTCACCCGCGTGGAGGAGACGGTTGCCCTCACCGCCTATGTGCAGGCCCTCGTGAAGCACTACGCCGAGCGCTTCGACTCGGGCGCGGAGCTGCCCTCGTTCCACCGCATCCTCATCTCCGAGAACAAGTGGCTCGGGGCGCGCTACGGCCTCGAGGCACCGGTCATGGACCTGGCGACGGGCCGGAGGAACCGCGTGCCGGTCGCCCAGCTCATCCGGCGGACGCTCCGGGACATCGAGCCGCACGCGCGCGAGCTCGGTGCGGAACGCGAGCTCGAGGGCGTCAAGGACATCCTCGCGAAGGGAAACGGCGCCGACCGGCAGCTCCGCGTCTTCAACGCGAACCGCGACATCGTCGAGGTAGCGAGTGAGATCGCGGACGCGACCGAAGCGGCCGCCCTCCCGGCCGAATGATCGCCGTCGGCGAAGCTGTCCCGGCCGCGCGCGTCTGGCTGACGCCGCGCGACGAGGTCGAGCTCCGCGAGCTGGCCGAAGGCTCGCCTTACGTCCTCCTCTTCTACCTCTTCGACTGGTCGAGTACCTGAACGGACGAGTTCACGCTCCTGCGTGACAGGGGCCGGGAGTTCGATGAGACGGGGGCGAAGGTCTTCGGGATCTCGCGCGACAGCCCCTGGTCGCATGTGGCGTGGGCCCAGGCACTCGACCTCTCGACGCCCCTTCTTTCGGACTGGAACGGGGACGCCGTCGGCGCGTTCGGGGTCGGCCACGAGTACCGCGGGATGGAGGACGTCGCCGGGCGGAGCGCCTTTCTCGTCGACGGAGAGGGCATCATCCGCGGGTCATGGACGTACGAGACGGCAGAGGTGCCCGACTTCGACGAGCTCTTGGCCGCCGCCCGCTCGCTCTCGTAACGGTTCTCTACGCGGGGGCGGCGGTCGCCGCGACGTGGCCCGCGATCGGCTCTTTCGGAAGCGCGTTCATGGCGAGCGGCGGGCAGGGCTACGGCGAGCCTCCGGCCGGGGACCACCTCCAGAGCGTCTACCGCCTCTGGCTCGTCGGCCACCAGCTGGCCAACGGCGCGGCGCCCTGGGAAGACCCCTACAGCTTCCAGCCGCTCGCCGAGCCGCAGACCGTGCTCGCCGGCTGGCCGTTCGGGCTCGTCTATTGGCCGCTCGGCGCGCTCTTCGGGCCTGTCGTCGCTTGGAACCTGCTCCTCCTCGGGACGATCGTCGTCGCGGGCCTCCTGACGTACCTCTGGCTGCGCGCGCTCGCCCTGGGGCCCTGGGCGGCGGGGATCGGGGGCCTCGCCTTCGCCGTCGCGCCGTACCGCCTCGACCAGAGCGCGTCCGGCCACCTCCTCGGCTGGGCGGCGGTCTTCCTCCCCCTCGCGCTCCTCGGGATCGAGCGGGGGCGGGTGGCCTCGACGCCTCGCCGTGCCCACGGCTGGGGTGCGCTCACGGCAGCCGCCCTCGCCTCGATCGCCCTCTCGGGCCAGCTCCACCTCGCGCTCGGCGCCGTCCCGTTCGTGCTCGCCTACGCGCTGGTGCGCGGCCGGCCGATTCCCCTTCTCTGGACCGTGGCAGGCTCCGTCGCCGCAGCGACCGTCGGCCTCGTCGTCCGCTACACGCTCATTGCCGGGTCAGCGGAGGACCAGGGGCGCTCGCTCGCCGACGTGCGCAAGTTCCAGGCCGAGTGGGCCGACCTCTTCAACCGCTGGCACCGGCCGGGGAGCGAGGAGTTCGTCTACTTCGGCTGGCTTACGCCCGTGCTCGCCGTCGTCGGACTGGTCGTCCTCTGGCGTGGACGCCGTTGGCTAGCCGTGCTACTCGGGCTGGCGGCGATCGTCCCGATCCTCCTCGCCCTCGGGACGAACCTCCCGACATACTCGGTGCTCTGGCACGCGCTTCCACCGCTCCGCTTCCCGCGGGTGCCCGAGCGCTTCATGCCCATCGCGGACCTCGCGCTGGCCGCCCTGCTCGCATTCGCCGTCGCGGATCTCGTCCGGCGGGCCGGGCGGAGAGGGATGGCTGTGGCGGCCGGCCTGCTCGTCCTGGTCGCGTTCGACCTCGGCGCCCAGCCGGTCTCGGCGACGGCGGCCGACCCTGACAACGCCGCCTATGCGGCCCTCTCAGGCCCCGGCCGGATCCTCGACCTCCCGCTCTTCGACCCGGGGATCCACTACGGAAGCGTCTACGACTACTACGAGCTCCAGGCGCCTCGCGAGCGGCCGCAGGGCTACAACACCCTCGCACCGCGAAGCGCTTATTCGTTCGCGTTCACCTACAACCGGATCGGCTGCGGACTCTTGCAGCCGGGCGACGAGGAAACTCTCGAGAGATTCGGCGTCGAGAGCGTCCTGCTGCACCGCGGCGTCTACGAACAGGCAGCGGACCGTTCAGCCTGGTTCGCCTGGCGCGGACTCGAAGCGGCCGGCTGGGCCCCGACCGCGGAGGGCGGAGCGGTCACGCTGTTCGAGCGCGGCTCGTCGTCGGCTCCGCCGCCCTTCGCCGAGCCCTCACGCGCGGAGCCTGTTTTCTGCCAGGGCTGGCGCGACGGGAGAACGACCGAGCTCCAGGCCCCGCTTTGGCTTTACGGGGCAGGCAACTACGAGGTGCATGTCACCGCCGACATCCCTACTCTTGTCGAGCTATCCGTAGGGGATCATCTTTCCGATCGGCAGCTGGTGAGCGGGAGCGTCCAGCTGAATCTCCAACTTGAAGGAGGCACGCCTCGCTGGCAGGCGGTCGTCGTCGAGGCCTCCCGCCCCGGCCTCGAACTCGACTTCTCGGCTGACTAGAGGTCGACGAGCGCCGGCGGCCGAAGCAGCTCGGACGGGCCATCGGGCACCTGGCCCGTCGGCCGTGACGCGACACCCTCGATGGAGCGCATTCCCGGGATGAACAGCGCGCCCAACGTGGCGATCGCGCCGATAACCGCGGCGCCGACCAGCGTCGCCCGGGCTCCGAGGGCTTCCGCCACTGGGGCCGTCAGCGCGAACGAGAGTGGCAAGAGGCCGATCGATATCAGCCAGTCGAGGCTGGAGACCCGGCCGAGCATGGAGGCCGGGACGTGGCGCTGCTTGATCGTCGCCCAGATGATCGTGCCGGCGGTCTCGAGCGCGTTGAAGACGAGACAAGCGACCATCAGCTGCCACGAAGAGCTCGCGAGGCCGTAGCCGGCCACGGCGAGGGTCGCAACCGTCCAGGTCGCATACATGACGGTGACGTCGCGGCGCGGATGACCCCACTGCCCCATGAAGAGCGCGCCGCCGATCGCGCCGATGCCGCCTGCCGCGAAGACGAGGCCAAGATCGCGGGCCGAAGCGCCGAGGTCGTTCTTCACCACGTAGGGAAGCAGGACCTCGGCGGGACCGAGGAAGCAGAGGTAGGCAATCGCAGCCGAGAGCAGCGTGCCCCAGAGCCATACGCGGCCGACGACGAATCGAAGCCCGGCTTTCATCGCGGCCACCGCTGTCTCTGACTCCGCCCCGGCAATTCGAACCGGGGGCCGGATCATCCAGACCGCGACCGTCGATGCCGCGAATGACGCTGAGTCGAGCGCGAACGCCGTGCCGGAGCCGAGCCCGGCGACCATGGCCCCCCCGACGGCAGGCCCGACGAGACGAAGCGCGATCGGGCGCACGAACTGGTCGAGGGAGTTCGCCGCCGGAAGGTCCGCCGAGGGAACGATGTCGGGCACGACCGCCTCGAAGGCCGGAATGAAGAACGCGGTCCCGACGCCGTAGATCGCGACGACGATGACCAGCTGCCAGAAGGTGAGAGCGCCCGTCAGCGAGAGAACGGCGAGCACCCCGATCACGACCGCCCGCCCGAAGTCCGCCCAGAGCATGACCAGGCGACGGTCGACGCGGTCGCTCAGCATGCCCGCCGGCAGCAGGAAGGCGATCGTGGGCAGCGTCATGCCGATGCCGAGAATCGAAAGCGCAGCCGGGGCGTTCCAGAGCGCGTACGCCTCCCATGCCATTGCGATGAGGAAGATGCCGTCGCCCAGAAGCGACACCGTCATCCCGGCCCACAGGATGCGGAAGTCGCGGTGCCTCAGTGGAGCGAGCAGATTGATGCGCGAGAAGCCGCCCGGGCGATCGAGCGCCTCGTGGCTATGCTGCACTGCCGGCGACCTCGTCGACGCCGAAGTCGAGGTATTCGACCAGGGCGTCGCGGCTCATCGGCTTGGCGAACAAGAATCCCTGGCCCAGCTCGCAGCCGAGCTCGCGAAGCGAACCGATCTGCTCGGGGAACTCGATTCCCTCGGCGACGACTTCGAGATTGAGGCTGTTGCCCATGGCGATGATGGCGCCCGCCAGGCCGGATTCTTCGTGCTCCTTCGTCAGGAAGGCACGGTCCATCTTGAGGATGTCGACAGGGAAGCGGCTGAGGTAGGAGAGAGACGAGTATCCGGTGCCGAAATCGTCCATCGCGAGCAGGATCCCGAGGCCTTTCAGGGCTTGGAGCCGCTCGACGGCGAGATCGGTGTCGGCCATCATGACGCTCTCCGTGATCTCGAGGACGAGCGACGAGGGCGGAAGCCCGGAGGAAGCCAGAGCGGCACGAACGTCGTCCACGATCGTCTCCGCCTGCAGCTGCTTGACCGAGAGGTTGACGCTCACCGTCAACGGCGGGTCCTTGTCCAAATGCTTGTGCAGCTCGACGGCCTGGCGGCACGCCTGCTCGAGGACCCAGCGGCCGATCGGGATGATCAGCCCTGTTTCCTCGGCGAGCGGAATGAAGTTGAGAGGCGGGATCATCCCGCGCTCCGGGTGCATCCAGCGCAAGAGCGCCTCGACCCCGTAATCCGAGCGCGTCGCGAGGTTCACGACCGGCTGGTAGAAGACCTCGAGTTGTTCGAGCTCGAGTGCACGCTGGAGCTCCGCCTGGAGCTCGAGCCGTTCGACGACCCGCTCGTGCATCTTGGGCTCGAACACGCGGTAGCTGCCCTTGCTGTCTCTTTTCGCCATATACATCGCGACATCCGCGTTGCGGAGGAGCTCTTCGGCATCAGGGGTTCCGAAGTCCCCTCCGGCTAGGCAGATTCCGACGCTCGCGCGCGGATACACCTGCTTCGCCTCGACGTCGAACGGCGCCTCGAGAGCGGCGAGCACCCTCGCTGCAACGTCGGCTGCCTCGGTCGAGTCCTCGATCCCGTCGAGCAGGATCGCGAACTCGTCGCCGCCGAAGCGCGCCACCGTGTCCGCCGGTCGAACCGCGACCACGAGCCGCTTGCCGACCTCCTGTAGGACCGTGTCTCCAGCCGCGTGACCGAGGCTGTCGTTCACAGTCTTGAAATCGTCCAGATCGATGAACATGACACCGATGGAGGGGCCTCCCCGAAGGGACCGCATGATCGAGTGCTGCACGCGATCTGCGAACAGAGCCCGGTTCGCAAGATTCGTCACGGGATCGTGGAAGGCCTGGTGCGCGAGCTGTTCCTCGAACGCTTTGCGCTCGCTGACATCGCGGCTGTTCAGCACGATTCCCCTTACGTGCTCGTCCTGGAGCAGGTCGGTGTGCTGTACCTCGAACTGAAGCCAGGTCCCATCCCGGTGGCGAACCCTGCACTCGATGACGTGGGTTTCGGCCCCGCCGCCTGCATACGAGTCGCCGACGCCCGAGAGGATCTGACCGAGCCGCGGCCGGTCCGCGGGGGCGAGCAGCCGGGCAAACTCTGTGCCTTCCATCTCGTCCGGTCTGTAGCCGAGCGCCCGCTCGACCGAGGGGCTCTGGTACGTCACGACGCCATGCGCGTCGAGGACGGTGATCAGGTCGCTCGAATGCGCCACGAGGGAGCGGAAGCGCGCCTCGCTCTTCCGGCGGTGCAGGTCCTCAGAAAGGCTCACTCCTTCCACGGCGAGCGAGACCTGCGAGCTGAGGGACTCGAGTGAGTCGACCTGCTCACGGGCGACGGGTGCCTGGGCGGCCAAGAGGAGGAGTCCTCGCGTCTCATCCCTCACAGAGAGCGGCAGGAAGAGGATGACGCCCGCCTCGCTGGCCCGCAGTTCGGTCGCGACCGAACCAGGCACGCTCGACGTCCACAGCTGAGACGTTTCCGTCACCGACTCACGCAGCCAACGGTTGACGTCCTTCGACAAGAGCCACTCGGCCTCCGTCTCGGTCGCAGCGACCACGACCGCCCCGTCCTGCTGGAAGAGGACGAGCCGGACCCTGACGGGGTCGTCGAGCAGGGACTGGACCGCCGTCACGGCGGCGCGATTCACCTGGTCGCCGCTCGCAGCAGCGACAAGATCGACGCCGGCCGCTCGAAGAGCAAGCTCACGTGCTGCGGCGCGCGCCTCCTGACGGACGAGCCCCGCCATGCGCAGCACCACTAGCAGGAAGAGGATCGCAGACGCAAGGATGAGCACGAGCTTGTCGGTATCGCCCCAGGCCTGCCACGCTCGGATCCCCGGCGCGATGAGACAGGCCCCGGCGAGGAGGCCGAGGCGAAGGGGCGTCAGCCTGGTGCGATCCTCGAGCGCCGGCTCTTCGAGCGTCCGCATCGAGGGATGCAGCGCCGCGGCGCCCCAGAGGAGGTAATACGCGATCCAGCCGACGTCGTATGTCAGCTGATGGTTGTACGCGTCGGTCAACAGCGCGTAGGTGTAGGCCGAGTCGACAGCGAGGAGCGAGACGATGCTGCCGATGAGGAGATAGAACGCCGGCGCGCGCTTTCCCGTGTCCACCGCGAGACGAATCGCAGCCGCGAGCAAAAGGATGTCGCCAAGGGGATAGGCAGCCGATACCGCCTTCTCCAGCAGCGTGAGTCCGGAAAGGTGGATGTTGGGCGCGACCAGGAACACCCACGAGATCAAGGCGATGCCGACCGTGAGGATGAGCGAGTCGATGACGGCCGCTCGGTCCCCGCGCGGGTTTCGCCGCTTGACGAGGATGAGTAGTCCCGCGACCAGGGCCGGGTACACCGTCAGGTAGATGGCGTCGCCGAGCGACGGGAACTCGACGTCGGCACCGAAGACCTTCGGATAGCTGTAGGTGTAAAGGTCGCCGGCGAAGAAGAGGAACTGGCCGACGATGAAGAGAAACCACGCTGCTTTGGCCCGCGGGCGATGGAGGTAGATTCCGACGGCGATTGCGATCGACGAGGAGAGGCCCAGGAGATTGATCAGCGGGCCGTTCCCCTTGAGCGGGGGGAACCAGAGGTACGCGCCGGTGAGAAGAGCGCCGGCCGCCAGGTAGGCGATCCAGAGGCGCCCCCGCAAGGTCATCGGGCCAAGCCTGCTCATGCCGCGTATTCGCTCGGGCGGGCGGGCCGAAGGTCGAAGGCGTTGGCGAGCTTGCCGATGACCTCCACGAGCTGGTCGATCTCGGCCTGGGAGTTTGCGGCCGTAACCTGAATCCGGAATCCGACTTCGCTCTTCGGCACGAGCGGGTAGGCGGCCAGCGTGACGTAAATACCGTTTTCGAACAGGAAGCGGCCCGCTGCGTCGATGTCCTCGTGGCGAGCGAGAGGGACTTCGACGATGGGAAACCCGGACCGGTTCGGCGTGTGTACGCCGAGCTGATCCAGGCATTCGAGCACCTGCGCGGTCTTCCGCCAGAGATCGGCGCGGATCTGCTCCCCGCGCGACTCATTGACGGCGAAGCCGGCGAGCACGGTCGCGAGCGATGCGGTCGGTGAGGGGCCCGAGTACAGGTACGGGGGCGCCGCCGTCTTGAGTAGCTCCTTAAGCTGCTTCGGGCACGCGATGAAAGCCGCGAGGGAAGAGTAGGACTTCGAGAAACCGGATACGAGCACGATTCCGTCATACGTCTCGCCGCAGTGGCGCACGACGCTGTTCCCGCGGCTCCCGTACGGGCTCGACTCGTCGTTCGCGCGCTCGCCGATGACGCCGAAACCGTGGGCGTCGTCCACATAGAGGATCGCGTCGTACCGTCGCGCCAGGCGTGCAAACTCACGGATGTCGGGCGCATTGCCCGTCATGCTGTTCACCCCGTCCATGCAGACCAGCCGGGTGGTGGAACGATCCTCCCGGAGCAGCTGCTCGAGGTCGTCAGGGTCCTCGAAGCGGAATCGTTTGATCGTCGCGCCGCGGGCCGATGCGAACTGACAACCGTCGTAGATCGTCTTGTGTGCCCGGTTGTCGACGAAGATCGTCCCGTCCCCCGCCAAAACGGGGATGACGGAGAGATGGATCAGCGTGATGGTCGGCAGGACGAGGGCGTCCTCGCACCCGAGAAGCTCGATCAGCTCGCGTTCGATCACCTCGTAGAGGACCGGGCTTCCGAGCATCCGCGACCAGCTGGGATGCGTGCCCCACTTCTCGAGATACGCTGGGACGGCGTCGATGATCTCGCGCTCGAGATCGAAGCCGAGATAGTTGCAGGAAGCGAAGTCGGCGAGCCACGTGTCACCGATTCGGATCATGCGCCCGTCGATTTCGTCGATGACCGCGTCGGTCATCGGATTGGATCGTTCGAGCTCGGCGAGCTCGCTACACGCTGCCAGCCACCGGTCGATCCAACGGTTGGAGGCATGCGGGGACCGCGGTCCGACCGGCCGAAATGCAGTCATGCGCACAAGATCGGCGGTTGGAACGAAAGCTTTAGTGATGTTTCGGGGGTCTTGAGACTTCGGCGGAGCCCTACATCCCCATGGCGTGATAGCCGGAGTCGACGTAGAGCGTCGTTCCGGTGATGTTGTCCGCCTCGTCGGAGAGGAGGAAGGCGGCCGCTGCGCCCACGTCGTCGGAGTCGATCGGCCGGTGCAGCGGGGCGCGCTCCTCGACGATCGCCTCCATGGTCGGAAAGCCCGCGATCGAGCGGGCGGCCAGCGTCCGCACCGGCCCCGCCGAGACTGCGTTCACGCGGATGTTTTTCTGGCCAAGGTCCCAGGCGAGGTAGCGGACGGACGCGTCGAGAGCCGCCTTCGCCACCCCCATCACGTTGTAGTGCGGCACGGCGCGCTCGCCACCGAGATAGGTCATGGTCAGGATCGAGCCGCCGCCCGCCGCCTCCATGAGGGGCTCGGCGTGGCGCGAGGCGGCGACGAGGGAGTACGCCGAGACGTCGAGCGCAAGCCAGAAGCGCTCGCGCGGCGTGTCGGTGAACCGGCCCTCGAGATCGCGTGTGTCGGCGAAAGCGACGGAGTGGACGAGGATGTCCAACTGCCCGCCGAAGGCCTCTCCCACCTCCGCGAAGACCCGCTCGAGACCTTCGTCTGAGCGCACGTCGCACTCCGTGATGAGCGGGCTCGAGACCGACTCCCCCAGCTCGCGCACGTTCTTCTCGATGCGGTCGCCCTGGTAGGTGAAGGCGAGGCCGGCTCCTCCCTCGGCGAGCTTCTGCGCGATCGCCCACGCGATCGAGCGGCGGTTGGCCACGCCGAGGACGAGCCCGCGCTTGCCGCTGAAATCAGCCAAGGCGCGAGGAGTCTATTGTCGCGGCGTGCGAGTCGCCGTCGTCACCGGAGGGTCGAGCGGAATCGGGGCCGCGACCGCCCGCGTGCTCACCGCGCGGGGCTGGCACTGCGTCCTCATCGCACGCGGAGCGGAGAAGCTCGCGGAAGTGGCGGCCGAGATCGGGGCCGAAGCCGAGGCCTGCGACATCTCCGATCGCGCGCAGGTGGACCGGGTCGCCGCGAGGATCGCAGAGCGCCATCCGGCGGTCGGGCTCCTGGTGAACAACGCGGGCTTCACCGGCAGGCGAGGCTTCCTCGAGCTCGAGCCCGAGGAGACCGAGCAGATCGTCGACACTGTCTACCTCGGCAGTGTCTGGTGCGTGCAAGCCTTCCTGCCGCTGCTCGAAGCCGCGCGGCCCTCGGACGTCGTCAACGTCGTCTCGGTGGCGGGCACGTTCGCGCACGGAGCCTCGGGCCCCTACACGGCCGCCAAGCACGCGCAGCTCGCGTTCTCTCGCAGCATCCGCGCCGAGCTGGCCGGCCGCGGCGTCCGCGTGCACACGGTCAATCCAGGACCTGTGGAGACGCCAGGCTTCCCGCAGCGGCACCTCCTTTCGCGACGTGTAGGCAGCCGTCTCGTCCTCCAGCCCGAACGGATCGCCGAGACGATCGTTCGCGCCGTCGAGCACGACCTCGCCGAGGTGGTCGTGCCGCGCTACCTCCGGGTCGCCGGAGCCATCCAGGCGCTCGCCCCCGGCACCGTCGCGCGCCTGGCTACTCGAGCGCGCGGGCGAGCCTGAGCCCGGTGAGGCCGAGCGCGGCGCCCGCGACCGCGTCGAGCACGTAGTGGTTCGCGGTCGCGAAGATCACGAACGCCACCGCAGGGGGATACGCCGGAGCCAGGGCGCGGGCGAGCGCCGAGCGGCTCGTCCCCGCGATTCCGGCCGCCGTCACGACGGCGTACGTGATGTGGATGCTGGGCATTGCAGCGATCGGGTCGTAGAGCCGGGCGATGAGCCCCCTGTCCAGGTCGACGCCGGAAACGTCGGCGATCGTGTCGACGAAGTGGTCGAGCGTCCGGGGCGGCGCGGTCGGAAAGAGCAGGAACACGGGCTGGGCCCCGAGCGTCGCCAGCGCAGCCGCGCGGCGCAGCCGGTGGAACTCCGGGTCGCGCCGGCCGTAGAGGCGCATCAGCCAGCCGACGGTGAGCCCCACATTGAGGGTCACGTACGCCACGTTGAGGACCGCGACGACGCGGCGGCGAGGAAGAAAAAGCGCCTGGAGCTCGGGCTCGACGTGGATCCCGAGCCGCCGCTCGAGAGCTACGATCCGTTCCGCGTTGCGCGCGGCCTTGCGCCTGCCCTCCTCGTTGACGACGACGTGGCGGATGGCTAGATAGACGGCGTAGACGCCGAGGCCGATGACGGCCTCGCGCCGTCCTGAGAACCTGCGCCTCATCCTCCGCTTCCCATCGCAGCCGACATACTTATCGACGCATGGGGACCTCGTGGAGGCGCACACTCGTCCGGCTCCTGATCGGCACCGCTGCCACAGTTGCCTTCCTCGTCCTCTTCCTGCGCGAGGTCGACCTTTCCCAGGCGTGGAAGACGATGTCTTCGCTCCCCGCCTGGACGCTGCTCGCCTCCCTCGGTCTGATCGGAGTCAACGTTTTCTTCATGACGCTGCGCTGGAAGTACCTGCTGGCCGGCGCGGGCTACCGCGTGGACAACCGCAAACTCTTCGCGACGATCGCAGTCGGCCGCGGCGCGAACAACCTCCTCCCGGCTCGCGGAGGCGACCTGCTCAGGATCGAGTCGCTGCGCGAGCGCAACGTGCCGGTGTTTGTGAGCGCCGGGACGCTCTTCGCCGAGCGACTCCTCGACGGCGTCGTCCTCTCGGTCTGGATCGTGCTGGGCGCGCTTCTGATCGGCGAGGGCGGCCCCGTCCTCCTGACGGGGATCGCGCTCTGCGCGGGCACCGCCCTGGGCGTTTTCCTCGTTCGCTTCGCGACCGACGACCCCGAGCGGGCGGAGCGCTTCGTCTGGCGGATGACGAAGTTTCTGCCGACTCGCTGGCATACCAGGGTTGCCCGGGCAGCTGCCTATTTCGTGGACGGGCTCGGCGCGTTCACGAACCGGCGCCGGGTCTTCCTCATCTTCGCGACCTCCGCGGCGATGTGGCTCGCCGACGTGGCCATGTACTACATCGTCGGGCGGGCGTACGACATCGAGATCGGCATCGGCGGCTACTTCCTGCTCGAAGGGATCGGGAACCTCGCGCTCGCCGTGCCGGCCACGGCCGCCGGCATCGGCACCTTCGACTACCTGACGCTGATCGCCGCGAAGGGCATCGACGTGCCCACCGACAAGGCGACCGCGTACGTGCTCACGATGCACGCGCTCACCGTCATCCCGATCACGCTGCTCGGCGCCGCGCTCGTCCGCCCCGCCTTCCCGCGCCTCTTCCGGCGGCACGAAACGCTCGAAGAGCCCGTTTAAGTTCGAGCGCTTCGGAACTCTGTAGCGAGAAACTGGAGCTCCTCTGGCTTCGCCTCGGCGGCCGCTCGGGCCTCTGCAAGCTTCGCCGCACGCCGTGCGGGGTCGGCGAGTGCCGGGTCGACCGGCCGGCCGAACGCGCGGGCGGACTCGAGCTCGGCGGCGAACGCGGCTGGATGCGGCTCGCGCCCTTCGGAGAGCTCGTGCGCCACGAACTGGCCCGTGGTCAGCGCCGTGCTCCTCTTCAACCGCTCGAGAACGGCGTTCTCCAACCCCTCGTGCGGCGGCGGCATCGTCTCGGCGAAGACGAGAACGACCTCGGTTCGCCCACGGACGAGCGGGTCATAGGCGAGCGTCACGGGCAGGATCCGCTCGGGCTTCCCGCGACGGACGAGGGCGTCGAGGCCTCGTCGCAGCGGGCCGATCGCCCCGTCCGGCGACGGCCTGCCCTCGGGGAAGACGATGAGCGACTTCCCCGCCCGCATGAGGCCCACGAGCCCCCGGAAGTCCGCGGTCGCCCTCGTGGCGCGGGCGCTCCAGAACGCCTCGGGTCCTTCACCCCGTGAAACGGGCTCCCAGAGAAGGTCGGCGAATTCGCCCCGGACTGCGTCCTCGCAGCGCGCGGCCTCGGCGAGGCCCCGCTCCCGCAGCGGCGCGAGCAGTCGCTCAGGGACCACGTCTGCGGCCGGCACCTTCGGCGAGGCGTCGAGAAGCTCGAAGAGCCGCGCGGTGCTCGCGCTCGAGATGGGGTGTACCTCGACGCGCGGGAGGAAGCGGCCGACGGAGAGCGGAAAGAGCAGCCGCCGGGCGCGCGGCGACATCTCCGGCGGGAAGCCGGCGAAGAAGCCGCGGAGGAACATGTCGTCCCGCGCCGCGAAATGCATTCGCTCGCTCCTGTGCTTCCAGAGAGAGGCGCGGAAGTAGAGCTCCGGCGCGATCAACGGCACGTCGGTCTCCTTGCGATGCGTGGCGGCGATGAGCGTCCCCGGTCTGAGCCGGAACGACTCAGGGCCGACGTAGCGCACGCGAAAGGCGCTGCGGGAGTAGGCCCGCATGCCAATGCCGACGGCGTCGTAGAGCGGGCCCACGCCGATAGCATTGCTGCATGGCCCGCCTCGCGCTCGGCGATCCCGCACCGTCTTTCGATCTCCCGGGCGTCGACGGGAGCTCGCACTCGGGGGAGGACTACTCCGGCAAGCCGCTCGCCGTCGTCTTTTCGTGCGTCCACTGCCCGTACGTCGTCGCGTGGGAAGACCGGCTGAACGACGTCGCCCGCGACTACGACGGCCGCGCAGGCCTCGTCGCCGTGAACTCGAACGCGGGCTATCTCGGCGACTCCGTCGACGACATGCAGTCGCGCTCACAGGAGAAGGGCTTCGTCTTCCCTTTCCTCTACGACGAGACGCAGGAGGTCGCGGAGGCCTACGGCGCTGCGCGGACGCCCGAGGTCTTCCTCTTCGACGGCGAGCACCGCCTCGTCTACCACGGGACACCAGACTCGGACCACCAGGACCCGAACGGCGCCGAGCCCTATCTGCGCGATGCGCTCGACGCAGTCCTCGAGGGCGGGACGCCGGCCGTGCAGGACGTGCCGGCCGTCGGCTGCACCATCAAGTGGCGCCGCTAGACCGTTCGCGCTCCACGAGCTGAAGCGCTTCCTCGCGGGTGGAAATCGTGCCGGCGGCGCGCTCCTCGGCAACGAGATCGAGCAGGCGCCCGATCTCCGGACCCGGCGGGACCCCGAGCTCGTCCCCCCGCAGAAGCGGCTCCTTCGGCTCCGCCACCCTGGCCGCCTGCACGGCTCCGTAAAGATCGTCGGCGCCGAGGAAAGCGAGCGCGGTCAGAGCCCACGGCTCGGTCGCCCGCCGGAACCGGTGGACGCTCCGCGGCGAGTCGTCCTCGGGCCGCTCCGCCCGAAGCAGCGTGCGCGCGAGGCGCTTGACCTCGTTCGAGACCGGGTAGCGCTCGACGTTCTCGCCGAAGACGACGACGAGCAGGTAGCCGGGCGTGTCGGCGACATCGACCGCGCCGAACCGCTCCAGGCTCCCGCCGAGGGCCGCAAGGAGCCCGAGCGCGTCCGCCCGCTCGAACCCTGCTGGAGAAAGGCGCTCGAGCTCGCCGACGATTCGCTCGCCCGCCGGGTCGCCGACGAGGCCCGCGTGCCGGCGCACGAGCTCCTCGGTGGCCTCGTCCAGCGCGAAGCCGAGCTCGTCCTCGAGGCGCACGGCCCGAAGAAGCCGCAGCGGGTCGTCCTCGAAGACCGACTCCCCGACCGCGCACAGAGTCCGGGACTCGAGGTCTGCTCGCCCTCCGAGTGGGTCGACGTAGTCGCCTCCGGCCACCGGCTGGGCAATCGCGTTGATCGTGAAGTCACGGGTGCCGAGGTCGTCCTCGATCGTTCCGCTGAGCGGCGTGAAGTCGACCGTCATGCCGTCCTTGAAGGCGACGCGCCAGGCGCCGTGCTTCTCGGAGAGCGGGAAGACGGCGCCCTTCGAAAGACTCGCGTAGATGCGTGCGGCGACCTCGGGATCGGGCGTGGCGACATCGACGTCCACGACCTGCCTGCCGAGGAGCTCGTCGCGCACGGCGCCTCCCACGAGGTAGGCCTCGACCCCTGCGACCGCCGTGCGGATGCGGCTATCCATCCACGACCCGCCTCTCCGCGCGGCGCGGGTCGGAGACGATGCCGGTCGTGATCTCGTAGTTGATCGTGCCGGCGTGGCGCGCGTGCTCCTCGACGAGAAGACCGTCGCCCACGAGGGTCACGAGCGCGCCCTCCGGCTCGTCGCCGAGCTCGACCGCGAACGAGTCCATCGACACCGTTCCGAGGACGCACCGGCGCGTGCCGGCCACCAGAACTTCGGTCCCGGTCAGCCCGCGGCGGAAGCCGTCCCCGTAGCCGACCGGGACGAGGCCGATGCGGGTCTCCCTCTCGGCGACGAAGCGGCGCCCGTAGCCGGTGCTGTCGCCGCTTCGCATGACCTTGGCCTGCGCGACGTAGCTTCGCCAAGACAGGACCGGCTCCAGGCCGTGCTCCTCCGGCTCGCGTCCGAACGGGGAGAGCCCATAGAGCGCGACACCGCAGCGGACGGCGTCGAGCTGCGCCTCGGGGATGGAAAACGTGGCTGCGCTGTTCGCGATGTGACGGGTCGCACCGGGGAAGCGCCCGGCGACGGCGGCGAACGCGTCGAGCTGAGCGCGGGCAAACGCCTCGTCCTCGTCGGCGGTGGCGAGGTGGCTCATGACCCCGGCGACGCGGCCGGGGTCGATCTGGGCGGCCTCCTCGGGAGACATGCCGAACCGACCCATGCCGGTGTCCACCTTGACGTGGACGGGAAGGCCCTCGGGAAGCCGGCGGGTGGAGACGGCGACCTCGAGCCCCGCCCCCCGTGCCACGTGCTCCTCTGCCTCGACGAGCGGGCTCAAGACGAGGATGCGCACGTCTGCGAGCTCGGCGCGGAGCGCCGCTCCCTCCTTCGCCGTCGCGACGCAGAGGGCCCGCGCCCCAGCTTCGAGCGCGGTGCGAGCGCAGTCCACGGCGCCATGGCCGTAGGCATCCGCCTTGACCACCGCCCAGAGCTCGGCGCCGCCGGCGGCGTCCACGAGCGCGGCCACGTTCCGGCGCAGCGCGCTGAGGTCGACCGTGATCTCGGACCGGCTCATCGGAGGGCGAGGTTAGCGGGAGAGGGTCGGCGAAAGAGCCTCGACGACGTCGCTCGCGATCATCCCGGCGGTCCCGTGCGTCTCCGCCGCGAGCCGGGCGGCCTCACCGCCCGCCGCCGCTGCCGCGGCAGCGCCAACCTTCGCGCCCATGCCCTTCGACAGGAACGCGGCCACGATCCCGGTGAGAACGTCTCCCGTGCCGGCCGTCGCGAGCCCCGGATTGCCGAGGTCGCAGACGAGGACACCCCTGCCCGGAGACGCGACCAGCGTGTCCGCGCCCTTGAGGAGGACGACGGCGCCCACGTCGTCGGCACCCGTCTGCACCGCGTTGAGCCGGCGGGCGGACACGGCGCTCGAGTCCCGCCCGAGCACGCGCGCGAGCTCGCCGGCGTGCGGCGTGAGAACCGTGGGCGCATCGCGCGAGAAGACCCAGTCCAGGTGGCCCGCGACGGCCCACAGACCGTCGGCATCGAGGACGATCGGCTTGTCGAGCCGGTCGAGGAGGTAGCCGATCAGGGCGCGGACGGCGTCCGTCCGTCCGATCCCGGGCCCGATCGCGACGGCCGTGGCCTTCTCCGCCGCCTCGAGGATGGCGTCTGCCGCGTCCATGGTCATGACCCCATCCTCGTCAGTGCACGGCCTGCTCATCACCTCGAGCAGCCGCTGCTCGAAGATGAGATTCAGGGACGCGGGCACGCAGACGGTCAC
>Ga0307318_10000227_pt1 | contig 18140 bp, 18 predicted proteins | sample ER_DNA_367_FD_194500 | JGI IMG/M metagenome (GOLD analysis project Ga0307318, IMG submission 194500) | Bulk soil microbial communities from the East River watershed near Crested Butte, Colorado, United States - ER_DNA_367 | ecosystem: Environmental > Terrestrial > Soil > Floodplain | place...
GGGCGTCGTACCGAGTGCTTTCGGGAAATCGGCTCGTATCTCCCACGAAAAGATTCCGGTCCCGGTGATCTTCTGGAAGGAAGCCGCCGTGGACGGATAGCCGGAGTAGGTGCTCGGAGTGGTGTCATTCGGTTCATGGATGCGAAGGCTGTAGGAGACGGCGCCGGGAACCGAGAACCACCTGAGGACAGGGAGGCTCGCGTCCCCGAGGGTCGGGGTGGCGGGGTCGAGCGTTGGCTTCGCAAGCTGGATCTCGAACGTTCGAGTCTCCGACCACGCAAGGCCGGTGTTGTTCTCGTCGAGTGCCTGGATGCGCCAGTAGAGGGTCTTGGCGGCCGGATACGTCTTCAGGGCGGTGAATTCGGTCGACGCCGTAGTCACGTCGTCCAGCGGCGATGCGAAGGTGGGCTCGTTCGCGACCTGCAGGTGGTAGTGCTTCGCGCCAAGCGTGGGCGCCCACTGGAAGGTCGGCTGGAGCGAGAACGTCGCTTCGTCCTCCGGGGCAACGAGGGCCGGCGGTACCGATTGCTTGAGGAAGTCGGCTGCCGCCCCGAGCAGTACGTTTCCGGGGGCTCCGCCGCCCGTCGTCCCGGTCGCGGGAAGTACGACCCAGTAGTAAGACGTCGTCTCGTCGGGGTAGGTGCGCGGCTGACTCTGAGTCCGGACCGCGTAAGCCGGGATGCGGGTGAGCACGTAGTCTTCGATTGTCGAGAAGGCTGGATCCCTGGCGACGATCACCCAGTACGACTGCTTTCCGTCGATCGGGTTCCACATGAAAAGCGGGTTGGAGCCGGTGGTCTCGCCTCGAATCGGCAGCACGTAGTCGTCCGAGCCGAGGTAGTTGGCGTTGCAGTCGGGGGAACAGGTTCCGCCGCTCGGGTAGTCGGTGAACGTGAACGAGGCCCCGGTGCCGTCGTCGAGATACGTCCAATCGCCCCAGATCGGGCTCGAAAGAGTCAGCCGCCCGCTGCGCGCCTGGACGCGAACGCACCAGGCGCTGCCGGGATTGAGCGTCGGAGCGTCCTTCGACACGCCCTTGCTGTTGGAAGGGAACGGCGGGTTCGTCAGGTTGCCGGCGGCCAGCGGCGTCCATGAGGTAGAGGCCGTCTTCACGAGCCAGCGCGAGAGCGAAGGAGCGGTCCAGATGCAAGGTTCCGGCAGTGCGCCGTCGTACGGGACCACCTGGACCTGGTAGCTCGACGCTCCAGGCACGGGATCCCAGGTGACGATCGGGAGGTCGGTCTGGTAGCCGGGATCCCCACTCTGGTCGTCTCCCGGATCGGAGCGGTCCCGCATGCGCAAGTTTTTGATCGCGGATTCGCTCAAGACGGGGTAGTTGTCGAACGTCTTGTCGAATGAAGGGCCTTCGTTCCAGACGCCGGCATCGTTCCGCGCGTTGATCGCACGAACGCGCCAGTAGTACCTGTTGTTGACGAATACCTCGCGCGGCGACAGTCTCGTGGCGATGGGCTTGTCGGTGCAGCAAACCTTCGATCCGGAGGCGAAGTCGGACGAGGAATTGACCTCGACTTCGTAGCGCGCCGCACCGGAAACGGGGTCCCACGTGAATTCGGGGTCGTAGAGCTCCGTTTCTGCGGCAAGGTCGGTCACTTGAGGCGTGGTCGTCGATGGCCAGTCCCAGGTAAATGAACGGATCTCGGATCGCGGGCCGGGGTTGCCCTTCGCGTCGAGAGGAGTGACCGCCCAGAAGTACGTGTTCGAGGGGAGAAGCAGTGCCGGTGCGAGGTTCGTCGCTTGGATAACGACCGGGTTGCCTCCGGATGTCACGAGCGAGCTGAGGCCGAGATCATTCGCGATCTCGACGCTGTACTTGGCGGCGCCCGGGACCGGATCCCAGCGGAGAACCAGGGGCTCGTCCGGGAAAGCGATGACCGCGTCCTCGTCGGGCGAAGTGAGCGTCGGGGAGTCAGACCAGAGCTTTTCGATCGAGCGCGGCGCAGACCAGGGCGACGTGTTCCCGTTCGCGTCGACCGCCTGTACGCGCCACCAATACGTTCCGTTCGGCACGGTCGTGTCCGGAGTTGCACGCGTGTTCTTCGTGCCCAGGAGCGAGTACACAGGCGAGTTGAAAAGTGCGTCGGCCGCGAGCACGAAGTTGTACTTCGCTGCCCCGCTCACCGGGTCCCACGAGAAGACGGGAAGAAAGGAAACGGTCTGACCATCCCCAGGGCCTTCGACCTGCGGCGCGTTCGGTGCACCCGCAGCCGGCGCCACCGTGACGAGAACGGCCGCGAGGCCGGCTAGGACAAAACGGAGTTTTTGGTACGTCTTTCGGCGCGAATCCATAGATCCCCGGAGGCAGTGAATCGTGCTTTGCAGGCCATGCTCATCTCTGCCGTCCAGGGTCACATCACCGGAAAGGACGGGATTCGCTGGACGCCGGTCTAACCTTTGCTGCGTGCAGGTCATCGTCACCCACGCGAACACCGACTTCGACGCGTTTGCGGCCATGCTGGCCGCGCGGCGGCTCTACCCGGATGCCGTCATCGCGCTCTCCGGATCGCTCAACCGCAACGTGCGCGACTTCTACCGCCTGCACGCGGAGGAGCTGCACGTGGCGGAGCCGGGGCGGGTCGACTCTGAAGAGGTCGAGCGCCTGATCGTCGTCGAGACGTCGCATCCCGAGCGCCTCGGCGAGTTCGAGACCGCTGCGCGAAGGCCCGAGGTCGAGGTCGTCCTCTTCGACCACCATGCGGGCGGAGAGCTCGACTGGGTGCGGCCCGAGAACACGATCCGCTCCGAGGACGGAGCTCTGACGACGACCATGGTCGCGATCCTTGCGGAGCGCGAGGTCGAGGTGAGCCCGATCGAGGCGACCGCCTTCGCCCTCGGCATCCACGAGGACACGGGCTCCCTCGGCTATGCAGGGACGACGGTCCGCGACGCGGAGGCCCTGGCCTGGTGCATGCGGCACGGCGCGAGCCAGGAGATGGTGGCGCAGTACCTGCACACACCGCTCGCCGAACGCGAGCGCGCGCTCCTCGACGCGCTCGTCGCGGGTCTCGAGCCGCACGAGGCGGGCGGCTACGAGGTGCTCGTGGCCGGGCTCCGGTGGCCGGAATACGTGGAGGGCGTCTCCAACCTCGCGCACAAGATCGTCGATCTCACCGACTGCCGCGCGCTCGTCTGCCTTGTCGAGATGGACGGCAGGGTCTTCTGCGTGGTTCGGACGCGGGTGGCCGAACTCGATGCCTCGGCGATCGCCGCGGCCCTGGGAGGCGGTGGCCATTCGCAGGCGGCGTCCGCGACCTACCGGGGCTCCCTCGAGGACGCGCGCGCCGCCGTGCTCGAGGCGCTCCCGAACGCGGTGCGCCGCGGCCTGACCGCGGGCGAGATCATGTCGCGGCCGGCCCGCTTCGTCTCCGTGGACGACACCGTCGCGCACGCGATGGTCTTGTGCCAGCGCCACCGCCAGAGCGGGATGCTCGTCGGCGAGCCCGACCGGCTGGTCGGCGTGGTCACGCGCGAGGACCTCGACAAGGCGATCGGCCACGGGCTCTCGCACGCGCCGGTGAAGAGCGTGATGGGCTCGGACGTCGTCACCTGCGGCGAGGACACGCCGCTCGCCGAGGTCATGCGGCTCGTCTCGGGAGCCACGAGCGGCCGCGTGCCCGTCCTCCGCGACGGCGAAGCCGTGGGAGTCGTCACGCGCTCCGATGTCCTCCGCGCGCTCGAGGAGCCGCACGGGGAGGAGGCCGCGGGCGAGGCCGTCGTGATCGCGGACAGGCTCGACGCGCTCGAGCACCTGCGGCCGGTCTTCGAGGCGGTGCAGGCGGTGAGCGAGCACTACGAAGGCGTCTACCTCGTCGGCGGCGCCGTGCGCGACGTCCTCATGGACGAGCCCAACTTCGACGTCGACATCGCGGTCGAGGGCGACGGCATCGCGTTCGGCGAGGCTCTCGCCGAGGCGCTGGGCGGCCGCGTCGTCCCCCACGACCGGTTCGGCACGGCCATCGTCGTCCACGACGGAGGCCGCGTGGACGTCGCCACCGCGCGGACGGAGTTCTACGACAGCCCCGGTGCGCTCCCGACCGTCGAGCAGGCTTCGATCCGGCAGGACCTCTACCGCCGCGACTTCACGATCAACGCGATGGCGGCGTCCCTCCGGGGCGAGGACTTCGGCCGGCTCGTCGACCACTTCGGCGGGCTCCAGGACCTGGAGAACGGCGTCGTCCGCGTGCTGCACAACCTGTCCTTCATCGACGACCCGACGCGGATCTTCCGCGCGATCCGCTACGAGAACCGCTACGGACTGGCGATGGACGCCCACACGCTGGCCCTCGCGAGGGCGTGCGTGGAGATGAACCTCGTCGGGGAGCTCTCTTCGTCGCGCCTCCGCGACGAGCTGCAGGCTCTTCTTTCCGAGGAGCGCGTGGACGACTCGGTGCGCCGGCTCGCCGAGCTCGGGATCGACCGAGCGATCCATCCTCACCTCGCCGCGGACGAGGAGTCGGTGCGGCTCATCGGGGAGATCGACCGCGCGCGGGCGGAGCTCGTCCCGGCGACGCCCGCGTGGAGGCTTCGGCTCGCTGTGCTCGCGCGCCGGCTTCCGCCGGACGAGCTCTACGAGTGGTTCGAGCGCCTGAAGCTCCGGCGGCGGGACGCGGACCGGATCGCGGACGCGGTTGCAGTCGGCCCGAGGCTCCCCGAGCTCCTGACCGAAACGGAGGAGCCCGCTGGCGTGCGCGCGATCGTCGAGCCACACGACCCCGACGGAGCCCTGTTCGCCTACGCGCTCGCCGGCGAGTCCGCGCGCTCACGGCTCGAGCGCTACTTCGGCGACTTCCGCCAGGTCGGCCTCGAGATCTCCGGCGACGACCTCGCCGAGCTCGGCCTGCAGGAATCGCCGCGCGTCGGCGCGATTCTCGACGAGCTCCTGCGCCGGAAGGTGAACGGGGAGCTCGACGGCCGGGAGTCAGAGATCGAAGCGGCGAAGGCGCTCATCGCCACTCCGGCGGAGCACGCGTGAAGCTCTTCGAGCCGGACCTCGGCGACGGGTACTTCGCCGCCTTCTCGACACGCCAGGGAGGCGTGAGCGAGGGCGATTTCGAGTCTCTGAACCTCGGCATCCTCACGGACGACGAGCCGGGCAGAGTCGTCGAGAACCGGCGCATTCTGGGCAAAGCCGCCGGCGCCGACCCGGAGACCGCGACGATGGCCTGGCAGGTCCACGGGGCGCGCGTCTTCGAGGCGGACGGCCGGGGTGTCGTCACGCCCGGCACCGACTTCGAGCAGGGAGACGGGCTCTGGACGGAGAAGCGGAGGCGTGCCGTGGGCCTCCTCACGGCGGACTGCTTCCCCGTCGTCCTCGCCCGCCGGAATGGGACTCCGCGCCTCGTCGTCCTGCACGTCGGCTGGCGCGGGCTCGTGGATGGCATCCTCGAGAACGGCGTCGCTGCGGTGGCCGGCCCGTCGGCAGCCGCGGTCGGGCCGGGAATCGGCCCCTGCTGCTACGAGGTGGGGGAGGAGGTCGCCGAGCCGTTCCGCGCGCGCTTCGGCGACGACGTCATGCAGGGGTCAAATCTCGATCTCGCCGAGGCGATCGAGCGTGGCCTGCGAGCGGCCGGGATCGAGACCGTCGAGCGCACCGGCCGCTGCACGAGCTGCGAGCCCGAGCTCTTCTTCTCGCACCGCCGCGACCGAGGCCGCACGGGGCGGCAAGGCGTCATTGCCTATATCCGCTGACGAGATCCGCGCCAATTACGCGCGGATCCAGGACGAGGTGGGCGAGGGCGTCAGCGTTGTCGTGGCGACGAAGTACGTCTCCGCGGAGGAAATGGAGGCGCTCGCGGAGGCCGGCGTCCACGTGGTCGGGGAAAACCGCCTCCAGGACCTCGAGGCGAAGCACGCGCGTTTCGGGGAGAGCTTCCGCTGGCATTTCATCGGGCACCTGCAGTCCCGGAAGGCGCGCGACGTCTCCGCGCTCTGCGAGCTCGTCCACTCCCTGGACTCTCTTTCCGCAGCCAAGCGCCTGACAACCCCCGCGCTGGTCGAGGTCAACCTGTCCGGGGAGGAGACGAAATCCGGGGTGCCGCGCGCGGAGCTGGGCGCGTTCCTGGAGGAAGCGCGCGGCCTGGGAGTCGAGGTTCGCGGGCTCATGACGATGCCGCCGCTTGCGGATGACCCCGAGGCGTCCCGCCCGTACTTCCGCGAGCTGCGCGAGCTGGCCCGGGAGCACACCCTTCCGGAGCTCTCGATGGGCACCTCGCAGGACTACCGCGTGGCCGCCGAGGAGGGCGCGACGCTCGTTCGGGTGGGTTCCGTGTTGTTCGGACGCTAAGATTTGCCCCCGTAATGGGTGTAGGACAGGTCTGGAGCCGTGCCCTCGTCTATTTCGGCATCGTCGAAGAGGACGAGTACTGGGACGAGGAGGCGTACGCCGCCGAGGAGGAGCTCGAGCGGACGTACGACCGAAGCGACAGTGCGAACGTGCGTCGGCTCTCGCCGCGCAGGCAGCGCCGCGAGGAGTTCGAAGACTGGTCCGAGCCGGACGCGTCCGTGACGAACACGGCCGTCATCCGGCAGGCGCCGGGACGCCGGCCGCTCGAGGCCGTCGCCTCCGCGTCCGTCCGCGTGCATCTCGTCGTGCCGAGAAGCTTCAACGATGCGCAGTCGATCGCGGACAAATTCAAGGAGTCGGTGCCGGTGATCGTCAACCTGCAGGGGACCGATGCGGAGCTCTCGAAGCGGCTGATCGACTTCTCGAGCGGGCTGACGTACGCGCTCAACGGCTCGATGCAGCGCGTCGCGGACAAGGTCTTCTTGCTCACGCCGCGGAACGTCGAGGTCTCCGCGGAAGAGCGTGCGCGCCTCATCGACCGCGGCTTCTACAACCAGTCTTAGATCGGCCGAAATCTTCGCCTCCGCCGCGATTTCGACCGGCAGTGGCGCTAGGTTTCCGTCCATGCTGCTGGCGGACATAGTGAGCACCGCACAGAACTTCGTCACCGTTCTGTACTACGTCTACCTGCTCTGCATCATCGCCTACATCCTGACGTCCTGGGTCCCGCTGCCCTACAACGTCTGGCTGAACCGGGTGCAGCGCTTCCTGTACGACGTCGTCGACCCATACCTCCGCCTGTTCAGGAGGATGCTCCCGCAGCTCTCCGTGGCGGGGCTGGGGCTCGACCTCTCGCCGATCGTCGCGATCCTCATGCTGACGGTCGTGTACCGCGTCGTCCTCATCGCCATCGGCGCGGCGAACTAGGGAGGGAAATACCCGTCTCCGGCGAAGGTCGGAGCCGGTATGTCCTTGACCCCTGTCGAAATCCGTCACGTCGACCTCGGCCGGCGGCCCCTCGGCTACGACCGCACCGCCGTCGACGAGCTTCTTGCCGACGTGGCCGCGAGCTTCGAGCACGTCTGGCGCGAGCGCGCCGACCTGCGCGACGACCTCGAGGAGCTCGAGAGCGAGCTCGCCCGCCAGAAGGAGCTCGAGCAGGCGCTTCGCAACACGCTGCTATCGGCGGAGCGGATGGCCGATGACATGCGTACGCAGGCCCGCCGCGAGGCAGACGTGATCGTCGCGGAAGCCCGCTCGGCCGCGCGCGACATCGCCAGCGGTGCCGAGAGCGAGAGGGAGCGGATCCGCACCGAGATCCGCCGCCTGCAGGAGGTCGAGACCGGCGTCCGGGCCGACTATCGCGCCTTCCTGCTCGCTGCGCTCGACCGCCTCGAGAGCGACACCGAGGAACGCCGGGCCGGCCATCAGGCTGCCTGAGTTCGGCCGTAGAGCGCCTCGTTATACTCAGCCAAGTGGCGCGGGGAATGGCTCACGCATGAATACAGACCGCTACCGGGACCTCCTGCTACATGAGCGCGAGCTCGTTTCGGCCTCGATCCAGCACCTCCACGTGGAAGGCTCGCTGGAGGAAGAGACCGAGGAGGAGACCTATGACGACAACCATCTCGCCGACTCGGCGACGGCCACCCTCAATCGCGAGATCGACTACACGCTCGAGGAGAACTCCGGGCACGTGCTGACCGCGATCGACGAGGCGCTGGGGCGGATCGAAAGCGGGACTTTTGGGACATGCGGGCGCTGCGGCAAACCGATCGCCGAGGACCGACTCGACGCGATCCCGTACGCGAATAGGTGTATCGACTGCAAGCGCCTCGAAGAGAGGGGTTAGTCAACCCGTCACCGCGGCTGATCGACGTTCGCGTCGGTTCGGCCACGGATGGGCGCGTTCCGATCTCCATGGTCGAGCGCTCGCTGACGGCTAGTCCGTTCCACTGGCTTGGCCTCGCCGCGGTCGCGCTTTCGGCGCTCGCAGCCGATCAGCTGACGAAACAGATCGTCGTCACGCAGCTGGGCCTCGGCGAGTCCGTCCACGTCGTCGGGCCGTTCTGGATCCGGCACGTGAACAACCCGGGGATCGCATTCGGCCTCTTCTCGAGCTGGGCCTCTGCCGTCACCTTCCTGACGGCCGGCGCGGTCATCTGGATGCTCTTCTACTTCGCGAAGTCGGGCGCCCGCCATCCGATCCTTCCGGTCGCGCTCGGGCTCCTGATCGGCGGGAGCATGGGCAACCTGGTCGACCGGCTCCGGATTGGTCATGTGACGGACTTCCTCGACCTCCGCTTCTGGCCGGCGTTCAACCTCGCCGACACGTTCATCGTCGTGGGCGTCGCGGCTCTCCTCCTCGCGCTCGTCGCGGCGGAGCGGCAGCCGCGAATCAGGCGCACTCCTTCGGGGCGAACCGCTCCGAAGACGCTTGGCTGAGATCGAAGTCGAGGTTCCACTGGAGGCCGTGGGCGAACGCCTGGACCGCTTCCTCTCCGGCCTCGCGGAGGTCGGCTCGCGGGCGGCGGCCGAGCGCCTGCTCTCCCAGCGCCGGGTGAAGGTCAACGGCTCGCCGGAGCCGAAGAGCCACCGCCTGGCGGCGGGCGACGTGGTCTCGGTGAGCGTCCCGGAGAGCAGGCCGTCGACGCTCGAGCCGGAGCAGCTCGATCTGCGCATCGCCTTCGAGGACGAGCACCTGCTGGTCGTCGACAAACCTGCCGGGATCGCGGTCCACCCATCTCGAGGCCACGCGAGCGGCACGCTCGTCCACGGGCTCCTCGCGCACGCGGTCGCGGGCGGGGAGGAAGCCGAGCGGCCGGGGATCGTCCACCGCCTCGACCGCGACACGTCCGGGCTTCTGGTCGTCGCCCGCTCCGACGAAGCGCATCGCCGCCTACAGCAGCTCTTGCGGCGGCGAAAGCTCGTGCGTGAGTACCTGACCCTCGTGCGCGGCCGGCCGCGCTCGAAGCGGGGTCGCATCGAGGCGCCGATCGGCCGTGACCGGCACGACCCGACGCGGGTCTCCTTGGATACCGACACCCCGCGCGACGCCGTCACGAACTTCGAAGTGGTCGAGACGATGCGCCGGCACGCCCTCCTCCGGGCGGCCCTCGAGACGGGGAGGACACACAAGATCCGCGTGCATCTGGCCGCGATCGACTTGCCCGTGGCGGGTGACCCGGTCTACGGCGTCGAGGGCGACCTCGGCCTCGCGCGCCAGTTCCTCCATGCGGCCCGCCTCGCGTTCCCGCATCCGTTCACCGGCGAGCCGGTGGAGGCCGAGTCGCCAGTTCCGGCCGACCTTCAGGCGGCCCTGGAAGAAGCCCGCTTGTCCTCGTAGAGCCGCCGGTCGGCGACTTCGATGAGGCTCTCGGGCTCCGTTGCATCGGTCGGGAGAAAGGCAGCGCCCGCGCTCGCGGAGATCTCCTCCGGAAGGCGTTCGTGCAGGCGGGTGAGGAAGGAGCCCGCGGTCTCCGGCCCCGCCTCGATCAGAAGCGCGGCGAACTCGTCGCCGCCCAGGCGGCCGATCGAGTCCGTCTCGCGGGCCGTTCCGGCGAGCGCCGAGGCGAATGCGCGGAGCAGCCGGTCGCCCTCCTGGTGGCCCTCGCGGTCGTTCGTCTCCTTGAAGCTGTCGAGGTCGAAGAGAAGGAGTGCGATGCGGTTCCGGTAGCGTCGCGCCCGCGCGGCCTCGGCAAGCAGTCGCGCATGGAAAGCCCGGTGGTTGAGGACGCCGGTGAGCGGATCCCTCCGCGCGCGCTCGGCCAGCTCGCCGGTGACGCGCTCGACGTAGGCGGCCACGCAGCGGTCGAGGGCGCGACGCGCCTCGCTCTCGCCGTGGCGGTCGAGGACGCGGCCGAGGACGAGGAGCTCCCCCGCGACCTCCCCGGGCGCCAGGCCGAGGCTCTCCCGCTCGCGGGCATGGTCCTCCGCCAGTTCGCCGGGATCCTCGTCGCCGTCCAGGCTCGCGACGAAGGAGGGGAGCGTCCCGAGCTGTCCGAGCCGGCCAAGGCGCTCGAGCGAGGGGACGACGCCGTCCGCGAGCGCCTCCTCGACGCTCTCGACCGCGAGGTCCCATGCGGATGTCCTCACGACCCCAGTCACCCCGCTCAGGCTAAAGGTCGCTTCGGCTAGAATGCAGCGGTTTTTGTCACCCGACCCGGCGGATGCGCTCGGGTGGCGGTGCCGGGGCGACCCGGTTCCATCCGATTCCGCCGGCAGTAGCGAAATTCAACCGAGGAGGATCAGCTTGTCCGTCGTCAGCATGCGCGAGCTCCTGGAGGCCGGAGTGCATTTCGGCCACCAGACGCGGCGCTGGAACCCCAAGATGCGCCGCTACATCTTCACGGAGCGAGGCGGCATCTACATCATCGATCTCCAGCAGACGCTCGACCTGGTCGAGCAGGCGCACTCCTTCGTGCGCAACGTCGCCGAGCGCGGAGGTTCCGTCCTCTTCGTTGGCACAAAGAAGCAGTCTCAGGATTCCATCGCCGAGGAGGCGGAGCGCGTCGGCATGCCGTACGTGAACCATCGCTGGCTCGGCGGGCTTCTGACGAACTGGAGGACGATCTCCGAGCGGCTCGATCGCATGCAGGAGCTTCGTCGCTTGCGCGACGAGGGCCAGCTCGAGCTCCTGCCGGCCAAGGAGCGCATGACCATGACCGCCGAGCTCGAGAAGCTGGAGACGAACCTCGGAGGCGTGGACGACATGAAGCGCCTTCCCGACGCGATCTTCGTGGTCGACCTGAAAAAGGAGCAGCTGGCGATCCGCGAGGCACGCCGGCTGAACCTTCCCGTCGTCGCGCTCGTGGACACGAACTGCGACCCCGACGACGCCGACTACGTGATCCCCGGAAACGACGACGCCATTCGCTCGTGCAGCCTCATCATCCGCGCGATTGCGAACGGAATCGAGGCCGGCAAGCAGAAGGTGACCCCCGCCGAGATGACCGCGCCGACGAACGGCCAGCCCGAGGAGAAGGCTCAGGAGCCGGCTGCCGAGGCAGCGCCTGCCGAACCGGCGGCCGAGGCAGCAGCAACCGAGGCAGCCGCCGCCGAGCCGGTGGCGGAGGAGGTGCCGGCCGAATGACGGAGATCTCCGCCTCCCAGGTCAAGGAGCTCCGCGACATGACAGGTGCTCCCATGATGGACGCGAAGCGCGCGCTCGTGGAGACAGAGGGTGACCTCGAGAAGGCTGCCCAGCTCCTGCGCGAGAAGGGCCTATCGGCAGCGGCGAAACGTGCCGGCCGCCAGGTGACCGAGGGCCGCGTCATCGCCCGGATCGAGAACACGCACGGCGCCATCGTCGCGGTCGGCTCCGAGACGGAGCCGGTGTCCAAGAACGACGAGTTCCTCGGCTTCGCCGAGAAGGTCATCGACGCCGTCGAGAAGGAGGGCCCGGACGCGATCTCCGAGCTCGAGACCGAGCGCGTCGACCTCGTCGCGAGGATTGGCGAGAACATCGAAGTCGTCGGCGCCTCGCGCTTCGAGGCTCACGACAACGAGGTGCTCGCCTCCTACGTCCACCCGCCGGCCCAGAAGATCGGCGTCCTCGTGCTGGCGCGGGGCTCGTCCGACCTCGCGCGGCTCGTCGCCATGCACATCGCCTTCGCGAACCCGCGCTTCGTGACCCGGGATGAGGTTCCCGACGACGAGATCGCGGCCGAGCGCGACATTCTCGAGAAGCTTCCCGACCTCGAGGGCAAGCCGGACGACGTCAGGGCGAAGATGATCGAGGGGCGGCTGGCGAAGGGCTTCTTCGCGGACAGCGTCCTCACGGACCAGCCCTGGATCCACAACCCAGACCAGACCGTAGGCCAGGCACTCGCCGAGCACGGGGCGGAGGTGCGCGACTTCGTGCGCTACGCCCTCGCCGGGTGAGCGCAGAGGTCGAGAGCGAGGTCGCGGCGCCCGACGAGGGCGCGGGAGCCTTCCAGCGCGTCCTGCTCAAGCTCTCGGGCGAGGCGCTGCTCGGAAGCCAGGAGTACGGGATCGACCGCGTGCGAGTGGAGGCGATCGCGCGCCAGATCCAGGACGTCCACGGGCTCGGGGTCGAGACGGCGATCGTGCTCGGTGCGGGAAACATCTACCGCGGCATGGAGGTGGCGGCCGAGGGGATGGACCGGGCGACCGCTGACTACGCGGGAATGCTCGCAACCCTCCTCAACTGCCTCGCCGTCCAGGACGCGCTCGAGCAGCTCGGCGTCCACACCCGCGTACTCTCCGCGATCACCGCGAGCCAGGTGGCCGAGCCGTACCTGCGCCGCCGCGCCATCCGGCACCTGGAGAAGGAGCGCGTGGTCATCTTCGCGGGCGGCACGGGCAACCCGTTTTTCACGACGGACACCGCTGCGGCGCTTCGCGCACTGGAGATCGGCGCCGAGGCGATCCTCATGGGCAAGAACGGCGTCGACGGGGTCTACGACGGCGATCCGGACGAGAACCCGGACGCAACGTTCCTGCCCGAGCTCACGCACCGCGAGGCGCTCGAGCGCGGGCTCAAGGTAATGGACTCGACCGCGCTCTCGCTCTGCATGGACAACAGCCTGCCGATCTACGTCTTCGGCCTCGACGACGAGCGCAACATCGGGCGTGTCGTGCGCGGCGAGCGAATCGGCACGATTATCTCCACGGCAAGGGAGGAGGAGGAATGATCGACGACTTCGTGAGCGACGCGACCCGACGGATGGACAAGTCGGTCGAGGCCGCTGCGCACGAGTTCAACACCGTCAGGACCGGCCGCGCGTCCGCGGCGCTCCTCGATCGCATCCAGGTCGACTACTACGGGACGCCGACGCCGCTCCAGCAGCTCGCGACCATCAACGTCCCCGAGCCGCGCATGATCACGGTGCAGCCGTACGACCCCGGCTCGATCAAGGCGATCGAGCGCGCGATTCTCGAGTCCGACCTCGGCCTCACGCCGTCGAACGACGGCAAGATCGTCCGCCTGCCGATCCCGCAGCTGACGGAGGAGAGGCGCAAGGAGCTCGTGAAGGTCGTCAAGCACCTCGCCGAAGAGGGCCGGGTCGCGGTGCGAAACGTCCGCCGCGACGTCATGCACGACCTCAAGGAGCTCGTGAAGAACGGCGACGTCGGCGACGACGAGGAGCGGCGGGCCGAGGACCGCGTCCAGAAGCTGACCGACGAGCACGTTGCGAAGATCGAGGACCTCTTGAAGCGCAAAGAGGCCGAGATCATGGAGGTGTAATCGGAGTCGTCTCCTGCGGAGCCGACTCCGTGACGAGCATGAACCTCATCACGAAGCTGCGAACCCTTGGGACCGCAAAGGCGGGACCCGAGCAAGAACTCCCTGATGTTGCGGGCTCGATAGCGATCATCATGGACGGCAACGGGCGCTGGGCGAGGAGACGCAAGCTGCCCGTCGCCGCCGGGCACCGGGCCGGCACGAAGGCGCTCCGGCGCACCGTCGAGGCGGCGATCGACCTGGGGGTGGAGTCCGTCTGCGTCTTCGCGTTCTCGACGGAGAACTGGTCGCGCCCGCCCGAGGAGGTGGACGCGCTCATGGAGATCTTCGTCGAGACGATCGAGCGCGAGCTCCCCGACCTTGCCAAGCAGGGCGTGGCGACGCGCTTCATCGGCCGCCGGGACCGCGCCAACCCGGAGCTCCAGAGGCGAATGGCCCGCCTGGAGGAGGAGACCGCGCACAACGAGCGGCTCCAGCTCTGGATCGCGTTCGACTACGGCGGCCGCGCCGAGATCGTCGAGGCGACGCGGAGGCTCGTCGAGGAGGGGGTCGACCCGCGCGACATCGACGAGAACGCCATCGGCTCGCGGCTCTATGCGCCCGAAATGCCCGAGCCCGACCTTCTGATCCGCACCTCGGGGGAGCTGCGGGTCTCCAACTTCCTCCTCTGGCAGCTCGCCTACACGGAGCTCGTGTTCGTGGACACGCTCTGGCCCGACTTCGGCGAGCGGCACCTCCGGCAAGCCCTCGCCGAGTACGCGGGGCGGCGCCGGCGCTTCGGCGGGCGATGAGCCCCCTGATCTCGCGGCTCGCCATCGTGGCGGCCGGCCTCCCGATCGTCCTCGGCAGCGCGTATCTCGGGGGCTGGTTTCTCTTCGCGCTCGTCGCGCTGGGAGGCCTGATCGCCCTGCACGAGTTCTACCGGCTGGCGAGACCGCTGCGTCCGCTCGTTCTCGCGGGTTACGGCGGTGCGCTCGCGGCGTTCTTCGGGGCCGAGGTCTCCGGCGCGGGCTGGATGCTCGCGGGCTTCCTGCTCACGTTCGTCCTCAGCTTCGTCTTCGCCGCCGTGTCCGAGACGCGGCAGTCGACGACCGTGGCGATCGCAACGACGGTCTTCGGCGCGGCCTGGATCGGCGTCGGGCTCGGCCACCTGCTGCTCGTCCGCGAGCTCGACACCTACGGGCGCCTCGCGCTGATCACGCTCCTGCTCACGGTCTTCGTCACGGACACGTTCGCCTACGTCGGCGGGCGGGTCGCCGGCCGGCACAAGATGTCGCCGGTCGTCTCGCCGGGGAAGACGTGGGAGGGCTTCGTCGTGGGCGCGGTCGCCGGCGTCCTCACGACGTTCGTTGCGCTGTACAAGGAAGCGGTCTTCGACGACACGTGGCGCGCGCTTGCACTCGGGGCGGTGATCGTGGCCTCAGCGACCCTGGGCGACCTCTTCGAGTCGCTCGTGAAACGCGACCTCGGGACGAAGGACACCGGCCGCCTCCTGCTCGGCCACGGCGGCGTCCTCGACCGGGTCGACTCGCTGCTTTTTGCCGCGCCGGCGGCATACTTCACCATCCTCGCCCTGGGGCAGTCCTAGACTCTTCGGCATGAAGCGCGTCGCGCTCCTCGGAGCGACAGGGTCGATCGGCACGCAGGCGCTCGAGATCATCGGCGCCCATCCCGAGCTCGAGCTCGTGGCCGCCGCGTCGGGAGCCCAGGACATCGAGGGCCTTGCCCCGCTGACTCAGGTCGGCGGCGACCTGACAGAGCTCCTCGACCGCGCGGAGCCGGATGTCGTCCTCAACGCGGTCGTCGGCTTCGCAGGGCTGCCGGCAACGTTCTGGGCACTCGAGCACGGAGTCGACCTCGCGCTCGCGAACAAGGAGAGCCTCGTCGCCGGCGGTGAGCTCGCGGCGGCCGCATGGAAGAAGGGGGGAGGGTGGATCCTGCCTGTCGACTCGGAGCACTCCGCCGCCTTCCAGCTACTTGAAGGACGCGAGCTCGAGACGGTTCACTCCCTCGTCCTGACCGCGTCCGGAGGGCCCTTCCGCGGTCGCAACCGCCTCGACCTTTCGGGAGTCAGCGCGGGCGAGGCGCTCGCGCACCCGACCTGGAACATGGGCCCAAAGATCACCGTCGACTCGGCGACGCTCATGAACAAGGGCCTCGAGCTCATCGAGGCGCACTTCCTCTTCGACCTTCCTTATCAGCGGATCGAGGTCGTCGTGCACCCGACGTCGGTCGTCCATGCTCTGGTCCGGCTACGCGACGGCGCGGCGCTCGCCCACCTCGGCTACCCGGACATGCGGGTGCCGATCTCGTACGCGCTTACGTTCCCGGACCGTGCGGAGACCCCGATCGAGCCGCTCGACCTGGCCGCGGGGCTGATCCTCGAGTTCACCGCCCCGGACGAGGAGGCGTTCCCGTGCCTCGCGCTGGCGCGGGCGGCCGGTGAGGCCGGGCGCACCGCTCCGTGCGTCCTGAACGCCGCCAACGAGGTCGCCGTCGCCGCGTTCCTGGACGGGCGCCTGCCCTTCCTCGGGATCGCAGAGGTCGTCGAGGGAACGCTGAACGCGACCGACACCGCCGCGGCACACAACCTCGACGAGCTCGTCGCCATGGACGCCGAGGCGCGGAAGACTGCGGCGGCGCTCACCCGTGAGTTGGTTCACTAGGGGTCGATGAACATCTTCGTCGCCATCGGGGGCCTCGCCTTCCTCATCCTCATTCACGAGGCGGGCCACTTCTTCACCGCGCTCGCCGTGAAGATGCGGCCCAGGCGCTTCTACATCTTCTTCCCGCCCGCGATCGTGAAGTGGCAGCGGAAAGGGATCGAGTACGGGATCGGCGCGATCCCGCTCGGCGGCTACGTGAAGATCCCGGGGATGCACAAGCCGGCGGGCGCCGACCTCGAGGGCCAGTTCGGCCCGGCGATCGACGAGGCGCCGTGGCTCGCGGCGCATCTCGAGCCGGTGGCGACTGCGCTCGACGAGGAGAGGCTCCAGGACGCGCGCACAGGGCTCGGTGACCTCCGCGCCGCGGTTGAGCGCTCGGACTTGAGCGATCCTGCGCGCAAGTCGGCCGAGCGCGGCCTTACGGACACGGACGATGCAGTCGCCGACGACGCCTACTGGCGGGCGCCCGTCTGGAAGCGGGTCACCGTCATTGCCGCAGGCCCGCTCACGAACCTCGTCTTCGCCATCGTCCTCCTGGCGGTCGTCTTCATGCTCGGCGTCCCGTCCAAGGTCGACCGGACGATCGCCACGGTCGATTCGGGTACGCCTGCTGCGGAGATCGTCCGCGCGGGCGACACCATCGTCGCGATCAACGGCCAGCCGGTCGAGGGCGATCAGATCTCGGAGAAGATCCGCGCGAGCAACGGCGAGCCGGTCAGCGTCACCGTCGAGCGCGGCGGCAAGGAGGTCACCGTGCAGGCTCGCCCGCGCCTGATCGAGGGCGCCTACCGGCTCGGCTTCACCCTCGGCGTCATCTATGAGAGCTACGGCCCGTGGGACGCGCTCAAGCTCGCAGGCGAAAGGACCTGGGAGGCGACGAGCGCGATCGGCTCCTCGCTCGGGCGGATCGTCACCGGAGAGGGCCGAAAGGAGGTCGCGAGCCCGGTCGGCATCGTCCAGGCATCGAGCGAGACCCTCGAGGCCGGCTTCCGCGAGTACCTCGGCATCCTGGCGCTCATTTCGCTCTCGCTCGCCCTCCTCAATCTCCTGCCGCTCCTGCCGCTCGACGGCGGGCACATCGCCTTCTCGCTCGCGGAGGGAGTCCGCGGCCGCGCGATCCCGCGTGCTGCCTACGAACGCGCTTCTGCGATCGGCATCCTCATCGTCCTTTTCCTCTTCTTCATCGGGCTCACGAACGACGTGAACCGCATCAGAGGCGGCTAGGAAGGCCGTTAGACTTTCCCCGATGGCGAGCGAACGCCAGATCCATGTCGGCGGCGTCGCGATCGGCGGCGGCGCGCCCGTCGTCGTGCAGTCGATGACCCTGACGAAGACGTACGACGTCGATGCCACGATGGCGCAGATCGCCGACCTCGCCTCCGCGGGCTGCGAGATCGTGCGCGTCGCAGTGCCGAAGTCCGAGGACGCCGACGCACTCTCGAAGCTCGTCTACCTGAGCCCGGTGCCGATCATCGCCGACATCCACTTCAACGCCTCGCTCGCCCTCAGGGCGATCGACGCGGGCGTGGCCGCGGTGCGGATCAACCCGGGGAACATCGGCGGGCCGGACAAGGTCGCGAGCGTCGTCGAGGCGGCCAAGGCAAAAGGGATCCCGATGCGCATCGGCGCGAACTCGGGATCGCTCCCGAAGCACCTCCTCGAGCTGGCGCAGCGGGACACGGCCGACGCCCTCGTCGAGGAGGCGCTCGAACAGGTGCGCCTGCTCGAGTCCATGGACTACTACGACTTCAAGATCTCGGTGAAGTCGAGCTCGGTGCCGACAATGATCCGCGCCTACCGGATGCTCTCGGAGCGCGTCCCCTACCCGCTTCACCTGGGCGTGACGGAGGCCGGCCCAATCTCCACCGGCTCGATCAAGAGCGCGATCGGCGTGGGCTCGCTTCTCATGGACGGCATCGGCGACACGATCCGGATCTCCCTGACCGCCGACCCCGTTGAAGAGGTC
>Ga0307318_10000229_pt1 | contig 18118 bp, 22 predicted proteins | sample ER_DNA_367_FD_194500 | JGI IMG/M metagenome (GOLD analysis project Ga0307318, IMG submission 194500) | Bulk soil microbial communities from the East River watershed near Crested Butte, Colorado, United States - ER_DNA_367 | ecosystem: Environmental > Terrestrial > Soil > Floodplain | place...
GCTGCCCGGCGGCGGCAACGTGCTGGACGTCCTGCTGACGCTCCTGTCGATCATCTTCCTGGCGGCCATCGCCTTCCTCGGCTATCGCCTCTTTCGCCAGTACCGCTTCGACATCGAGACGCTCGACCCGAACGTGCGGCTCACCATGTACGGCTCGATCGGGCTGGCCATCCTCACCTTCGTGGCGACCAACCGCCTGTTCGACGCCGGCGGCCTGGGGGTTCTGCTCTGGTTCGCCCTGCTGGCCCTCTGCTCCTACGGGCTCTACTGGACCTGGACGCGTTACCGCAGCTACGGCTGAGCGCCGGCGGAAGCCGGCGCCCGGGGCCGCGACTCGTCACAGCGCCTTTCCCCACACCGCGATTCTTCACACCGCGATTCGTCACACCGCGGTAGCTCCGTTGTAACCCGCTCGCGTTGTCCCGCAACCCGCTCCGCGGCAACGTCCCGAGCGATGTCATCCCATGCCGATCATCGGGCGCAGAGCGGGCAGGCATCGGTCGAGCTCGTGGCGATGGTGCCCTTCGTCCTGCTGATCGGCGCGGTCGTGTGGCAGCTCGCGCTCGCCGGGCACACCGCGTGGCTGACGGCGAATGCGGCACGGACGGCAGCTCGGGCCGACGTGGTCGGCCGCGATGTGTCCGCCGCTGCCCGCAGCGCCCTGCCGAGCTCGATGGAGGGCGGCCTCGAGGTCAGGCGCTTGGGCCAGGGCGGGGTTCGCGTCTCGGTGCGGGTGCCGCTGCTGCTGAGGCGCTGGCAGGCGCCCGTGCGCGTCGCGGCTACGTCGTCCCTGGGAGGAGCGAGGTGAGGCGGCCGGCTCGCGCCGCGACGGGCGGCCAGCGCGGCCAGGCGGCGATCGAGGTCGTCGGGATGCTGCCGGCCATGGTCCTTGTGGGGCTCATGCTGCTTCAGCTGCTTGCGGTGGGCTACGCGGCCGTGCTTGCCGGCGGAGCCGCCGAGGCGGGAGCCCTCGCGCTCGCCGGCGGTGCGGACGCGCGGGCGGGCGCGAAGGAGGCGTTGCCGGGGTGGTCGCAAGCGCGAGCGCGCATCGCGGTGTCCGGCGGTGAGGTCGAGGTCCACCTGCGGCCGCCCTCACCGCTTCGGGCGCTCGCCGAGCGACTCGAGGTCGGGGCCCGGGCGGAGGTGGAGGCGCCATGAGCCCTTCTCCGCTGCCGGGACCCGGGCCGGTCCGCGCCCGTCCGGCGCTCCGTGCGTGGCCGGGTGCCCGCGGCGGTCGCGTGCAGGACCTGCTGGCCGGCGCGATGGGCGCCGCCGGCGCCTGGTTGATCGAGCCGGCGGCCCCGGCGTCCGAGCCGGTGCTAGTCGCTCCCGCGCGCCCCCGTCCCGTGATCGCCGTGTTCGGATTGGCGCGGGGATGCGGAGTGACTGTCACGGCGAGGGCCCTGGCGGTTGAGCTGGCGCGCCGCGACCCCCATGGGGCGGCGGCGGTGCACTGCGAGGCTCGAGCAGCGGGGATACCGCTGGCCACTCCGGCGGCCGGACGGCTTGCACGGACGCTGTCGCAGTTGCCGGGCATCTATACGCGCCCGGTCGGGAGGTTGTGCCTTGTCGGCGGAGGTGAGCCGGCGGCGGTGAGTCAGGCGACCCGCGCGCTCGCGCCGCTAGTGCTCGACGCGGGTTCGGCCGTGCTCGGGGGCGCCCTCGCCGCGCTGGCCGACCGCGTGCTGCTGGTGGCCAGACCCTCGATCGAGCCGGCGCTCGGCGGGGTGGGCGCGGACTGCCTCGCGCGGCTCGGTCACGCGCCGCTGTTGGTGCTCAACAGGGCGGAGCCCGGCTCCGGCACGGTTGACGCCGACGGGTCTGGCGCCGATGGGTCCGACGTCGCCGCGTCCGAGGGCGACGCGGCCGACGCCGACGGGTCCGACGCCTCGCGCCGAGCGGCATGGCTGCGCCTGGGGGTTCACCTCATGCCCGAATCGCGCATGGGCGCGCAACTCGCCGCGGGCGGGCGCGAGGCGCGTGGCGAGCTGGGTCGTGCGGTCGCTGAGCTGGCCGACCTCTGCGTCTTGCCCGACTACGAGCGGCCGCCGGCCGGGGAGGGGAGCTGAGCGCCGCTGCCGCTAACGCGCGTTAGGGCCGCAGTAGCCTGGCGGCCCTCGTGCCCGAGCCGACCATCTCCATCGCCGCGCTGCGCCGCCACGTTGTGGCCCACCAGGGCTATACCACGCGCTTCAGGCGGGCGGGAGCCGATGCCGTCGAGGCGGAGATCCGAAGGCTCTCGTGCGTGCAGCTCGACTCGATCTCGACCGTCGAGCGCAGCCATCGGATCACGCTGAGCTCGCGCATCGGCGCATACCCGCGGGGCACGGTGTCGGAGCTGTTGGGACGAGGACGGGTGTTCGAGTACTGGGCTCACGAGGCGTGCTTGCTGTCGGTCGACGACTTCCGGTTGTTTCGCTGGCGCATGCGCGGCCGCGGGCACTGGGGCTCGCACGAGCGCGCGCTGGACGACCACCCGGAGGTGGCCGAGCACGTCCTCGATGAGATTCGCGCGCGCGGGCCGCTCGGCTCGCGCGACTTCGCCGGCGAGGGTGGCGAGGGGATGTGGGACTGGAAGCCGGCCAAGCGCGTGCTCGATTCGCTCTGGGACCGCGGCGAGCTCGCGATCGCCGGCCGTCAGGGCTTCCAGCGCCTGTATGACCTGACCGAGCGGGTCATCCCCCGGCGGGTCTTGGAGGCTCCCGAGCCCACCCGGGAGGAGGCGCTGCGGGCGCTGGTGATCCGGGCGGTGGAAGCGCGCGGTGCGCTGACCGAGTCGGGCATCGCCGAGCACTACCGCCTGCCCGGCCGCACCGCGGCCGTGCGCGGTCACGTGCAGGCCCTGGTGGCCGACGGGTCGCTGCGCCGGCTGCGCGTCGACGACGGCGGCGCACCCGTGCTGGTGCCGGGAGACCTGCCTCTGTCCGAGTCGGTCCCGCCCGGCGCCACGCTGCTGTCCCCGTTCGACAACCTGCTCTGGGACCGCCCCTTCGCCAGGCGCGTCCTCGGCTTCGACCACCTGATGGAGATCTACAAGCCGGTGGGGCAGCGGGTGTACGGCTACTACGTGCTGCCGCTGCTCCGAGGAGACCGGATCGTCGCCCGGGTCGACCTCAAGGCGGACCGACAGGCGGGCGTGCTGCGCGCGCTCGCCTTCCACCGAGAACAGGGAGTGCGGGCCTCGGCGGCGCTCGCGGACGCGTTCGAGAGTGCGCTGAAGCGCCTGGCGCGCGCCGCCGGACTCGAGCGCACCCAGGCGGGCACCGGCTAGCTCCCTCGCCGGTCGCGCGTTAGCGTTTGCCCGTCTTGTCCTCGATCCCGTCGTGGCGGCGGCAGTTTCGCGCTCCGGACGCACCGGCGCTGCATAGGGCGCTGAGGGTGGCGATCGCGGCAACGATCGGGTTGGTCATCGGCCGCTACGGACTGGACGAGCCACAGACGGCCGTCTATGCGACCCTGACTCCCGTTGCCCTCCTCGGACTTGGCCAGGTGGGTGGCCCACGCGCCGAACGGATGCGCACCTACGCCGCGGCGACGCTCGCCAGCGCGGCGGTCACCACCCTTGGCACTCTTTCCTCGGACGACACCCTCGCGGCGTCGCTGACGCTCTTCGCCGGCGGGCTGGTGGCCTCTCAGGCGGGAATCGCCGGCGGCAACGCCGTGGGGCTCTCGAGGTCGGTGCTCTTGTTACTGGTCGTCTCGGCGGGCATACCGGCTCCGGACTCGGCGATCTCGGAGCGGCTGATCGGCATCGCGATCGGTGGTGCCATGGCGCTGGCGGCCACCGCAGTTCTATGGCCTGACCGGTCCGACGTGGACTTCCGCCGCCGCCTCGGGGCGGCGCTCGCGCCGCTCGCGAAGTGGGCCGGCGGCCTCGGGTCGGGCGCTCCCATCGCCTCAACCGAGCGCAGCCGGAAGCAGGCGGCGGCGGCGATGGAGGACACCCGGCCCTTCCTGGTAGGCCTGGTGGAACGCCCGCTGGGGGTCCGGCCGATCGCGGTGGCGGAGCGCCTTCTTGCGCCCGGCCTCGAGCAGGTCGACGAGCTCTTGGCCAGGATCGCCGATGACGCTCTGCGCCCAGCCGACCGAGAGCTGCTCTGCGAGGCCGGCGGTGCGCTCGACCGCGCGGCGGCGGTCCTGCAGGACCCGAACACCCGGCCGCCCGACATCAGGCGGATCGAGGAGGCTCGCCGGGACTACAGGGCGGCCAGCGAGGCGAGGCTCGCCGGCCTGCTTTCGAGCGGAGCCGCGGCCGAGGAGCTGGCGCGCTCGTTCGACGAGGCCTTTCGGATTCGCCGGCTGGCCGCGGTCTCGGCGGCTGTGGCAGGTCAGGCGCGCGTGGCCGCCGGTGTGGACGCGGGTGCGGAGATCCCGGGCACGGGAGGCGGCCCGCCGCGATCGGTTGCGAACCGGCTGAAGGGCCAGGCGCGAGTCCGGCTCACGCTCGGCTCGGTGGTGCTGCGCAACGGGCTGCGCTTGGCGTTGGCGCTGGCCGCAGCCCGGGCGGTGGCCGGGGCGTTCGACCTCGAGCACGGCTTCTGGGTGGTTTTCGCCACCCTCACGGTCGTGCGGGCGTCCGCCCGCGGTACCGGCGCCAACGCGGCGCGCGCGCTGCTGGGCACCGCGATCGGCGCGGTGCTCGCCACCGCCCTGCTGCTGGCGTTCGAAGCCGAGGCCGACATCTACACGGTGCTCGTTCCCCTGTTCGCGTTCCTCGCCTTCTACGGTTCCGCGGTCTCCCTGGTAGCCGGCCAGATCGGCTTCACGCTGCTCATCGTGGCGATCTTCAACCTGATCGCGCCGCCGCAGTGGAACATCGGCTTGATCCGGCTCGAGGACGTGGCCATCGGAGCGGCGGTTGGTCTGGCCATCGGGGTCGCCGCCTGGCCGCGGGGACCGGCCGCGCAGATGCGCGATGCGTTCGCCGATGCGATCGACGCCGGCGCCGCCTACACGCGAGACGTCGCGCTGGGGCTCCTCGACTCCGGGGCGGGAGCCGTGACGGCGCCCGCGCGTCTGGAGGCGGTCGCCGCGGCCCGCCGCGCGGAGGACGTCTTCACCTTCTACCTGAGCGAGGTCGCAGACCCCGGCGCCGCGGTCACGCGCTGGACGGACCTGCTCGAACGCACGCACGGGGTCTGGTACGAGGCGGGAGTGATCGCTGAGGTCCGCCACCACGGCAGCTCGGCCTGCCCTGCGCTCGCGTCCACCCTCGGCGACGCCGTCGAGCGCGTGGTAGACGGCTTCCACACGGCCGCCGAAGCCCTGCGAAGCCAGGAGCCGGCGGGGCCAGCGCCGGCGCCGCGGAGCCCCGGCAAGCTGGGGCGGCACTCACTCACCTGCGCCGCTTCGGTGGCCGGCATTGACGACCGGGCCAGGCTGCTCGCCACCGTCCACATCTTCGGTGTGCGAGCCTGGGTGATCGAGCTCCTCCACCAGCTCGACGGCCTGCGAGCGCGAGTGCACGCTCTGAACAACCCCTAGCCGGGGCATGACGAGGCCGGCGCCACGGGCGAACTCGCAGGCGGATCCTCACGGCCGCCCGGGTACCCGGCGGCCACTTCATTCCCGAGGAGGCGGCTGAGGAGCTGGCCGGGGTCCTTGGCGATTTCCCGGAGAGCGCGGAGGCTGCGGCCTAGGCGGCCGCAGGGCGCCAGCCGGAGGCGATCCGGCAGTCTCTAGCGCATCGCTCACTCGACTCCGACTGGGAAGTGACTGCTGATGACCAAGGTTCTCGCTGGGATCACGACATCGGTCGACGGGTTCATCGCCGGGCCGGACGACGGTCCGGGCAAGGGGCTCGGCGAGGGGGGCGAGCGGCTGCACTACTGGGTCTTCGGCGGGCCCTGGACTTATGACGATGAGTCGAGGGGGGAGCCGAGCGGCGAGGACGCCGCGTGGCTGGCCGAGGCAACGTCGAGGGTTGGCGCGGTCGTGGGCGGGCGCTGGACCTATGAGGCGGCCCGGCACTGGGGCGACGAGAACCCTTGGGGACTGCCGTTCTTCATCGTGACGCACCGGCCCGAGGAAGAGCCGGAGGGTGGTGCCTTCACGTTCGTGTCCGGGGTCGAGGCGGCCGTCGAGCGCGCGGGCGAGGCGGCCGGTGACAAGGACGTGCACGTCATGGGCGGCGCCGAGGTCATCCGCCAGGCGCTCGAGGCCCGGCTCGTCGACGAGCTGACGATCATCATCGCGCCGGTGATCCTGGGCGGCGGCAAGCGACTGTTCGAGGGCTTCTCGCAGTCGCTGGAGCTGGAGCATTTTGGAGTGCGACAGTCGTCGTTCGCGACGTTCATCGACTACCGCGTGCCGGGCGGTGGTGGTTGACGACCTCGACGTTGTTCGCGTCGGGGTCGAGCACGAAGGCGCCGTAGTAGCCGGGGTGGTAAACGGCGCGCTCGCCGGGCGCGCCGTTGTCGCGGTGTCCGGCCGCGAGCGCGGCGCGGTGAAAGGCCTGCACGACGGCGTCGTCGTCGGCGGGAAAGGCAAGGTGGACGTGCTCGGTCACATGTTCGCCGGCGACCAGCGTAAAGGTCGATCCGGCTCCGGCGAAGTGCACGCGCCCGGGCGCGGCTGAAGCGCGCTCGAAACCGGAGAACGGCGCGATCGCCTCGTAGAAGGCCGCGGCCTGCTCGAGGTCGGCGACGCGCAGCCACAGGTGGTCGAGGTGGCCGCCCGCCCGCATCCCGCCGTGGTGCACGGCTTCGGCGGAGTTCCCGTCGGGATCGAGCAGGAAGGCGCCGTAGTAGTCCTCGCGGTATTGCGGCCGCGGCCCCGGCGCGCCCGCGTCGGGGTGCCCCGCCGCGCGGCCGATCTCCCAGAAGGCGTCGACGTGGGCGCGCGACGGCGCGCAGAAGGCCAGGTGCAGCCCGCGGGTGGGCGGGCGCCCGGCGTCCGCGGGCGACAGCGAGAAGTCGTCCCACTCGGCGATCCAGTCCTCGCTCGCCGTCTGGTGGATGTCGAGCTGGCCGAGCAGGGGCGCGTAGAAGGCTACGGACGCGGCCTGGTCCGCGGTGCGCAGGGTCACGTGGTCGAACAAGCGGGCGACCCTATCCGGGAGCCGCTCCGTCTAGGCGTGCTCTCGGTCGCGTCCGCTGCGGGCTGCCTGCCCTAGGCCGTCGAGCGACTGCTCGCTCCAGCGGCGGAAATAGAGCTTGCCGAACGCCATGTCGAAGACGCGATCACCGAGGCGCTTGGGCTCGATGCCCATGGTGAGCTCGACGAACGTACCCCCCTGAGCCGGCGTGAGGAGCCAGTCGGCGTACATCCCGGTCAGCCGGCAGCTCATCCTGATCTCGCGGAAGTCGTCGCGCCGCTCGAGCAGGAACATCGACTCCTTGCTGCCCGAGGGGTCGCGCGTCACCTGCGCGTACTCGTCGCCCTCGTCGAAGCGCTCGCCCCGAACCTCCACCACCCGCGGCCACCACTCCGGGTAGCGGCGCGGCGTGCCCACGAGGCCCCAGACCACTTCCAGAGGCGCCTCGAGGTGGGCCTGCCGTCGATAGGCGGACATCGAGCACAGTCTCTCAACCCGATCGACGGCGCCGTCCGTACCCGGTGTGATGGCGGTGAACGAAGCGGGCGCAAGGACCAATCAGCTCCGGAAGGGAGACCACCTGCGCATAGCCGCGGGCCCCGGGGTCGAGCACAGCGCGGGAACCGGGCTGCAAGCCGTACGGCTGCGCCACCGCGCCCTTCCCGAGAGCGACCTCGCCTGCATCGATCTGGCCACCAACCTGCTCGGCCACCACCTAGCGGCTCCCCTGATCGTGAGCGCCATGACCGGAGGTACGCAGGAGGCGGCCGCGATCAACGACCGCCTGGCCCGGGCCGCCGCGGAGGCTGGAGTGGGGATGGTGCTGGGCTCGGCCAGCGCGCTGCTTCACGACCCGGACCTGCGGGACACCTACCGCGTCGGTCCGCGACCGCCGCTGCTCTTCGGCAACCTGGGGGCAGCGCAAGCGACGCCGGAGCGGGCCCTTCGAGTGATGGACCTGCTGGACGCCGACGGCCTCTCCGTGCATCTCAACCCGCTCCAGGAGGCGCTTCAGCCGGAGGGCGAGCCGCGCTTCACCGGGGTGCTGGGCCGAATCGCGGCCACGGCCCAGCGGCTTGCGCCGGTGCCCGTGGTGGTGAAGGAGGTCGGCTTCGGCCTCGATCCGGAGGACGTTCGCCGCCTGCACGAAGCCGGTGTGGCGGCGATCGACGTAGCCGGCTCGGGCGGGACGAACTGGGCGCTCATCGAAGGGCGCCGCGACATGGGCGGCCCCGAGCGCGCCGAGGCCTTCGCCGACTGGGGCGTGCCGACCCGTGAGTCGCTCATGGCCGCCCGCAGCGCCGTTCCGGACGCCGTGCTGCTGGCCAGCGGCGGGCTGCGCGACGGGGTCGACGTGGCCAAGTGCCTCGCACTCGGCGCCGACGCCTGCGGCATCGCGCGGTCCTTCCTGGTGGCCGCACAGGCCGACCGCGCCAAGGAAGCCCTCGAGGCGGTACTGGACCAGTTGCGCATCGCCACCTGGCTGGCCGGCGCTCCGTCCACCGCCGCGCTCGGCGAGGAGCACCTTCAGTGAGGGCGGTGGTGATCGGAGCCGGGCTCGGCGGTCTGGCCGCGGCGCTGCGCCTTCAGGGGGCGGGTCACGACGTGACCGTGCTCGAGCAGCGCCCGCGACCCGGAGGCCGGGCCTACCAGCTCGAGGATCGCGGCTTCACCTGGGACACGGGACCGTCGCTCATCACCATGCCGTGGGTCCTCGAAGACACGTTCGCAGCCGGGGGCCTCGATCTCTGGAGCGAGGTCGAGCTCGTGCCGCTCGACCCCTTCTACCGCATCTACTGGGCCGGCGAGGAGCGCCATCTCGACTTCGTCTCCGACCGCGAGCGGATGAAGGCGGGAATCGCGAGCTTCTCGAGCCGCGACGCCCAACGCCTCGACGGCTTCCTCGAGCGGCTGCGCCCGATCTACGAGGAGGGCATCCTGGGAGCGGGCCGCCGGCCCTTCCTGCGCGCGCGCGACCTGGCCGCCTTCGCGCCCCGCATGCTGGCGCTGCGGGCGATGCTGCCGCTGTGGCGCTTCGTCGCCGCCTCATTCGAGCACCCTCGCATCCGCGAGGCCTTCTCCTTCCACTCCCTGTTCATCGGCGGCGACCCCTTTCGGGTTCCCGCGATCTACGGGGCCCTCGTCTACCTGCAGTTCCTCGACGGCGTCTGGTATTCGCGGGGCGGCGTGTATTCGCTCGTCGAGGCGATGGCACGCCCGCTCGACGTCCGCTGCAACGAGCGCGTCGAGCGCATCGAGCAGCAGGGCGGGCGAGTGACCGGGGTGTGGACCGCCGGAGGGCGGCGACTACCGGCGGACATCGTCGTCTCCAACGCCGACGTGCTGCGTACCCACGAGCTGGCCGGGCGCCGGCCGGCTCGCCGAGCGCTGCGGCCGACGATGTCGTGCTTCCTGCTCTACCTCGGCACCGACCGCCCCGTGCCGCGGCTGCTTCATCACACCCTCATGGTCGGAGCGGGCTATCGCCGTTTCGTCACCGACATCACCCGCCGCGCCCGGATGCCGAGCAGCTTCTCGAGCTACCTCCACGCTCCCGCGCGCACCGACCCGTCGATGGCTCCGGCCGACGGCGAGTCGCTGGCCGTGCTGCTTCCGGTCCCGAACCTCCGCGCGGGTCTCGATTGGGAGGGCGAAGGCGATCGCCTGCGTGATGCGCTCGTGGAGGATCTCGAGCGCACCTTCGGGCTGAGCGGCCTGAACGCCTCCGTGCAGGTCGAGCACCGGATGGACCCGCGGGATTTCGCCCGCGAGCTGGGCGCGGTGGACGGCAACGCGTTCGCGGTCGAGCCCACTCTCCAGCAGTCCGCCTGGTTTCGTCCGGCAAATCGAGACCGGGCCCTGCGTGGGCTGTACCAGGTGGGCGGCGGCACCCATCCCGGGGCCGGCATCCCCGGCGTCCTGCTCGGAGCGGAGATCAGCGCCGGCCTCGTGGCTCAGGACTTCCCGGCGCCGAGAGCGGGAGGGAGGGCGCGTGCTGCTCTACCGGCCTGAGGCCGACGACCTGATTCTCGAGGCGCGTGTGACCACGCGCCACCACGCTCGGACGTTCGCCGCGGCCTGCCGGCTCCTGCCCGACTCGGTGCGCGACGACGTCTACCGCCTCTATCTGGTCTTTCGCATCCTCGACGACCTTGTCGACGAGGGAGACCCACGCGCGTACTCCGCGGTCGACGCGGTCGAGCGCTGGTGTCGTGACGGAACGGTCGCGACGCGCGAGACGACCGTCCTGGCCGACCTGGCCACGCGGCACGCGCTGCCGCGGGAGGCGCTCGAGGATTTCTGCCGTGGGATGCGCGACGACCTCGCAACGCGACCGTTTCGCACCGAGGAGGAGCTCGACCTCTACTGCTTTCGCGTGGCGGGCACGGTCGGATTGGTGATGGCGTCGGTGCTCGGGACGCGCTCGCCGCACGCGGGCCGCCACGCCGCGGCGCTCGGCATGGCCATGCAGCGGACGAACATCCTGCGCGACATCGACGAGGACCTTGCCGCCGGGCGTCTCTTCCTATCCGAGGAGGTGGTCGAGCGCTTCGGCTGGCCCAGCCCGGGCCGGCGCGAGGCGCTGCTGCGCCACCAAATCGCGCGCGCCGACGAGCTCTTCGAAGAGGGCATGGCCGGCATCCCGATGCTGCGCCGCGGACGGGTGGCCATCCGTGCGGCGGCGTGCATGTACCGCGAGATCCTCCGGCAGATCGAGCGCGACGGCTACGGTGCCCACCCGGGTCGAGCGGTGGTTCCGCGCTCGCGCAAATTGCTCGCCGTGGCCCTACCGGGCCACTGAACGATGGCTCGCTCGGGGACGACCTTTCACGCGCTGTTCGCGTCCCTGGTGGTCGCGCAGCTCGCCTATCCGGCGGTCCCGGCGGCACGCCAACCGCAGGCCACCCGCGGGGTCGTCGCGCTCATGCTCGCCACATCCGCCGTGGACGCCGTCCGGGCGCGCGGTACCCGCCGCGCGCTCGCCCTGCTCGGCTCGGCGGCCGGTGTGGGTTTCGCTGCCGAGCTGCTCGGCACCGCCACCGGGCGGCCCTTCGGTCGTTACCGCTACAGCCACCGCCTCGGCCTGCGTGTCCGCGGCGTGCCGCTGGCGGCGGCGGCCGCCTGGGCGATGATGGCCCGGCCCGCCTGGACGGTCGGCGGCCTGTTGGCCGGAAGAGGGGCGCTGCGAGTGCCGGCCAGCGCGATCGCGCTCTGCGCCTGGGACGTGTTCCTCGATCCGCGCATGGTTCGCGACGGCTACTGGGAATGGGACGAAGAGGGGCGCTATGAGGGCGTGCCCGCCTCGAACTACCTCGGTTGGCTGCTCACCGGACTCGTGCTGTTCGCGGTCTGGTCGCCACTGGACGGCCGCCGTCCGCAGGCGCGCGACGACGGGGCGCTCGGCCTCTACCTGTGGACCTGGATCGGCGAGACGGTGGCCAACGCAGTGCTCTGGCGCCGGCCGCGAGTGGCGCTGGCGGGGGGCGTGGCGATGGGAGCGCTGGCCCTTCCGGCCGCGCTCGCGCGCCTGCGCACATCGGCACCGTGACCGTCGTCGTGGCCGGAGCGGGCGTCGGCGGCCTGGCCTGTGCTGTACGCCTGGCTCGGGCGGGGCGGCGCGTCCTCGTCCTCGAAGCAAAGAGCACGCCTGGAGGCAAGGCAGGTCGCTTGGCGGCCGACGGCTTTCGCTTCGACACCGGTCCCTCCCTGCTGACCATGCCGTGGGTCGTCCGCGAGCTGCTGGGCGATCGGATCGAGCTCATGCGGGTCGAGCCGGTCACCCGCTACCGCTTCGCCGACGGGACGGAGCTCGAGCTGAGTGCCGACCTGCCGCGAGCCATGGAGGCGCTGGAAGGCTGGAGTCCCGGCGCGGGAGCGGACTGGGCGCGCTTTCTGGGAGTGTGCGGCTCGATGTGGCGCGCGTCGGTGCCTTTCCTGACCGGGTTGCCGCCCTGGCCTCCACGCCGCCCGCGGCCGGGCGAGCCCGCCCCGGACCCGCGCGACCTGATCCGCATTCGCCCCTGGCACACGCTGCGCACGCTGGCCCGCGGGCTCGTCCGCGACTTGCGCCTTCGGCTCGTGATCGAGCGTTTTGCCACCTACGCCGGAGCCGATCCGCGCCGGGCTCCGGCAGCGCTGGCGGTGGCGGGCTACGTGGAGCACGCGTTCGGCGCCTGGCACGTACGCGGCGGCATCTACCGCATCGTCGAGGCGCTGCGCGACCGCCTGCTCGAGCTCGGCGGGGAACTGCGGCTGGGGGAGCCGGTGGAGGCGCTGCGCCTCGAAGGCGGCCGGATGACCGGCGTCGTGACGCCCAACGGGAGCTACAGAGCGCAGCAGCTGGTCTGGAACGGCGATGCCGCCGCGCTCGACCGGCTCCTGCCCCCCACGGCGGTGAGGCTTTCTCGCCGCGGGCGGGCACCGTCGCTTTCGGGCTTTGCCCTCATGCTGGGCGTGGCGGGTTCTTCGGAGCGCCCGGCACACCACCGGATCGCCTTCCCCGCCGACACCGACGCGGAGTTCGACGCCATCTTCGAGAAGCGCCGTCCCGTGGAGGACCCGACGCTCTATGTGTCCGCCAGCTCGGTGACCGATCCCGCCGAGGCGCCTGCGGACGCCGAGAACTGGTTCGTGCTCGTGAACGCGCCGGCCGGCGCGTCGGGCGGCCCCGACTGGGACGAGGAGGCCGACCGCTACGAGAGCCACCTGCTCGCCCGGCTGGAGGGCGCCGGCCTTGCACCGCCGGGGCCGATCGTCGTGAGTCACCGGCGCACCCCGGCGGACCTCGAGCGCGACAGCGGAGCGCCCGGCGGCGCGATCTACGGCGCAGCGCCCCACGGACGCACCGCCGCCGGTCGTCGTCCCTCGGTCCGGGTGGCGGGTGTGAGAGGGCTGTGGCGCGTGGGTGGAAGCGCTCATCCGGGGGGCGGTCTTCCGCTCGTGATGCTCGGGGCGGCCACGGTCGCGCGGGAGGTCGGGCGATGAGGGCTTGCGTGGCGGCCTCGGCGTCGCTGGCTCTTCTCTTGGTCACCCTGGCTGCGTGCGGTGACGATGCACCCGCCTCACGGGGAGGGACACGCTCCGAGGTTGGGCGCGGCGCGGCGTCGGCCGTGCTGTGGCGTCCGCGGAGCCAGACGCTGCCCACGGTGGTGTTCCTGCACGGCTGGGGCGCTGTCGACCCGCGGGCCTACGGGCCGTGGATGCGTCACCTCGTGCGCCGCGGCAGCGCGGTGATCCTGCCGCGCTACCAGTTGTCCGCCCTGTCCTTCCCGGCCGACGCCCTCCCCAACGCGGTGCGCGGGGTCCGAGCCGCCCTCGCCCGTGTTCCCGGGGAGCCGTGGGTGGTGGCGGGGCATTCCGCCGGCGGGGCGCTGGCCGCTGACCTGGCCGCGCGCGCCGGTCGCGAGCACTTGCGGGCGCCGCTTGCGGTTTTCGCGGTCAACCCCGGCCGCGGGTTCAGAGGCGTGCCCTTTCGCCTCCCGGCGAGCGACCTCGGGCAGATCGCTCCGGACACGCGGATCCTTGCCCTGGCGGGCGCGGGCGACCGGGTTACCGGCCGGCTGACGGCGAAGGCCATCGTCGAGGGCGCCCGGCGCGTTCCGCGCGCGAAACGGCGGTTCGTACTGGTCACCCGACCGGACGCCGCGGATCACCTGGCGCCGCAGCGCAGCGACAGGGCGGCCCGGGAGGTCTTCTGGCCGGCGCTCGACCGCCTCATTGCCCGTGTCGGCTGAGCGGATCGACACCGGACCAGGTGCCCTCCGAGCCGAAGGGCCGAAAGCGCGCGAACAGCTCCTCGCCGTACCAGTTCTCGGCGCGCGTCCGCGCCACCACCTCGCGGTGCGCGGGGCGGTGGTAGGCGTACTCGCGGACATGGTCGAGCGTTCGCCACAGCGAGAAGGTGGCCTGGCGTCCAACCGGCCACTCGCCGATGCCCACCGACGCCAGCACACCCGGCTGCTCGAGCAACTCCTCGGCCGGTGGACGGACGGCTCGGTAGAAGCGAACGAGCCGGCGCGGGCGGATGCTTGCGCGAGTGAGAACCGCCACTGGGTCTGCGGCCGCCAGCTCCACGCGCTCGGCACCGGCCAGGGGATCTCGCCCGCCCCAGGCTCCGTGCCAGCGCGAGGGATCGAGACGGACGTGGAAGGCTTCGGCGCTCAGCTCGCGCCAGCGAAGCGCCACGGGCGACTGCGCGAGGAAGCCGTCGAGCGCGGCCGGGTCGCGCCAGACGGCGAAGAGCGCCCAGCGACGGAGGTCGGCGCTCAACGTCATCGTGCTCCCACGGCCGGTACCCAGCAGCCGCCAGAACCGCAGGCCGTCGGTTTGGCGCAGCAGCGGCCGGTCGAAGGCCATGCGCGAGAGGCCCTCCGGCGCGGTGGCGCGCGGATAGCGGATGAGGTGGAAGGAGGCGAGCACGGTTGCTAATCGAGTACGGGGCGGCGGCCGTCATCGGTTATCTGCTCGGATCCGTGCCGTTCTCGGCTCTGGTGGCCCGCGCTCACGGCGTGGATCTCCACCAGACCTCCGACGGCAATCCCGGGGCGTGGAACGCGCTGGAGCAGCTCGGCGCTCGCCGCGCCTGGCCCGCCTTCGCCGGCGACGGCCTCAAGGGTACGCTCGCGGGCTTCGCCGGTCTGGGTCTCGCCGGCACTTGGGGGGCCTACGTGGCGGTCGGCGCCGCGATGCTGGGTCACGCGTTCCCTCTCTTCGCTCGCTTTCGCGGCGGCAAGGCGGTCATGACCTTCGTCGGCGGCGGGTTCGCCTTTGCACCGGCGGCCGCGGCGATCGCACTCGGTGTCTGTGTCCTGACTGCGTTGGCCGCCCGGTCGTTCGCGGTCGGCGCCCGGGTGGGAGTGTTCTCCTTTCCGCTGATCCAACTCTTCCTCGACCCCGCGATACGGGTGGCGGCCACCGGTGCGCTCATGACGCTGATCGGGCTGTTGTTCTTCCTGAAGGGGGATAGGTCCGCCCGCGCCAGCTCCGGCTCGGCCGCAACGCCGACCAGCTGAGCCGCAGCGCCGCCGGCACGTCCGCCAGCGGAGCGAGCCAGAACGGCGCCCCGCGGCGCGCGTAGGAGCGCGCGAGCGCCGCATGCAGCGCCAGCCTGATCGACAGGAGCAGCCAGTCCAAGGGCGCGGCTCGCCCGAGGAGCACCCGCACGAGCGGAGCCGCCTGACACAACCACACGATCGCCACGTCCGCGAGCAGGCGCGGCGCCTCGGAGGCGTCGGCCACCGCCAGCGAGCGACCCCAGCCGCTCCAGGTCTCGCGCGCTCCCTCGTACATCTGCACCTCCAGCAGGGCACTCGCGTCGACGAAGGCGATCGGCTCTCCGCGACGCCGAAGCGCGCGAGCCAGCGCCATGTCCTCGGTGAGATGACCGCGCACCTGCTCGAGCCCACCGGCGGCCAAGAGCCGCTCCCGGTCGACGAGCATGCACTGGCCGTTGGCCAGGGCTCGGGCCGGCGAGGGCTGGTAGCCCTCTACGTCGGCCGGCCCGAAGCGGTAGACGAGCGTCGCCAGCAGAGCCGGATGCAGCAGCCGCTCGCCGGCCGAGCGGCACACGAAGCGCGGCCCGGCGCTCAGGAGTAGGGCATCGCCGCGCGCCGCGGCCATCGCTCGCGCCAGCCCGGCGCGCGGCCGCGCGTCGGCATCGAGTGACAGGACGAGCTCGCCCCGCGCCGCGCGCAAGCCCTGTTCGAGAGCCCAGGCCTTGCCGGCCCAGCCGGGCGGCAGCGGCGCACCGGGCAAGGTGGTCGCCCCGTGGGCCCTGGACACCTCGGCCGTCCCGTCGGAGGATTCGTCGTCGACGACGATGACCTCGAGGAGATCGGGGTCGCGGGCCAACGGAGCGAGACAGCCGGCGAGCCGCCCTTCCTCGTTGCGCGCGGGAACGATCACGCTGACGCTGGCCCGCGGCGGCTCGTCGACCGCCGCCAGCGGGGGCCGCCGCCGCCGGCCGCGCGAAAGCCGGGCGAGGAGAACGGCGAAGCCGGCGTATCGGGCCGCGCGAAGGATGCGCCTCACCCAGGTCACCTGCGCTGTGGCTCCATCGCCCCTAGCAGGCCGACGGGAGCTCGGTGATGGCCACGCAGAGCTTGCGAACGTTGTCGGCGGTGTCCCTCGTGTTGCGACGCAGCCCCGACCCCGAAGAGTCGGAGGGGTCTCCGACGGCCGCCTCGATCCCCGTCAGTGTTCGATTGGCCTGACTGACCTTGCGATTGAGCTTCTTGAGCTCGCGGGTTGTGGCGTTGGCGCGCGGCTTTGCTGCGGCGCTGCCCGGCTGGCTGAGCTGGGCGGCCGCCACGGCGACCCCGGCGCTGAGGACTGCCGCGGCGAGCAGAAACACGAGCAGTGTCTTGGTGGTGAGGACTACCGGCTGGTTCATCGAGATACCTCTCCTGACTGGGGTCGGCTTTCGGCGGACAGCGGCCTGGTGATCCGCGCGCGGCAACGCTGCGAAGGATCCTTCATGCCAAGCATCGGACCTATGGAACTGATCATTGTCCTCGTGGTGGCCCTGTTGGTACTCGGCCCCAAGCGCCTGCCGGACGCCGGCCGGTCGCTGGGGAGGGGAATGCGCGAGTTCAAGGACTCGATCACGGGGCTAGTGCAGCTCTCGTAGAGCCCGAATGCCACGCCGGGTTCGCCCTGTCGGCCACGACGACCGCATGTCGGTGGTCGAGCACCTCGATGAGTTGCGTTCGCGGCTGATCGTCTGCGCGGCCGTATTCGGAGCGGCGTGGGCGCTCACGGGGCGGCAGAACCATCTCGTCCTCGAGATCGTGAACGCGCCGCTGCCGGACGGGATCGAGCCGATCACCCTGGCGCCCGCGGAGGCGTTCTACACGACCCTCACGACGCCGCGTACGCAGCGCTCCTGATCTCGCTGCCGGTGATCCTGTACCAGCTCTACGCCTTCGTCCTGCCCGCCTTCAGCCCGTCTGAGATGCGGCTGGCCAAGCCGCTGCTGGCGCTCGTGCCCGTGCTCTTCATCACCGGGGTGGTGTTCTGCTACTTCGTCGTGCTCGGCCCGGCGCTCGACTTCCTACTCAACTTCAACGCCGACGAGTTCAACACCCAGGTGAGGGCCCGCGACTACTACTCGTTCGTCACGCTGCTCATGCTCGCGATGGGCATCGGCTTCCAGATACCGGTCGGCCTGCTGGCTGCCTGCCGGCTCGGGCTCACGAGCGTGGAGAAGCTGCGCCGCAACCGGCGCTACGCGATCGTGGCGATCGCCGTACTCGCCGCACTGCTGCCGACGCTCGACCCCCTGACACTCATCCTCGAGATGATCCCCCTGATCGCGCTGTACGAGCTGAGCATCCTGCTCGCCGCCGCGCTCGCCCGACCCGGCCCCGAGGCCGCCGCCGCACGCCGAACCCCGGCGCTGTGAACACGAGCCTTCCTAGGACCCATACCCGCCGCCGCCCGCCTCGGCCAGCGCGCGGGTGGTCTCGTCGAGAAGGTTTGGATCGACCACGTCCTCGAAGAAGAACAACTCGACTGAGATGTCGGGATCGAACAGGATCTGGCTCTGGTAGTTGATCACCCTGCGGCCGGTCAGCTCTTCGATGAGCTCGGTCATGCGCCCGGTCATCTCGTTTTCGAACTGCTGGCGAAACTCTCGGACAGTGTCCTCGCGGTCGGCCTCGAGCATGGTCTGTTCCGCTCGCGTGGTCCCGCCGCGCATGACAACGATCAGGAAGTCGTCGAGGAAATAGGACTTGGCCTTGGTTGGTCCCTTGCCGTAGTACTGCTTCATCAGCTGGACCATCTCCGTAGAGATTCGGCCAAGGAGCCCTTCTCCGTCGTGTCCCTTGGGGGCCGGCTGTTGAAGACCGGACATGCCCTAGACATCCTAGGACCTCCGCAGCATCCTGCGGCCTGTCAGGCCAGCGGAATCTCGGCGTGCAACGTCGTCCCTTCAGCCGGCCGGTGACCCGATTCAGGGGTCACGGCGGCGGCCGGCGAGGTCGTTCGTGCCGGGGCGGGGGTGGGACTGGCCGGCGGGGAGGGGGTGCTCCGGAGAGCTCGGCTTCTACGCGCGGGAGCAGCCTTGCAAGCGTGTCGGTC
>Ga0307318_10000231_pt1 | contig 18064 bp, 19 predicted proteins | sample ER_DNA_367_FD_194500 | JGI IMG/M metagenome (GOLD analysis project Ga0307318, IMG submission 194500) | Bulk soil microbial communities from the East River watershed near Crested Butte, Colorado, United States - ER_DNA_367 | ecosystem: Environmental > Terrestrial > Soil > Floodplain | place...
AACCCAGCCGACGACGACGACCATCGATTCGGCGAAGAGCCAGAAACCGAGTCCCCAACCGTCGTCGGTTCGCCCCGCGTAGACGTGGTTGAGATTGACCAGCAGGTCGGTGGTGAATACGAAAAACACATGGCTCGCGATGAAGACCAAGAACCAGACGAGCACGAGGAAATGCAGAGAGCGTGCGGTCTGGATGCTGAAGATCGTGCTGACCCGCTTGAAGCGTGTGGAGAGAGCTGGTGACATGCCGAGGCCGGTGATGAGAGCGAGCGGGGCGGCGACGAAAACGGTGATGAAGTAGGCGATCAGTTGCAGGCCGTTATAAGCCACAAATCCGTCGTCGGCTCGGCCAGTTCGACGACAGGTACTGGATCAGCACCGACAAAGCGTTGGGAAACACATCCCAGCTGGTGGGCACGAGGCGCTGCCACCGGCCGGTTGCGAACAGCAGGACGAAGAAGATCACGCCGTTTAGCAGCCACAGGGCGTCGACACTGAGGTGCCACCAGCGGGCCAGACCGATGGAGTGGCGAAGCCCCGGAAGGCCGACCTGGCCCGGGAGGCTGATGGAATCCTGCTTGGCCGTCCAAAGGGGGTCAGGCGGAACCGGTCTTTGGATACGAAACCAATCCGTGCCGGGCGTGCAGTGCCGGGTCCAGTACAGCCGGGGGTGGTCGGAGAGGATCTGGACGCCGGAGCGGATGATGAAGATCAGGAGGAACAGGTTGAAGAAGTGCTGCCATCGCACCCAGGCAGGGAAGCCTGTCGTCGCCTCGGGACGCGACGGCTCGATCGTCCCCGGGTACTGCTCGATGAAGTCTTGAACCGAGGGGTCACTCCGCAGCTCCTTGGCGACGGCGACCGCGACGATGAGGACCAGGAAGCCGTCGGGAGCAACCAGAGCAAGTTGAACCACTTGCTGCGACCGACGCGCACGCGCGGGGCGATGCCGTTCACCTGTGGAATCGAACCTGCGAAGGTGGCGGGGTCAATGACGTCCTCGCCCGGTGTCAGCTGCCACCGATAGCTGCGGACGAGATCCGGAGAGACGCTCGACGACGGAGGAGCAGGCAGGTCTTCAGGGTCGGCTTCGTTGCCCGTGCCCATAGTCCGAAGCCTATGCCGTAGGGCGCCGTCCGCTGAGCGGATCGGCTCGATCAGGAAGGGCGTTGTTCAATCACCAGAGGCCGGGGATCAGACGCTTGGTTTGCGCCTGGTAGGCGCGGTAGCGGGCGCCGAGGACGCCGGTGAGCTCGGCCTCCTCGACCTGGATGCGGCGCAGCAGCGCCGGCAGCGGTAGCACGGCGCAGACGGCCAGCGCGAGCCCGTTCCCGGCGGCGAGGCCGCACCCGGTCACGATCATCAGCAAGCCGCTGTAGGAGGGGTGACGTACCCACCGGTACGGGCCGCTCGAGACGACGGCCTGCCCGGGGTCGACCTCGACGGTGGTGCGAAAGGCGCGGCCGAGCGTGGCGATCGCCCACACGCGGATCCCGAGCCCCAGCCACATCACGACCAACCCCGCCACCCGGTAGGGGCCGGCGATCTGAGGCGCCGTCGCCCGCGAGGCGGTCACCACGGCCACTGCGACGGCGACCCCGAGCGTGACGGCGACCAACGCGCGCGTAGCGCGATCGCGGGTGGTGCCGCCCCTGCCCTGTAGGCGTTCGCGAACGCGCAGGCCGAGTTCGAGCACGGCCCAGGCGGCGAGCGTCAGCCACAGCGCCACAGCGCCGCCTCCGAGCCCATCACGCGCTCAAGCGACTGGGGAGAGCAGCCCGACAAGCCGCTACAGGCTGACACGAATCGGCGCGCCGCGAGCCCGCCGAGGTGCGCGCAACCGCGGCGGTCCGCGAGGACGCGGATCGCGCGATCTCCGGCGCCTTCTGCGAAGGCCCATCCGGGCAATCGGCAGCGAACCGCCGCCGTTAGCCGGATTCGCTGCGCGGAGGGTTTCTTTCGAGGTCCGTTCGTAGTAGGAATGACCTGACCACGGCTTTGAGGAGGAACAGGATGGCGACGGCCACCACGGCGCAGCTCCGCGACCAGGTGCGAGGCGAGACGCTCACCCCCGAGGATGGCGCGTACGACGACGCGCGCAGGGTGTACAACGCCATGATCGACCGGCGACCACGCGTGATAGTGCAGTGCGCCGGCGTCGACGATGTGGTGGCGGCGGTGAACTTCGCGCGCGAGGCTGGCCTCGGCGTTGCGGTGCGCGGCGGGTCGCACAGCGTCCCCGGATTCGGCACCGCCGACGACGCGGTGGTGATCGACCTCGTCCGCATGCAGGCGGTCGAGGTCGATCCGACGAAGAAGACCGCGCGCGCCCAGGGCGGCGCGACCTGGGGCGCGTTCAACGACGCCACCCACGAGCACGGCCTGGCCACGACGGGCGGCATCATTTCCACGACCGGCGTGGGCGGGCTCACACTCGGCGGCGGGATCGGATACCTGTCCCGCGGGCACGGCCTCTCCTGCGACAACCTGCGCGCGGCCGAGGTCGTGACGGCGGACGGCCGGATCGTGTCCGCCACGGAGAACGAGAACGAGGACCTGTTCTGGGCGCTGCGCGGCGGAGGGGGCAACTTCGGTGTCGTCACCGCATTCGAGTTCGACCTGCACCCCGTGCGGGAGGTCTACGGCGGCCCAATCCTGTTCGAGCTGAGCGACGCCGCCGACGTGCTGCGGTTCTACCGCGAGTTCATCCGCGACGCGCCGGAGGAGTTCGGCGGTTTCCCGGCCTGGCAGATCGCGCCGCCGCTGCCGTTCATCCCGGAGGACCGCCAAGGCGAGCCCTTCCTCATCTTCGTCACCTGCTGGGCGGGGCCGATCGAGGAGGGCGAGGCCGCGCTCAAGCCGATCCGCGACGTGGCGCCGGTGGTCGCGGAGCACGTCGGGCCGATGCCCTACCCGGCGATCAACAGCGCCTTCGACGCCCTCGTCCCGGCCGGCCTCCAGCACTACTGGAAGGCGAACTTCGTCAAGGAACTCACCGACGACGCGATTGCCGCGCACCTCGAGCACGGGCCGAAGGTGCCGGCGGTCAACTCGACCGTCCACATCTACCCGATCAACGGCGCCTGCCACCGGGTCGCGCCCGACGCGACCGCGTTCGCCTTCCGCGACGCGACATTCGCGACGGTGATCGCCGGCATGTGGCCGGACCCCGCCGAGAACGACGCGAACACGGCATGGGTGCGCGGCTTCTACGACGCGACCGCGCCCCTTTCGGAGGCGGGCGGCTACGTCAACTTCATGGCCGGGGACGATCAGGAGCGGATCAAGGACAACTACATGGGCAACTACGACCGCCTGGTCGACGTCAAGCGCGAGTACGACCCGGGCAACGTCTTCCACCACAACCAGAACATCAGACCGTAGGCCGCGCGGCTGACGGTCGGGCGAGCGAGGGCCAGAAGTCGCGGTCGGATGGCCGCGCCGTGCCTGATGCCGCACCGGTCGCCGACATGATCGACCTCTTGACTCCCGAGCTCGTCGTCGACCGACCACGGCCGGTCAAGACACGTCTCGGTATGTCCGCTCCTACCTGATCATCCGGATCTTCGTGGGTGCCCTCGGCGTCGCGCTTTCAACTCGCTCTCTCCACTACCCCGACTCCGCGGACGCGATCAACGCGATCCCGGTGAGCAGCACCACGATGCCGCCCACCTGAACACGGGACAGGCTCTCGCGCAGGAAGAGAACGGCGCCGAGCACGGCGAGCGCGGCGTATTGCGAGGCTGCGATCGGCGCTATCGCGCTGTCTTCGCGAACGGCCCAGACGTACACGAGGTATCCGAGCGTGTCGATAAGGCCGAACGCCGCCAGCCACTTCCACGCGTCTCGTTGCGGCAGCAGGCGCTTGGCCTTCAGGCTCCCGGCGAGGCCGCCGGCGAGCGGGAGCGCTCGGACGATCGCCGCCATCCAGAGCGGGGACAGGCCGTCGACTTCTCCGGAGGCGAAGAAGACCACTCCGAATCCCGTCGCGCTCCCCGCCGCGAGCGCGGCCGTGAGGGCAGCGGGGCGCATCTGGGCTACCGCGAAGGGCCCCGCGTCCGCATCCTCGTGAGCCGAGCCCGCGGTGGTCACGAGGAGAATGCCCGAGACCATGATGGCCAGCGCGAGGGCCACGCTCGCGGTCACCGATGTCCCGGTGGCCGCGGCGATGAGCGTGCCGATGGCGCCGTCGCAGGCCACGATCGGCGTGACGAGGCTGACCTTCCCCTTGTTCACGGCGACCAGAAAGAGCGCCATTCCGCCGAGGTAGGCGGCGCCGATGAGCGCCATCAGCGCCCAGTCCGAGGCCGACGCGGCGGGAAGTCCGGACGGGATTGCGCACAGGACCGCGGCCCCGCATCCGATGACGCTCGTCCAGAGGACCCCCTGCGAGGGCCCGGCGAGCCGCGACACCGGGGCCGACAGCAGGGCGCTGGTCGCCCAGATCAGCGCAGCGGTGGAGCCGAGGATGAGCGCCAGGATCAAGTGGCGTGAAGTGATACACGGAGCAACACCTAAGAACGGGATGCCAACGTCCGAATACGGGGGCGATGAGCGTCGATCAACCCCTGATGGGCCCGCCCCCGAACGCTCCGGTCCTGCCGCGGGCGCGTTCCAGCGCGATCCGAATCGCCCTCATCGAGGACAGCCCGGAGTACGCCCTCTTGGTCCGCCACCTCCTGCAGGAGGAGCTGGGCGAGGCGGTCGTCGTCGAGCACCGGACGTCGATCACCGAGGCCAAGAGCGTCCTGGCCGACGATGACCTCGGTTGCATCCTGCTCGACCTCTCGCTTCCCGAGGCAACGGGGCTGGAGGGCCTGCAGAGCGTGCGCTGCCGCGCGCCGCTGGTGCCGATCATCGTGCTCAGCAGCGAGGAGGAGGAAGAGATCGCCGTTCAGGCCGTACACGAAGGCGCTCAGGACTACCTGGTCAAGCGCCGTGCCGACGGTCACCTGCTGGGGCGAGCCATCCGCTACGCGGTCGAGCGCAAGCGCACCGAGCTGGAGCTCGCGCACCGCGCGTCGCACGACGCGCTGACCGGGCTTCCCAACCGCACGCTCTTCCTCGAGCGGCTGACCTTGACGCTTGCCCGGGTCGAGCGCCGCTCCCAGGGCTGCGCGGTGCTCTTCCTCGATCTCGATCGCTTCAAGGTCGTCAACGACAGCCTGGGCCACGACGTGGGGGACCGCCTGTTGAGGGAGGCCGCCGAGCGGTTGCAAGCAATCGTGCGGCCGAGCGACACCGTCGCCCGCTTCGGCGGAGACGAGTTCATGATCCTCTGCGACGACATCGCCGGCGAGGCCGACGCGATCGTCGTGGCCGAGCGCATCGCCGGCTCGCTCGCCGTGCCCTTTCACATCGAGGGCCAGATGCTCCACGTGGGCGCGAGCATCGGGATCGCACTGGCTGGCGACCGCAGCCGCGCGCCGCAGACGATCGTGCGCGATGCCGACCAGACCATGTACGTGGCCAAGCGCCGCGGCAGCCGCTGGGAGCTCTTCCGTCCCGACCGCCAGGTGGTGACCACATCCCGCCGGGGCCTGGAGGGTGAGCTGCGCCTGGCGCTCGAACGCGATGAGCTGCGCCTCTTCTACCAGCCCGAGATCGACGTGCACGACGGCGGGGTGGTCGCCGTCGAGGCGCTGCTGCGCTGGCAGCATCCCGAGCGGGGCCTCTTGGGGCCCGGTGAGTTCATTCCCTTCGCCGAGCAGAGCGGGCTGATCGTCCCGATCGGGGAGTGGGTGCTCGCCGAGTCCTGTGGCCAGCTTGCCCGCTGGCGGAACAGCGGCGCCTGCGGCGCGGGCCTCGGGGTCAACGTGAACCTGTCGGCCCGCCAGCTGGTGGACGGCAAGCTCGCGGGAACCGTCAGGCGAGTGCTGCGCGACACCGGCATCGAGCCGGGCGCCCTGTGCCTCGAGCTCACCGAAACGGCCTTCGTGGACGACCTCGAAGCGAGCGTCGCGGCGCTGAACGCGCTGCACGACCTCGGGGTGAGGCTCAGCCTCGACGACTTCGGGACCGGCTACTCCTCGCTCTCCATGCTCGACCGCTACCCGCTCGACACGATCAAGATCGACCGGTCGTTCGTAGCTCGCCTCGACTCCGGCGAGCGCGCCCGGCGGCTGTTCACGGCGGTCGTGGGGGTGGCCCAAGCCCTCGGTCTGCAATCGGTGGCCGAAGGCGTGGAGACCCGCGAGCAGCTCGACACGATCACCGACATGGGCTGTGACTCCGCGCAGGGCTTCTTCCTGTCTCGCCCGCGCGAGCCCGACGTGATCGAGCCGCTCCTGCGCATGTAACGTGCCGCGCCGTGCTGGCGCTGCTCTACGACGTCCACGGCAACCTCCCGGCGCTGGAGGCGGTGCTGGCCGACTGCCGGGCCGAGCGCTACCTGCTGGGCGGCGACTACGCCGTGGCCGGCGCGTGGCCAGGCGAGACTGTCGCGCTGCTCGACTCGCTCGACCGTGCCGAGTGGATACGCGGGAACACCGACCGTTGGCTCGTCGACGCCCACGACGCCCCCGAGGCGGCGGCCGTGCTGGTCGAGAAGTGCCGTGAGGCTCTCGCTCGGAAGGTGATCGACCGCTTGGCCGGGCTGCCCGAGTCGACCACGATCGACGGCGCGCTCTACTGCCACGCCTCACCCGGCTCGGACATGGTGAGCTTCGCCGAGGAGGCCCAGGACGGCGAGGAGGTGCTGCTCGAGGGAGTGGACGCGCGGCTGGTGGTCTTCGGGCACACGCACATCCAGTTCAAGCGCCGGGGCCCGGGCGGTGTGTGGCTGCTGAACCCTGGCAGCGTGGGCACTCCGTGGGACGGCGATCACGACGCCGCGTACGCCGTCGTCCACGACGACGGCCGTATCGAGTGCCGCCGCGCCGCGTACGACTGGCGCGCGGCTGCGAAGGCCGTGCGCGAGCGCGTGGGCGACTTGCCGGCACGCCGCATCGAGCAGGCCCGTTTCGACCCCCGGTGATGGTACCGTGGCGCTCCAGTGCGCCTCTCCAGCGTCCTTGCTCCGCGTGACCGCGAGTTCTTCGACCTGTTCGAGGAGGCAGGCGGCAACATCCTGCGCGCGGCCGGTCTCCTCGAGGAGATGCTGCGCGCCTTCCCCGAGCGCAACGAGCTCGCGCGGGACATCCTGATCTGCGAGCAGGACGGGGACCGGGTGACCCACGACATCATCCAGCGCCTCAACCAGACGTTCGTCACCCCGATCGACCGGGAGGACATCTACGAGCTGGCCTCCGCGCTCGACGACGTCGTGGACTACACAGAGGAGGTCGCGGACTACCTCGGGCTCTACAACATCGAGGCCCCGATGGTCCAGTCGCAGGAGCTCGCCCGGGTCCTGCACGAATGCGCTCGCCAGATCGCACAGGCCATGCCGCGCTTGCGCGGCTTCAAGGACATCTCGCACTACACCGTCGAGATCAACCGCCTCGAGAACGACGGCGACCGCATCGTCCGGGAGGCGATCGCCTCGCTGTTCGACAACGGGATCGACCCGATGGTCGTGATCCGCTGGAAGGACATCTTCGAGCGCCTCGAGGAGGCCATCGACTCTTGCGAGCGCGTGGCGAACATCCTCGAGGGCATCGTCATCAAGAACTCTTGAGCTACGCGGAAGGCCTGTGAAGGGCGAGCTCCTCACCGTCATCATCGTCGTCTCCACGGCGTTGATATTCGACTTCACCAACGGCTTCCACGACACCGCGAACGTGGTGGCCACATCGATCTCCACGCGCGCGATGGCGCCGCGGATCGCGGTCGGCTACGCATCGATCCTCAACTTCGTGGGGGCCTTCATCTCGCTGCAGGTGGCCGCCACGGTGGCCAGTGATGTGGTCGACCCGAACTCGATCACGCTGCTCGTGGTCTTCGGCGGGCTCGTGGGGGCGATCACCTGGAACCTGATCACCTGGTACTTCGGGCTGCCTTCGAGCTCCTCGCACGCGCTGATCGGCGGCATCGTCGGAGCGATGCTGGTGGCCGAGGGGCCGGGGGCGGTGTTCTTCGAGGAGGGCATCCTCGGCAAGGTGATGATCCCCGCGCTGGTCGCCCCGATGCTCGCGTTCGTGATAGGGGGCATCGCGATCCTGCTGCTCTACCGGATCGTGGGCCGGCTGCGACCGGGACCGGTCACCCAGGGGTTCCGCAGCGGACAGGTCATCTCCGGAGGCCTGCTCGCCCTCGCCCACGGGACCAACGACGCGCAGAAGACGATGGGCGTCATCGCGCTCGCGCTGGTGGCCTACGGCTCGCTGCCGGCGGCCGACCCGTCGCCGCCGACCTGGGTGATCGTCTCCGCCGCGACGGCGATCGCGGCCGGCACCTACGTCGGCGGCTGGCGCATCATCAAGACGATGGGCAGTCGCATCCACAAGATGGACTCGGCTCAGGGTTTCGCGGCCCAAGGCGCGGGCGCCGCGGTGATCCTGGCCTCCTCCCACGGGGGCTTTCCCCTGTCCACCACGCACACGATCACGGGCGCTGTTATCGGATCGGGCGCGGCAAAGCGCCTGTCGGCGGTCCGTTGGGGAGTGGCCGGGAACATCGTCGCCGCCTGGATCGTGACGCTGCCCGCGGCGGCGGCCCTCGGCGCGCTCACGTACGGGGTGACGCGCCTCTTCGGCACGGGCGCGGTCGGCCCGGTGATCGTCTCCGCGCTCATCCTGGGCGGCTCGGCGATGCTGTTCTCGCGGCGCGCGCGCAAAGGCCCGCCGGTGGCGGCGGCGACCTCCGAAGCATGATCGCCTCGATCGTCGACACCGATGCGCTGCTGACCGTCATCTGGGCCTCGCTGGCCGCAGGGATCGGAGTGACGGCGGCGTTCGGCTTCGCCATCCTGGGCGGCGTCCGCGCGATCGAGCTCGGCCGCACCGGGCGGGTGGGCGAGGCGGCGATCTTCGCGGTGATCGGCATGCTCGGCGTGGCCGCCACGTTCGCCGCGATCGTGTTCGGGATAGTCGTCCTGACCGAATAGCGCCGGGTTTCAGGCCAGCTCTACGAGGCGGTCGAGCTCCTCCTCGCTCGACCACGCGCCGACGGATGCCCGTACGTAAGGGGCGCCGGGAAGGTGGCGCACGATGAAGCCCTCCGAGTGCAGCCGCGCCACCGCCGCCTCGGGGTCGGGGTCATCCCAGGAGACGAGTGTCGAGCGCCCACGGGGCGCCACTCGCTCGCCGAGCTCGCCTGCGAGCCACTCGGCGAGCTCCGCCGCGCGCGCGTGTATCGCGTCCATGCCGCTCGCCTCGAGCACATCCAGCGCCGCCAGCGCCCACTCGATCTGATGCGGCGCAGGGAATCCGATGGCAAAACGGCGTGCGTCGGGGTGGAGGTCGAGCTCGAAAGCCCGCGTGCTGTCGGCCAGGACGCCGTAGTTTGGCCAGGGCGCCGGCAGCACGCGGGCCAGCTCCGGTCGTACGTACAGGTAGCCGAGCCCGTTGGGCCCGCACAGCCACTTCTGGCCCGAGGCGGCGTAGAAGTCGCAGCCGAGCTCCTCTACGTGGACGGGCACGGCGCCCAGCCCCTGGGCGCCGTCGAGGAGCACGAGCGCGTCCGTGGCGGCCAGCGCGGCCGAGTCCACGACGGCGCCGTTCATCCAGGAGACGTGCGAGCAGGCTACGAGCCTGGTGTCGGTGCGCACCTCGTCGGCCAGCCGATCGAAGGGAACGACGCGCACCTTCACGCCGCGCCTCTCGCGCAGCCCGGCGAGCGGCGCAAGCACTCCGGGATGCTCCTCGTCGCTCGTGACGACATCGTCGCCCTCCTCGAGGTCCAGTGCGTTGAGCACCGCGTTGACCCCGTCGGTGGTCGAGCCCGTGAGGGCGAGGTTCGTGCTTTCGCAGTCCAACAGCACGGAGATGCGCTCGCGCAGCTCGTCGATCCGCTCGCCGTTCTTCTCGAAAGCCGCCTTGTCGCCCCTTCCGGCCAGGGCCTGATGGCGCATCGACCGCTCGGCAGCTTCGACACCGCGCCGGGGGACCGGGCCGTTCGACCCCGCGTTGAGGTAGGCCAGCCGTTCGAACACGGGAAACTCGGCGCGCAGCTCGTCCACGGTCGCCGGATACTAGGTGGCAGTAGGCTGCGCTCCATGATCATCGAGCGCTCGATGCAGGACGACTGGCTCTCGAACACCTACCTCGTCGGCGACGAGGAGGGGGGGACCGCGGTCGTCATCGACGCCGGCGGCCCGAGCGCCCCCCTGCTCGAGGCCGCGAAGCGGCTCGACCTCGATGTGCGGATGCTGCTTCTCACCCACCACCATCACGACCACGTGGCGGACGCCGACGCCTGGAAGGGCGTGGAGCGGCTCGCGCATCCGATCGAGGCCGACCTGCTCGGCGGTGTCGACCGGACCATCGAGCCCGGCGACACGCTCGAGGCGGGGGGCCTGCGCATCGAGACCCTGCACACGCCGGGGCACACCGCAGGCATGCTCAACTTCGTCGTCAACGGGAGTGACGTGTTCACGGGTGACACGCTCTTCAAGCGCTCGGTGGGCGGTGTGCGGGCCCCGGGCTCCACCGGCTTCGCCGACCTCAAGGCGTCGATCATGGACGTGCTCATGGAGCTCCCGCACGAGACCGTCGTGCGCCCCGGCCACACCGACCCGACGACGATCGGCGACGAGTGGGAGAACAACGAGTTCGTGCGCCTCTGGCGCGGCCTCGACGAGGAGGGCAGCGACCCCTGCCGGGTTGGCGACGAGGAAGCCACGCTCGTGCTGTGGGCGCCCGACTACGACGGCGGGCACAAGGCCTGGGTGCGCTGGCCCGACGGCAGCGACGACATCGTCCCGGGCAGCCGCGTCTCGCGCGAGTGAGTCCGTGGACGCGCTGCACTGGGCGCTGCTCGAAGGCCTGATCGACCACGCGGCGCTCTTCCCTCCCGCCAGCATGACGATGCGCGCCGCGCTGGCCGAGGACCGCGCGGCGCGAAACAGCGAGTACGCGTGGATACTCGACCGCTTCGTGTGCCCGGCCTCGCGCCTCCGGGAGATCGCGGGGCTCACGGCTCCCGTGAGCGTGGTGATCGACGGCGAGCTTCCGAGCCGCGCCGACGCCATCGAGATCCCCCTGGACGCCCCACGGCCCGACTCGCGCGAGCTGCTGCGCACCGCCCAGGAGCTGCGCGCACTCAGCGACGAGGTCTACTTCGAGTTGCTGTTGGAAGAGCGCTGGCGCGACAGCGTTCCGGCGACAGTAGGCGCAATCGCCGCGGTGGGCGGCCGGGTCAAGCTGCGCTGCGGGGGACTGAGCGTCCCGAGCTCCGAGCAGGTGGCGCTCGTGCTCGTGTCCTGCCGGGCGGCGGGCGTGGTGCTCAAGGCGACGGCCGGTCTGCACCACCCGCTGCGCCGCCCGGGGGAGCACGGCTTTCTCAATCTGCTCTGCGCCGCCACCCATGCGCACTGCCGCGAAGCCGACCTGCGCACGCTGACGGAGATGCTGAACGCCGAGGCGTTGGCGGAGCTGCCGCTCGACGAGCTCGACGCCGACGAGGCGGGCGAGGCGCGCCGGCGGCTGTTCAAGGGCTTCGGCTCGTGCTCCTGGCGCGAGCCGGTCGACGCCCTCCGCGCGCTGGGCTGGCTCGAGTGACGCTCGCCTACGGAGTGCTCGAGGGGGGAGGGGTGTGCGCCCGCGAGGACGGGCGAGTGTTCGACCTGAGCGGGCTCGACCCGTGCTTCGACGGGGACTCGCTGAACGCCTTCATGGCGCGCGGACCGCAGTTCTGGGCGCAGGCCAAGGGCCGCGTCTCAGAGGGCCGCGAGCTGGGCGAGGCGCGGCTGGCGATGCCCCTCGAGGTGGCCGACTACGTCGACTTCTACTCGTCGCTTCACCATGCTCACAACCTGGGCCGGATGTTCCGGCCCGGCGCAGAGCCGCTCCTGCCCAACTGGCGTCACCTCCCCGTCGGCTATCACGGCCGCTCGGGCACGGTGGTGCCCGACGGCACCCCGGTCCGGCGGCCCAGCGGCCAGCGAGCGGGCCCGAGCTTCGGGCCGAGCGAGAAGCTCGACATCGAGCTCGAGCTGGGCTTCGTCATCGGAGTCGCCAGCGAGCTCGGTAAGCCCGTGCCCGTCGGGCGGGCGCTCGACCACGTGTTCGGCGCGGTGTTGGTCAACGACTGGTCCGCGCGCGACATCCAGGCGTGGGAGTACCAGCCGCTGGGCCCCTTCCTGGGAAAGTCCTTCGCCACCTCGATCTCGCGCTGGGTGGTGCCGGTGAGCGAGCTCGCCGACCGCCGCGTGCCGCTCGCCGCGCAGGAACCCGAGCCGCTGTCCTACCTACGCGAGTCGCCCTGGGCGTTCGACATCGACCTGCAGGTCGAGCTCAACGGCACCGTCGTCGCTCGCACCAACACCCGCCACCTCTACTGGTCGATCGCCCAGCAGATCGCCCACCTCACGGTCAACGGGGCTTCGCTGCGCACCGGTGATCTGCTCGCCAGCGGCACGATCTCGGGGCCGGAGCGTGATCAGCGCGGCAGCCTGATCGAGCTGTCGTGGAACGGCGAAGAGCCGATCGAGCTGCCCGACGGCTCGGCCCGGCGCTTTCTCGACGACGGCGACGAGGTGGTCCTGCGCGGCGAGCCGCTGGGCGAGGTGCGGGGGCGCATCGAGGCCGCGGCGGGCGACTAGAGCGCGCGGTACGGTGAGCGGATGAAGGTCACCCTCCCCGACGGAACTCCGCTCGAGCTCGCCGACGGCGCCACCGGCGCCGACGCCGCGCGAGCCATCGGCGAGGGTCTGGCCCGGGCCGCGCTGGGAGTACGACAGAACGGTCACCTGCGCGACCTCGACGCGCCGCTCGAGGAAGGCCCGCTCGAGATCGTGACCGCGCGTGACGGCGACGGACTCTGGCTGCTTCGTCACGACGCCGCGCACGTGCTCGCCACCGCGGTGATGGAGCTCTACCCGGGCGTGAAGATCTCGATCGGGCCGCCCATCGAGGACGGCTTCTACTACGACTTCGAGTTTCCCGACGGGGTGAAGGTCTCAGACGAGGACTTCGCGCGGATAGAGGCCAAGATGCGCGAGCACATCAAGGCCGACGAGTCCTTCGAGCGCGAGGAGCTCGGCGTGGCCGAAGCGATCGAGCGCTTTCGAGCCGAGGGGCAGGACTACAAGGTCGAGCTGATCGAGGACCTGGTCAGAGACCAGGGCGTCGAGACCGTGTCGCTGTACCGCAACGGGCCCTTCACCGACCTCTGCCGCGGCCCGCACGGACCCGGCACCAAGCGCATCCGCGCCTTCAAGCTCACGAGCGTGGCCGGCGCCTACTGGCGCGGGGACGCCGAGCGCCAGATGCTGACCCGCATCTACGGCACCGCGTTCGCGCGCAAGGAGGACCTCGACGAGCACGTGCGCCGCCTCGAGGAGGCCCGCGCCCGCGACCATCGCAAGCTCGGCCGCGAGCTGTCGCTCTTCATGCTGTCGGATCTCGCCCCGGGCATGCCCTTCTGGCTGCCGAACGGGACGCACATCTGGAACGAGCTGACCTGGCTCTGGCGGACGGCGAACGTCGAGCACGGATACACGGAGGTGCGGACGCCGATCCTCTACGACGTCGAGCTGTGGAAGCAGTCGGGCCACTGGCACGTCTACCGCGAGCACATGTACTTCACCGATGTGGAGGACCGGCCGATGGGCCTCAAGCCCATGAACTGCCCGGCCCACTGCCAGATCTACAAGCGCGACCTGCGCTCCTACCGCGATCTGCCGATCCGCCTGTGCGAGCAGGGGCTCGTGCACCGCCACGAGCCCAGCGGCACCCTCCACGGGCTGCTGCGGGTGCGTCACATCACCCAGGACGACGCCCACGTCTTCTGTACCGAGGAGCAGATCGAGGAGGAGGTCAAGCGCTGCCTCGACTTCGGCTTCTTCATGTACTCGCAGTTCGGCTTGCGGCCGCGACTCGAGCTCTCGACGCGACCCGAGAAGCGCGTGGGGGCGGAGGAGATGTGGGACAAGGCGGAGGCCGTCCTGCAGCGCACGCTCGAGCAGAACGAGCTCGAGTACGAGCTCAACCCGGGCGACGGAGCCTTCTACGGCCCCAAGATCGACGCCCACATAACCGATGCGATCGGGCGCTCCTGGCAGCTCGGCACCGTGCAGCTCGACCTCTACATGCCCGAGAGGTTCGAGCTGGCCTACACCGGCGCGGACAACCATGAGCACCGGCCGGTGATGATCCACCGGGCCACGATGGGCTCCTTCGAGCGCTTCATCGGCATCCTGATCGAGCACTACGGAGGCGAGTTCCCGCTCTGGCTGGCGCCTGTCCAGGCCGCGGTCCTGCCCATCTCGGACCGCCACCTGGGCTACGCCCGCGAGGTGGCCGAGGAGCTGCGCGGGCGGGCGATGCGCGTCGAGGTGGACGAGCGCTCGGAGTCGATCGGCAAGAAGATCCGCGAGGCAGAGCTGACCAAGGTCCCGTACATGCTCGTGGTGGGAGACCAGGAACAGGTCGCGGGCGAGGTCGCGGTGAGGCGCCACCGCGAGGGCGACATCGGCTCGATGGCGACCGCCGAGTTCGCCGAGCGGGCGCGTCACGAAATCGCAGATAGACGCTAGACTCGAACCATACGAATGACGTGCCTCCACATCCGCGCGCTTTGACAGCCCGCCCCAGCTACACGTAGTGCCGATCCCCCGCAAGTTCGATCGGCGCCCCCCAGAGCGCGACGAGACACGGATCAACGAGCGGATCCGCGTACCCCAGGTCCGCCTCATCGGTGAGGACGGAAACCAGATCGGCATCGTCGACACGGCCAAGGCTTTGCGCTATGCCCAGGAGCGCGATCTCGACCTGGTCGAGGTGGCGGCCGACGCCCGTCCGCCGGTCTGCCGGGTGCTCGACTACTCGAAGTACAGGTACGAGCAGGAGCAGAAGGCCAAGGCGGCTCGCCGTCACCAGAAGCAGGTCAACGTCCGTGAGATCAAGCTGCGCCCGAAGATCGCCACGAACGACTACGAGACCAAGAAGAACCACGTGGTCCGCTTTCTCAAGGGCGACGACCGCGTGAAGGTCACGATCATGTTCCGCGGTCGCGAGCAGACCCACCCCGAGCGCGGTGAGATGCTGCTGATGCGCCTGGCCGAGGACGTGGCCGACCTCGGCACGATCGAGCAGCACCCCCAGCAGGATGGACGCAACATGACCATGCTGCTGGCGCCCGCCAAGCGCCGCGTGCAGGCCGAGGACGGCAACTCCGGGCCACCCGCCGCGGCGGATGGCGACGGCGCCCAGGCCGCCCAGGCGTCCTAGCGGGCTTCTGCTTCAATAGACCGTCGGATGCCCAAGATGAAGACGCACTCCGGCGCCAAGAAGCGCTTTCGCAAGACCGCCGCGGGCAAGCTCCGGGCGCGGCACTCGTTCACGTCCCACAACCTCGGTAAGAAGAGCGCCAAGCGTAAGCGTCATCTCGGGCGCCCCGTCGAGGTGGCCAAGCCGGATTCCCAGCGGGTCGAGAGGCTGTTGCAGAAGTGAGCCGGGTCAAGCGATCGGTTCACGGGCGCAAGAAGCGCCGCGAGACGCTCTCCCGGGCGAAGGGCTACCGAGGCCAGGCCTCGAAGAGCTACAAGCGCGCCAAGGAGGCCCTGCTCAAGGCCGACTCCTACGCCTATCGAGACCGCCGCAACAAGAAGCGCGACTTCCGCCGGCTGTGGATCGTGCGCATCAACGCCGCCGCTCGCCAGGAGGGGCTCTCCTACAGCCAGTTCATGCACGGCCTCAAGGAGGCCGGCGTCGAGGTCGACCGCAAGGTGCTGGCCGACATCGCCGTGCGCGACCCCGAGACGTTCCGACGGTTTGCCGAGAAAGCCCGGGAGGCCGCGGCCGCTTAAGCGACAACCGCGTAGCCGAACCCCCGGGCGCCTCTCTCGAGAGGCGCTTTTTCGTTCTGTGATCCGCTCCCCCGACAACCAGAAGCTCAAGACGATCCGCAAGCTGCGCGACAAGCGCTGGCGCGACAAGCTTGGCTTGTTCTCGGCCGAGGGCGAGGATCAGATCGAGGCGGCCGAACGAGCCGGATGGCCCGCGGCGTTTGTCCTGCGCTCCGGCGAGGACGTCGAGGCGGAGCTGCTCGACGCAGCGAGCACGCTCGGCTCGGGTACCCGCGTGATCGGCGTCTACGGCGCCCGCTGGAGCGAGCTCGGCGGTGACCTCAGCGTCTGGCTGCACGCGGTCAGGGATCCGGGCAACGTCGGCACGATCATCCGCTCGGCGCACGCGCTGGCCGACGGCCCGGTGATCCTGGGGCCGGGTTGCGCCGATCCGTTCTCGCCCCAAGCGGTGCGAGCCAGCATGGGGTCGCTGTTCGCGCGGCCGCCGGCCCGTGCCGAGCTGGCCGACCTCCCGGGCAACCGCCTGGCCCTCAGCCCCCGCGGCGAGCGCACGCTGCGCGAGGTCGAGCTCGACCCGCCGGTGGTGCTCTGTCTCGGCGCCGAACGGACCGGCCTGCCGGCCGAGCTGGAGGCGCGGAGCGCGCGGATTCCGGTTCGCGCGGAGTCGCTCAACGTGGCCATGGCCGCCACCGTCGCGCTGTACGAGATGTCGAAGAGAATATCGCTGCCGCGCGGGCCACGCGCGCGCGTTCGCGCTTAGGATGCCCGCCCATGCCTGAGCTCGAGCAGCTCCAGACCGAGGCCGAGCAGGCCATCGGGGTGGCCGGCTCGGCCGCCGAGCTCGAGAAGCTGCGCGTGCGCTACCTGGGCCGCAAGTCCGAGCTCACCTCCACGCTTCGCTCGATCGGCGAGCTCGCCCCCGACCGGCGCGGGCCGGTCGGAAAGCAGGCCAATCAGGTTCGTCAGGCGCTCGAGGCCCTGATCGAGCGCCGTAGCGCCGAGCTCGAGGCCGCGGAGCTCGACGAGCGCCTCGCCCGCGATCGCGTCGACGTGACGCTGCCCGGGGATCCGCCTCAGCCGGCCGGCCACCTCCACCTCGTCTCCCAGATCCGCCGGCGCATGGAGGACGTCTGCATGGGCCTCGGCTTCTCGGTGGTGGAAGGGCCGGAGATCGAGTACGAGTACTACAACTTCACCGCCCTCAACCACCCGCCGGAGCACCCCGCGCGGCTGCCCCAGGACACCTTCTACCTCGCCGAGCGCGTCCTGCTGCGCACCCACACGTCGCCGATGCAGATACGCGCGATGGAGCTCCAGGAGCCCCCCATCTACGTCGTCGTGCCCGGACGCGTCTACCGGCCCGACACCCCCGATGCCACCCACGTCCCCATGTTCCACCAGCTCGAGGGGCTCGCCGTCGATGAGGACATCACGCTGGCCGACCTCCAGGGCGTGCTGCTCGCCTTCGCGCGCGAGATGTTCGGGGAGGCGACCGAGGTGAGGCTCAGGCCCGGCTATTTCCCGTTCACCGAGCCGAGCGTCGAGGTCGACGTCTCCTGCTTTCGCTGCAAGGGGACCGGCTACGAGGGCGCCGAGCGCTGCGGCACCTGCAAGGGGGAGGCCTGGATCGAGATCCTCGGCTCGGGCATGGTGGATCCCAACGTGCTCGACTACGTCGCGCCGAGCGGCTACGACAAGGAGCGCGTGCAGGGCTTCGCCTGGGGGATGGGCATCGAGCGCATCGCCAGCATCGTCTACGAGGTTCCCGACCTGCGCATGCTCTTCGAGAACGACCTGCGCGTGCTCGAGCAGTTCGGAGCGGGCGCATGAGGGTGCCCGTCTCCTGGCTTCGCTCTTACTGCGACCCCGGTCTGGCCGCGCAGGGAATCGCCGACGCGCTGACGATGGCGGGGGTCAAGCTCGAGCGCCTGCACAGGGTGGGCGTGGGGGACCCCGCGCAGTTTGTGGTGGGGCGGGTGCTCGAGTCGCAAGGACACCCCGACGCCGACCGGCTGAGCGTCTGCCAGGTAGATGTCGGCAACGAGGCGCCCCAGGCGATCGTCTGCGGCGCGCCCAACGTGGCCGCCGGTCAGACCGTGGCCGTGGCCCTGCCCGGGGCGATCATGCCCGGCGGCACGAAGCTGGGGGAGGCCAAGCTGCGCGGCGTGCGCTCGGCGGGAATGATCCTGGCCGAAGACGAGGTGGGCATCGGCG
>Ga0307318_10000234_pt1 | contig 18007 bp, 16 predicted proteins | sample ER_DNA_367_FD_194500 | JGI IMG/M metagenome (GOLD analysis project Ga0307318, IMG submission 194500) | Bulk soil microbial communities from the East River watershed near Crested Butte, Colorado, United States - ER_DNA_367 | ecosystem: Environmental > Terrestrial > Soil > Floodplain | place...
GCTGACCGCCGCGGCATTTCTCGCCGGCATGTATCTGCATCGCCTGGTGGCCGAGAGCCAGGCCACGCGCTAGCGGCAGCTGCGGCGCTTCTCGTCGAGGGTTACCGAGCGCCCGTCGCCGAGACGCACGCGGGCGCGCATCAGGAAGCGCCGGCCGGGCAGCACGCCCGCCGCGCGCACACGCTTGCGGAAGCGCGGCTTGACGTCGCGGGCAAGGCGCCTGAAGCTCGCCGGCGCATCGCGTGCGCCCCGGCGGGGCCGGCGCCGCACGAGGAACTCCACCCGCTCGATCGCGCGCGCGTCGGCGCCGCGCACGGCCGCGTTGAACGAGCAGCGCCTCCGAGCGGCGTCCAGACGCAGGGACGGCTTGGCCCGGCACGAGCCTCCCGCGCATACGCGCAGAGCGGCCAGCCGGGTGGCCATTGCCGTGCGCAGGAGGCCGAGCGCGGGATCCGCGGCCACGTTGGTCAGCTCGTCGGGGTCGCGCTCGAGGTCGTAGAGCTCGACCTCTCCGTTTCTGTGCTCGATGTACTTCCAGCGGTAGTTGCGAAGCGCGGTGAACGTGAGGCCCTGGTTGTTCCCGCCCTCGATCAGCAGCTCGCGACCCCATTGGACGCCCGGATCGTCGAGCAGCCCGAACAGCGAACGCCCGTCCTGCACTCGGCCGGCTTTGGCGTCCGCGGCGTCGAGGATCGTCGGAGCCAGATCGGCGTTGGTGACGAGCTGGCTCTGGCGCTCGTCCTCCGGCACCCCCGGCCCGCGCATGATCAGAGGCAGCCGGATCGAGGGCTCGTAGGCGAGGATCTTGCCCTGCGGCACGCGGTGCTCGCCGTGGAAGAAGCCGTTGTCGCTCGTGAACAGGATCAGCGTGTCGTCGAGCTCCCCGGCCGCGTCCAAGCCGCCGACGATGGAGCCCACCGCCTCGTCCACCGCCAGCAGCGACTCCAGGCGCTGCTGGTAGCTCTCCTGTATCGCCGCCGTCCGCTCGGGCGTGAGGAGGGGCCGGCGCTGCATCGCCGCGGGCTTGTCGGTCATGTCGGCCTCGTTGAAGGAGGGGGGCCGGGGCAGGCCCACGGTCGAGAAGGCGTTCACGTGGCGCGGCGCCGCCGCGGGCGTCGGCTGGCCCGCGGGGTCGCCGGGCTCGACCGGCTGGCCCGCGTGCGGCGCGAGGAACGCGACCGACATGAAGAAGGGCTGATCGGAAGGGGCCGCCGCGGCGATCAGCTCGTTGGCCCGGCGGGCGAAGAAGTCGGTGGAGTAGAACTCGGGCTCGTTCGCCGCGCCGTAGGTGTGCAGGACGCCGTTCTCGTTGACCGTGTAGTTCCAGAAGGAGTAGGTCGTCGGGTCTACGGTCCCGTGCCAATCGTTGAAGCCCGGAGGTACCTCCGTCGGCGAAGACAGCCGGCCGTAGCCGTTGAGGAACTTGCCGACGTGCATGGTGCGGTAACCGGCCGCCTGCAGCCAGAGCGGCAGCCAGTTGGACGTGTCGAGACGGGTGTATCCGCCTACCGGAGGCCCGTTGCCCAGCACCCCGTGGTTGTGGGCGTACTGGCCCGTGTAGAGCGTCGCGCGTGACGGGCAGCAGAGCGAGTAGTTCACGAAGTTCCGGGTGAACGTGGTGCCCTTCTTGCCCAGCAGCCTCTGCGTCTGCGGCATGACCGACATCGAGTCGAGCGTCTGATCGTCGGTCATCAGCACGACGATGTTCGGCTTGGCCGCGGCCACCGGAGCCAGGATGAGCACGAGTCCGGCGAAGAGGGCGGCAACCGAGGTGCGCATGGTCTGCTCGAACACCGAAACCGGCGCGGAGGTGCGGTGCTCACGCGATACGCTCGTGGGTTGCGTGGCTAGAGATCCGCTCGCATCGTTCACCGCAGAGGTCCGGGACTGGTTCGGTCGCTCCTTCGAGCACCCCACCGAGGCGCAGGCCCAGGCCTGGCCCGCCATCGCGAGCGGCGCAAACGTGCTTGTCTCCGCTCCTACGGGCTCGGGAAAAACGCTGGCCGCCTTCCTTTGGGGGCTCGATCGCCTCGTCGCCGAGCCTGGACGCGGGCGGCTCGTGTACGTCTCGCCGTTGAAGGCACTCTCGTACGACGTCGAGAAGAACCTGCGCGCGCCGCTTCGGGGGATCGGGGGCGAAATCTCGGTCGCGATCCGCACCGGCGACACACCGCAGAAGGAACGTCAGGCGATGCTGCGCCGGCCGCCCGACGTCCTCATCACCACCCCCGAGTCGCTCTACCTCATGCTGACCTCGAAGGCGAGGGAGTTCCTTACGGAGACCGAGTCGGTGATCGTCGATGAGATCCACGCCGTGGCCCGTACCAAGCGCGGAGCCCATCTGGCGCTGAGCCTCGAGCGGCTCGAGCATCTGGCGGGCCGGAGGCTGCAGCGGATCGGCCTGTCGGCCACGCAGCGCCCGCTCGAGGAGGTTGGCCGTTTCCTGGTGGGAAACGGACGCGACTGCGAGATCGTCGACACGGGCGTGCGCAAGCCCCTCGACCTGAAGATCCAGGTGCCGGTGGAGGACATGCGCGAGCCGGACGCCCACGACGTGACTGACCCCGCCGTCGGCGGCCAGGGGACCGCGGCCGGCGGAGGCGACCTGGTGGGTGATGGCCTAGGGGGCACCTCGGCGCTCAGCTCGCGCTCGATCTGGCCGGTCATCTACCCCGAGCTGCTCGACCTGGTCCAGCAGCACCGCTCGACGATCATCTTCGTGAACAGCCGCCGCGGCGCCGAGCGGTTGGCGGTGCGGCTCAACGACCTGGCGGCCGAAGAGAACGGCGAGGACCAGCCTGCTCAGCCCATCGCGCGGGCCCACCACGGCTCGCTGGCGCGCGAGGAGCGCCTCGTCGTCGAGGACCTGCTCAAGTCGGGCGAGCTCCCCTGCCTCGTCGCCACCTCGTCGCTCGAGCTGGGCATCGACATGGGCGCGGTCGACCTGGTGATTCAGGTCGAGTCGCCCAAGTCCGTCACCGCCGGGCTGCAGCGCATCGGGCGCGCCGGCCACAACGTGGGCGACGTGTCGCGCGGGCGCATCTTCCCCAAGTTCCGGGCCGACCTGCTCGAGTGCGCGGTGGTGGTCAAGCGCATGCGCGATGGCGACATCGAGCCCACCGTCGTGCCGCGCAACCCCCTTGACGTGCTCGCTCAGCAGATCGTGGCCATGACGGCGACCGGCGACGAGTGGAAGGTGCCCGAGCTCCATGACGTCGTGCGCCGCGCCTACCCCTTCGGCGACCTCGGCCGGCCCCTGCTCGACTCGGTCCTCGACATGCTCGACGGGCGCTACCCCTCCGAGGAGTTCGCAGAGCTGCGCCCGCGCATCGTCTGGGACCGCGTCGAGGACACGGTGCGCGCCCGCAAGGGCGCTCTCCAGCTGGCGGTGACCAACGCGGGCACGATCCCCGACCGCGGCCTCTACGGAGTGCACCTGCCGGACGGCCGCCGCGTGGGCGAGCTCGACGAGGAGATGGTCTACGAGGCGCGTCCCGGGCAGACGTTCCTGCTCGGGGCGTCCACGTGGCGGATCGAGGAGATCACGCGTGACCGCGTGATCGTGACCCCCGCCCCCGGCGCGCCCGGCGCCGTTCCCTTCTGGCGCGGAGACGGCGTCGGCCGGCCCAAGGAGCTGGGCGCGGCCATCGGCGCGTTCGCGCGCGAGTCGGTCGAGCGCGATCCCGCCGAGCTGGCCGCGGAGTACGACCTCGACCGGCGTGCGGCGGCCAATCTCTCGACCTTCCTGCGCGAGCAGCGGGACGCCACCAGGGTGGTGCCGAGCGACCGCACGATCGTGATCGAGCGCTTCCGCGACGAGATCGGCGACTGGCGACTGTGCGTGCTCTCACCCTACGGAGGGCGGCTGCACGCGGCCTGGGCGCTCGCCCTCTCGGCACGCATCCGTGACGAGTTCGGGCTCGAGTCCGACGCCATCTGGTCAGACGACGGCATCATCGTCCACCTGCCCGACGCCGACGAGCCTCCGGGCGCCGAGCTCGTTCTGGTGGCCCCCGACGAGCTCGAGGAGCTCGTTGTGCGCGAGCTGTCGGGATCGGCCCTGTTCGGGGCGCGCTTTCGTGAGAACGCCGCCCGCGCGCTGCTGCTCCCTCGCGCGCGGCCGGGCAAGCGGACGCCGCTCTGGCAGCAGCGCCTCAAAAGTCAGTCGCTGCTGGAGGTGGCCAAGCGCTACGGGCAGTTCCCGATCGTGCTCGAGACCTACCGCGAGTGCCTCCGCGACGTGTTCGACCTTCCCGGGCTCGAAGCCCTGCTGCGCGGACTGCACACCCGCGAGCTCTCGCTCGTCGAGGTGGAGACCGGCCGCGCATCCCCGTTCGCCTCCTCCCTGCTGTTCGACTACGTCGCTACGTACATGTACGAGGGGGACACCCCAAACGCGGAGCGGCGGGCGGCCGCCCTCTCGCTCGACCGCGACCTGCTGCGCGAGCTGCTCGGCCAGGAGGAGCTGCGTGAGCTGATCGATCCGCATGCGTTGGCCGAGGTGGAGGAGGACCTGCAGCGCGTGAGCGAGCGCACGCAGGCCCCCAACTCAGACGCCCTGCACGATGTCCTGCGCGCAGTCGGGGATCTGACCGCCGACGAGGTTCAGGTGCGCTGCCTGGCCGCGGTGTCGGCCAAGCGGATGCTGTCCGAGCTCGAGAAGCAGAGGCGGGCGGTGCGCATGCGCATCGGCGGCGAGGAGCGCTGGATCGCCTCGGAGGACGCCGGCCTCTACCGCGACGCCCTCGGGGCCGTGCCGCCCGGCGGCCTTCCCGCGGTCTTCCTCGACGAGGTCGAGGAGCCGCTTCTGCGCCTGGCGCGCCGCTGGGCGCGGACGCATGGACCCTTCACCACCCGGAACTTGTCGGAGCGTTACGGCCTCGACTTCGGCCCGGTGCTGCGCGAGCTCGAGGGCGCCGGAGACCTGGTGCGCGGCGAGCTGCGTCCCGGGGGCAGCGAACGCGAGTGGTGCGACCCGCACGTGCTGCGCCGCATACGGCGTGCGTCGCTCGCCACGTTGCGCAAGGAGGTCGAGCCGGCCGAGCAACGCGCGCTGGCCCGATTTCTCCCCGCCTGGCAGGGTGTCGACGCCGCCCCGCCCGGCGGAGCCGGCGTCGATCGCCTGCGCGAGCTGCTCGTTCCCCTCCAGGGCCTGGCCCTCGCCCCCGAGGTGTGGGAGCGCGACGTGCTCCCACGGCGGGTGGGGGCGTACTCGCCCGCCTGGATGGATCAGCTGTGCGCCGGCGGCGAGCTGGTCTGGGTGGGCGCCGGCGCGCTGGGTCGGCGCTCCGGCCGCGTGGCTCTGTTCTTTCGAGACGATGCCCGTTGGCTCGGCCCGCCGCCGTTCAAGGGAGAGGCCCCCTCCGGGGAGCTCCATGACCGGCTGCGCGAGCGGCTCGCCGCGGGCGCCGCCTTCTGGTCGGACCTGCTGGCCGACCTCGGGGAGGTCGAGCCCGCGGAGCTCCAGGAGGCGCTCTGGGATCTCGCCTGGGCGGGCGAGGTGACCAACGACGCCTTCGCCCCGTTGCGGGCGCCGCGCCTCTCGCTGGCCAAGGCAAGCCGCGACAACGGGCGCCGCTTTGCCCGGCGCCGGCGCCCGGGGGCGCCTCAGGTGCAGGGCCGCTGGTCGCTGACGGCTCTTCTGTTCGCGGACGCTCCGGCCCACGGTCCGCGCCTGCGGGCGCTGTCGGAGCTGCTGCTGGAGCGCTACGGGATCGTCACGCGTGAGACCGTGCTGGCCGAGGGCGTGCCCGGCGGGTTCGCGGCCCTCTACGGCGAGCTGGCCAATCTCGAGACACTCGGTACCGCGCGGCGGGGCTACTTCGTGGAGGGGCTGGGCGCGGCCCAGTTCGCCCTGGGCGCGGCCATCGAGCGGCTGCGCGGGTTGCGCTCGGACGAGCCCGGCGGCCCGCTGGTGCTGGCGGCCACCGATCCGGCCAGCCCGTGGGGCGCAACACTTCCCTGGCCCAGGCGTGACGAGGGCGCGGGCCGGCGTCCCGCTCGCGTGGCCGGCGCCTACGTGATCTCACTCGACGCGGACCCAGTCCTCTACGTCGAACGAGGCGGCAAGGGACTGCTGGCCCTGCGCGAACTCGATGAGGACTGGCTGCGGACTGCACTCGAGGCGCTGGCCGAGGCCGTCAGGCGGGGGCGGGTGCCGCGGCTGGGCATCGAGCGCTTCGACGGCGAGCCGGTGGTCGGCAGTGAGGTGGGCGCGCTGCTGATCGAGCTGGGCTTCCGCCAGGGCCCGCGCCGCCTGACGCTCAGCGCGTGATCCGCGCGCTCGCGCTTGCCCTTCTGATGCTCGTCGCGGGCGCGGCGGCGGCGCATGCGCAGTCGGTGACGATCAGGGGCGCCGATCCCGAGTCCTACGCCCTCGACCTGCGCTACGACGCCCGCGGCGCCGGAGTCCTCGCGGGCCGCGAGCGGATCGAGTTCGTCAACCGTGGCCTCGCTCCGCTCGAGCGGGTCTGGCTGCGGCTCTGGGCCAATGGGCCCGACCGCTGCCGGCCGCGGCGCATCGAGGTCGAGGTGGACCCGCCGGCGGTGGCGGGGAGCGAGCGGGTGCGCTGCTCGGCGCTCGAGGTCCGCCTCGCGGCCCCGGTCGCCGCGGGAGCGCGCGGCGCCATCTCGCTTCGTTTTCGAGTCCACGGACGCCGCCGCGCCGACCGCTTCGGACGCATCGGCGGCACCACCCTGCTCGGCAACGTCATTCCTGTGCTCGCGGTCGAGGATGCCGGCGGGCTTCACCTGGACTCCTACACGGCACTGGGCGAGAGCTTCTACTCGCTGTCCGCCCGCTGGGATGCCACCCTGCGGCTGCCCGCCCGGCTGCGCGCGGCCACCACCGGCGCGGTGGTCTCGGAGAGCGTCTCCGGCAAGGAGCGCACGCTGAGAGTGCGCAGCGCCCAGGCCCGGGACTTCGCCCTCGCGGTCGGCCGCCTGCGCCGGCGAATCACCGAGGTCGCCGGCGTGAAGATCCGGGTGCATTTCGGCCCGCGCGTCGGCGGAGCTCGGAGCAGCCTGCGAACGGCTCGTCGAGCCGTGCGCGCCCTGAGCCGGCGTCTCGGCCCCCTTGGCTTCGGTGAGCTGGACGTCGTCCTGTTTCGCGAGGACCTCGGCGCCGGCCTGCTCGCGGGAATGGAATACCCCGAGCTCGTCTTCTCCCTTCCACTCGGGGAGGTGGTGAGTCACGAGGTGGCCCACCAATGGTGGTACGGCCTGGTGGGCAACAACCAGTTCGAGGAACCCTGGCTCGACGAGAGCTTCGCCCAGTACTCGCACGAGCGCCTGCATCCAAGCACCAACTTCTGCCGCCCGGGCCGGCCCTACCGGCTGGTCGCCCGGCGGTGGCGGCGCATCGCCCTCGATTCGAGCATGGGGCTGTTCGAGCGCCACGCTCCCGCCGCGGTGGGAGACGTCATCTACCTCGCGGGCTCGTGCGCGCTGCAGACGCTTGAGCGCGGTATCGGCCGCAGCCGGATGACCGCCGTGCTTCGGCTCCTGCAGAGCCGAAACCGCTACGGCGTGGTCACGAAGGCCGACGTGCTGGGCGCGATCCGCGAGGTCGCCCCCGCATTCGACCTCGAGCGCTGGTTGGCGGTCTCCCACCTGTCCGCGTGAGTCCCGCGCACGCGGCCGTCCGTACGCTTGGCGTTATGCCCGAGGGCGACACGATTCACGGCGCGGCGCGCCGCGTGGGCGCGGCCCTCGTGGGTCACGAGATCACGGAGATCGAGACTCCCCAGCGCCGCCACGCCATGGATCGCTGGCCCGAGCGGCTCGCCGGACGCGAGGTGCGCGCCGTGGACGCGCACGGAAAGCACCTCTTCATCCGCTTCGACGGCGACCTCACCCTGCACTCGCACCTGCGGATGACCGGCAAGTGGGGTGTCTACCGCCGTGGCGAGCGCTGGCGGCGCGCGCCGCGGCGGGCCTGGCTCGTGATCCGAACCGCCGAGCACGAGGTCGTCGAGTTCGACGGCCCGGTGCTCGAGCTCATGACCGAGTCGCGCACGCGCTTCGACCGCCGGCTCGCCCTGCTCGGCCCGGACGTGCTGGCCGACGACTTCGACGAGCGGAGCTTTCTCGCGCGCCTGCGCGGAGACGACGCCGGCAGGGGGATCGGCGACGCGCTCCTCGATCAGCGCAACGTGGCGGGGCTCGGGAACGTCTGGAAGTCCGAGGGCTGCTTCTTGGCGGGCCTCGATCCCTGGCGGCGTACCGCGCAGGTCTCGGACTCCGAGGTCCTCGGCATGGTGCGGGCCATCCGCCCCCTCATGCAGATGTCGGTCGAGCGCGGCGGGCGCATCGTGACCTACGAGCCGAGCCGGCGCGGGGACTCTCCCCTGTGGGTCTTCGAGCGCACCGGCCTGCCGTGCCGGCGCTGCGGCACGCTCATCCGGGCCCGCGGCCAGGGCGACGACAACCGCACGACGTACTGGTGTCCGCAGTGTCAAACGTAGGGCGCAAGCACCCGGCTCGGCCGGGTGCGCGCGGAGCTCTCATTCGGGTCGGGCACAAGGGTGCGGCCCACGTGGCACCCGGCAACACGATCGAGAGCTTCGAGGCGGCGCTCGAGCACGGAGTGGACATGATCGAGTTCGACGTGCTGCGCACGCGCGACGGCCGGCTCGTGCTCGCGCACGACGCAGAGGATGCCGCCGGACGCGAGCCGCTCAGCCTCGAGCAGGGACTCGACCACTTCGCCGGCGAGGCCTATGCGGGCGTGGAGCTCGACGTCGACCTCAAGCTGCCCGGCTACGAGCGCGAGGTGGTCGAGGGCCTGCTGGAGCGCGGCCTCGCCGAGCGCTCGCTCATCTCGACGATGTTCACCGAGAGCCTCGACCGCCTCGGCGAGCTCGCTCCGGGCGTTCGCCGCGGCTGGTCGGTGCCGCGCGTGAAGCGCAACTGGACCAACACGCCCTTCGCCCTACCGGCCTACGCGGTCGCCCGGGTGATGCGGGCGCGCCTGCCGGGTCAGGCCGCCGCCCGGATCCGCTCCGGCGGCTGCGAGGCGATCATGGCTCACCGGATCCTGGTCAGTCGCCGCCTGGTCCGAGCCGTGCACGACGCGGGCGGCCGGGTGTACGTGTGGACCGTGGACGACGCTCGCCGCATCGGCGCGCTGGAGCGCATTGGGGTGGACGGCGTGATCACCAACGATCCGCGCCTGTTCGGAGGGGGTCCGATCTAGGGGGCTAGCCGACCGAGCACGTGCCGGTCACGAGTGTCTGGCTGCGACCGCCCGACCACTGCAGCTCGGCGACGGCGCGCAGCTGGTAGGAGTAGCCGGCCGGCACCGAGACGTCGAAGGTCCAGCCGGCCTGGCCCCACGTGTACTCGGCCGAGCCGGCGGACTGCCAGGGCGAGGTGGCCGCGCCACCCAGCGGAACCCATCCGTCCGGGCTCAGCCATTGGGCGGTGAAGCGCACCGACATCGCCGACTTCGAGCCATCGCCGGCCAGCTGGGCTCGCGCCCCGAGCTGGGTGGGAGAGCAGATGTTGACCTGCGCCCACGATTGGGCGATCTGATCGCCCCCCTGGGCGTTCGCCATGCCCGCTCCCACGCCGGCCGACGCCACGCAGATCGCAATCGCTGTCAGGGTCCTCCGAAGCACGGGCGTACGCATCACCGAGCGGCACGTGCCGCTTGAAGCTCCAGCCTAGCGGCTCGTGTACCCGCTGGCCTAATCAGTGTTGCTATCGGGCCGCCCGGGTCGCGGCTTGAACTTCACCTCCCCCGCGCGTGATGAACTGGACGCACGTTCGTAGTGGGGGCGTGAACGAAGCTGTGGCGCAGCGAATGCCGGTCGCACGAGGGACTGACACCGAGAGCTTCACCGCGCTATACGAGCGGACGTTCCCACGCGTATATGCCTACGTGGCGTCGCTGCTGCGGGACCGCTCGGCGGCCGAGGACGTGACCGCGCAGGCCTTCGAGCGCGCCTACCGCAAGCGCTCCGGCTACCGCGCTCGGCGCGGCAGCATGGAGGCTTGGCTATTCGGCATCGCCCGCAACGCCGCCCTGGATGAGCTGCGCCGGCGAAGGCGGCGCGCGAGCCTCGAGAACGATCCCGAGGACACAGCGGCGCCCTCGCTCGACGATCACGCGGAGCTGGCGCTGCGCCGGGAGGCGGTGCGGGCCGCGATGACCACCCTCGAGGGCAAGGAGCGCGACCTGATCGCTCTCAAGTTCTCGGGCGGGCTCTCCAACGCCGAGATCGCGCGCGTGCTGGGCGTGTCCGAGACCAACGCCGGAACCCGGCTCCACCGCGCACTGACGAAGCTGCGAAAGGCCTGCGATGACGCATCCTGAAGACACCGCAATCATCGAGCGCGACCTGTGCGCGGTCGACACCGCGCTGAGCGACGCCCGCGCCTCGCACCCCGACTCCGCGGCCCGCGAGCTGCAGGAGCTGGCGCTGGCGCTGAGGGACGACTCGCCCGTGCCGGACCCGAGCTTCACCCGGGAGCTGGGCGCGCGGGTCGAGGCCGGGTTTCCGCGGGAACGCGGCTCGCGCCGGTGGCGTGCTCGGTTTCCTCGGGTGACCCTGCTGCCGGTGGCGGGAGCCCTGGCGTCGCTGCTGGTGGTCGTCGTGATCGTGTTCGCCGCGGGCGGCCCTCCGCAGGGCGGCGGCGATGACGGCGCGGGGGCCGGCGGCGGTGGCGTCGCTGAGTCCGCCCGGGCGCCCGAAGGCAGCGCGGGAGACTCCGGCGGCGGGGCCGAGCGCGCACTGACTCCGCCGCCCCCCGACCAGCCGGGCTTCGCTCCCCGGCAGAGCCAGCGGAGGATCGAGCGCTCCATCGCGATGACCCTCACGGCGCCCGACCGCGACATCCCCGCGCTGGCCGAGGGCGTGAGCCGGGTGGCGGCCCGCTACGGCGGCTTCGTGCTGAGCTCCGAGCTCGACACGGGCGACGACGGTGCGACCGGCTCGTACGAGCTGCGAATTCCCTCCAACCGACTGCAGAGCGCGCTGCGCGCGCTGGCGCGCCTGGGCACGGTCAGCTCCCAGAGCCAGAGCGGGCAGGACGTGACCCGTGACTACGTGACCGCCGCGGACCGCCTCGAGGCCGCGCGGGCCGAGCGCCGCAGTCTGTTGCGCCGCCTCGAGCGGGCCCAGGACAACACCCAGGCCGAGGCGCTGCGCGCCCGGCTCGACCTTGTGGCGGGCGAGATCAACGGGCTGCGCTCCCAGCTGCGCGACCTGCGCCTGCGCACCGACTACGCGATCGTGGCGGTAGACCTGGTCGGTGAGGAGGGCCACTCGAGCTCGGGCGCCGTCGGCGGCTCGTTCGACGACGCCCTGGGGGATGCGGGCGACCTGCTCGTGGGCTTCGCCGGCGTGCTGATTCGCGTGCTCGCGGTCGCGCTTCCACTCGGCCTGATGGTCGCGTTGGGCTGGCTCGTGACGAGCGCCGCGCGGCGGCGCCGGCGCGAGTCGGCGCTCGCCTGACGCAAACGGCGCGCCGTGGGCTTTCTCGCTGCCGCGGGTGGAGAGTCAGAGCGCCCACGGCCGCGCGCCGGGGGTCCTCACGGCCCGCGCCGCCAGCCGGCAGGCGGCGGCCAGCGCCTCCGCCGGCTGCGCGCCGTGGACGCGGGCCGCGATCAGGCCGGCGTCGAAGGCGTCGCCCGCGCCGGTGGTGTCGGTGACACCCTGAACGGGCTCGGCCGGGGAGCGGCGTACCGAGCGTCCATCGGTCCACAGCGCACCCGCCTCGCCGAGCTTCACTACGACCTCGGCGAAGACCTCCGAGAGGCGGCGGGCGGCGAGCTCGGGGTCATCTTCGCCGGTCAGGGCTCGCGCCTCCTCGGCGTTGGGCAGGAGCAGGTCGGCCCCGGAGGCACGGCCGAGGAACGCGGGCGAGAGCAGCGCAGCGGAAGAGGGATCGACCGACACGGCCATCCCGTGGTCGCGGGCCAAGGCGACGGCGGACAGCGCGGCGGGCCGCGAGCCCTCGCGCAGCAGCACGTAGCCGGCCACGTGCAGGTGGCCGGCGGCGGCCAAGAGATCCCCATCCAGATCAGCGGCCGCGAGAGCGTCGTTGGCGCCCGCGTCGGGAAGCATCGTCCGCTCGCCCTCCGGCTCGACGATCACGATGCACGTACCCGTCGGCAGCCGGGGATCGGTTGTGAGCTGCGCGTCCACCCCAGCCGCGATGAGCGCCGCCCGCGCCTCGCGCCCGCGCTGGTCGTCGCCCACGCGGCCGACGAGGGTGGGCGACACGCCGGCGGCGGCCAGCCAGGCGGCGACGTTCGCGGCCGAACCGCCGCCGCCGAGGGAGATCTGCGCGGGAGCGTCGCTCCCGCGGGCGATGGGCGAGCCGAGCCGGGCGACGACATCGACCATCACGTCGCCCAACACCACTACCCGGCTCACTTCGCCGACACCGCCGCGGCGATCTCGGCCGCCAACCGCGCGTTTCGCACCACGAGGCGTACGTTGGCGCGCAGGCTCGCGCCGCCGGTCTCGCGATGCAGGTGGTCGAGCAGGTACGGGGTCACATCCTTGCCCGTGATCCCCTCGCGCTCGGCGTTGTCGAGCCCGGCGGACAGGACGCGGTCGTGCAGGGCGGGGTCGAGCGCCTCGCAGGGCGGGAGCGGATTGGCGACCACGGTCCCGGCCGCGCCGGTTCCCAGCTCGTCCTGCTCCGCCAGGATCCGCGCCACCTCCCGCGGCGAGTCCGCTCGCCAGAGCACGGGGTGTCCCGAGTCCACCAGATAGAAGCCGGGAAAGCGGTCCGTCCCGTAGCCGAGCACGCTCACGCCGAGGCTCTCGAGGCGCTCGAGGGTCGCCCCCACGTCGAGAATCGACTTGACGCCCGAGCACACGACGACGATCCGAGTTCGCGCCAGCTCGTTGAGGTCGGCCGACTCGTCCCAGCTCTCGCGCGCTCCGCGGTGGACCCCGCCGAGTCCGCCCGTGGCGAACAGCCGGATGCCGGCGCGGGCGGCGAGATGCGCGGTGGCCGCGACGGTGGTGGCCCCGTGGCGGCCTCGCGACGCTGCCGGAGCGAGGTCGCGCACGCCGCACTTGACGACGTCCTCGCCGGCGGCGATCACGCGCAGGCTCGGCTCGTCGAGCCCGACGCACGCCTCGCCCGCCACGAGCGCCACGGTGGCCGGCAGCGCTCCGCCCTCGCGCACCGCGGCCTCCACCTCACGCGCGACCTCCAGGTTCTCCGGCCGGGGAAGCCCGTGGCTGATCAACGTGCTCTCGAGAGCAACCACTGGACGCCCACGAGCGAGCGCTTCGGCGACCTCGGGCGCGATTCGCATCGGCCGCTGAGCCTACGGGCGTGTGGCCGGCAGGCGCGTGAACGTGTTCCACAGCGGGCGCGGTGCCCCGCCCGAGAGCCGGTTCTCGCGTAGTCCCGAATCGGCGTAGGGGCTCGAGAAGAGCAGGTAGTTCGTCCACATCTCTATTCCCGGTGAGGCGCTCATGCGCTCCCAGTTGCGGCGCACCAGCTCGGCCTGCCGCGTCTCGTCGCTCGCCTCCCCCGAGCCGAGCCGGGCGCCTCCCTCGGTCAGCCAGACCTTGGGGTCCGAGGGACCGCCGCGACCGCCCCAGCGTCCCACCAGGTAGGAGCGGGCGAGAGCGGCCCGGGTCGGCGCCTCGGCGGCGCGCTCCACGTCCGCGTAGTTGTGATGGGTCCATACGAAGTTCTCCGACCAGCCCACCGGCGCGAGCTCCGCCAGGGTGGCCGGGACCGCGGTCAGGAAGTTCGTCTCGAGGCGGCTGTCGGGGCGAACGTGGTCGCTGAGAGCCGGACCGGCCATCAGGATCGGGTTTCCGCGCCGCGCCGCGACGGTCTGGGCGGTGTTCATCATCTGCGCCGTGTACGAGCCGATGACCACCGGGCCGGGGGCGAATGGGTCGCCGGTCGGGCTGGGCCCCTGCTGGGGCCACATCTGGAGATTGGGCTCGTTCATGACCTCCAGCGCGAAGGCACGTCCGTAGGGCGCGTAGCGAGCCACGAGCCAGTCGATCCAGCGTCCGTAGTAGCCCTCGGGGCTCAGCTGGCCGATGGGTATGCGCATCTCCATCGGCTTGAGCTGATCGGCGGGGGTCGCGGCGGTGCCGCGGTCCTCTCTAGCCCACTCGGGCGGCTTGCCCAGTGTTCCGTTCGCCCAGCGAGGGAAGTTCCAGGTGACGAGGATCACGTCCAGCCCCGCGGCGCGGGCGGCGGCGACCTGCGCGTCGATCGCCGCGATGTAGCGAAAGCCACAGCCCGTGCCGCAGAAGGGCGCGTCATTGGCGGGCGAGTCGACCAGCGACCACGGCAGCAGCGACGGGGCGTACAGCTGAGCCTTGTCCCACCTGATCCAGAGGCGCACCCAGCCGGCACCGGTCTGCTTGACCAGGTCCAGGTTTCCGAACGCGGTGAGGTCATCGGGGTCGCCGCCGTGGGCGATCGAGGTCATGGAGAGGGCCTTCTCGAGGCCCGGCTCGCCCGCGGCCGGAGCGGCACATGCCAGGGCGACGAGGATCGCCACGGCGATGATCGATAGGCGCCGCGCCACGCGGAAGGGTTAGACGGCGTCCTTCTCCACCCGCACGGAGAAGCCGTCGGCGCGCGCCGCGTCGAGGATCGCCTCGTTGCACTCGCGCCCGGCGGTCTGGAGCACGAGCTTGATGGCCGTCTCGCGGACGTGCAGGTCGATGCCGTCTCGCAGGTGTTCGACGTCCACGACGTTGCCGCCATGCTCGGCCACGATCGCGAGCAGCCCGGCCAGGGCGCCGGGCCGGTCGGGGACAACGGTGGACACCACCAGCCGGCGCCCGGCGAAGGTCTCGCCCAGCCGGATGGCCTCCGAGAGCAGCGACGCGTCCACGTTCCCGCCCGAGAGCACGGCGCACACGTCGCCCTCGGGGGGCGCCTTCACGCAGCCGTGCATGAGCGCGGCCACGGCCACCGCACCGGCGCCCTCGACCACGAGCTTGCTGCGCTCGAGAAGCAACACCATCGCCTCCGCCACCTGGTCGTCGGAGACGGTCACGACCTCGTCCACGTACTCCTCGACGAGCGGCAGCGTGAAGTCACCCGGGCGCTTGACCGCGATGCCGTCGCAGATCGTGTTGGCCGAACGCGCGCCGACCGGCCTGTGCGCTGCGAGCGAGTCGATGTAGGGAGCGCACGCCTCGGCCTGCACCCCGACAACCCGAGCGTCGGGAAGCCACGCGGCGAGCGCGAGCCCGATGCCCGCGATCAGCCCGCCGCCCCCCAGCGGGACCACCACGAGCCTCACGTCGGGTCCCTGCCGCGCAATCTCCAGGCCCGCGGTTCCCTGCCCCGCCACCACGTGCGGCTGGTCGAAGGCGTGCACCATCGTCAGGCCCTCGGCCTCGGCCAGCCGCCGGGCCTCGGCGCCGGCCTCGTCGAAGCCGCCGTTTACGAAGCGCACCTCGCCGCCGTACTGGCGCACCGCCGCCACCTTCGCCAGCGGCGCCTGCTCGGGCATCACCAGCAGCGACTGCGCGCCGGCGTCGCGGGCCGCCCACGCCACCGCCTGCGCATGGTTGCCGGCGCTGGCGGCCACGACCCCGCAAGCCAGCGCCTCCTCGGAGAGCTGTCTGATCGAGTTGGTGGCCCCGCGCGCCTTGAACGAGCCGGTCAGCTGGAGGTTCTCGGCCTTGAGCAGCACCCGCGCACCCACGCGCCGGGACAGCTCGCCCGCCGACAGCATCGGCGTCTCGCGCACCTTGCCGCGAAGCCGGTCCGCGGCCTGCTCGATGTCCTCGGCGCTCACGGCTTGGGAGAGAACGCGCGTGCTTTGCGGCATGAGACCATTATGCGCTCATGGCCGCCCGGCGCGAGACCGCGCGCAACGGAGAGGAGGAGACCGCCCGCCTGCTGGCACGTACGGAGGTCTTTGCCGACCTCGAGCCGCGCGAGCTGGACGCCGTGGCCCAGGTCGCCGTCCCGCGCCGCTGGGAGCGCGGCCAGGTGATCTTTCGCGAGGGCGACACCGGCGACACGTGCTATCTGCTGCGCTCCGGGGCGGTGGTCCTCACGCGAGAGCACCAGGACGGCCGCATGGTGGCCCTGGCCGAGCTCCGCGCCGGATCGCTCTTCGGCGAGCTGGCGATGTTCCGCGGAGAGACTAGATCGGCGACCGCGGAAGCGGCCGAGCCCACCAGCGCGGTCGCCCTCCTCGCCGGCGACATGCAGCGCCTCATCCGCCGCAATCCGGGTCTGGCTCTCAAGCTGCTGGCCGCGCTCGCCGAGCGCGTCAGCCGCGCCAACGAGCGGCTGCTCCAGCAGTCCTTTCAGACGGTCGCGGGACGCGTGGCTGGAGCGTTGCTCGCTCAGACCGTCTCGCGCCAGGCTGAGGGGGCCCCCGCCGAGGATGTCCTCATCCGGGCGACGCAGGCTGAGATCGCGAATCTGGCCGGCACCTCCCGCGAGAGCGCGAGCCGTTTCCTGGCCACGCTGGAGCGAGCCGAGGTGGTCACCCTCGGCAGGGGCAAGGTGACCGTGCATGACCCGGGACGACTCCGAAACTACATCCACTGAGAAGCGCGTACGCATGGTGGAACGCCAGCTGCTCGGCCGGGGGATCACCGACGAGCGAACTCTCGCCGCGATGGCCGAAGTGCCGCGACACCGCTTCGTTCCCGAGGGTTTGCGCCGGCGCGCCTACCGCGACGGCGCGCTTCAGATCGGCGAGGGACAGACGATCTCCCAACCCTGGATCGTCGCCTGCATGGCCCAGCTGCTCGACTTGAAGGGCGACGAGACCGTCCTCGAGGTGGGCACGGGATCGGGCTACGGCGCGGCCGTCCTCTCGCGCCTGTGCGCCGAGGTGATCACGCTCGAGCGCTTTGAGAGCCTCGCCCGCCGGGCCGACGCCATCCTGGCCGAATTGGGCTACGACAACATCGAGGTGAGGGTCGGTGACGGCTCCCGCGGGGCGCCCGACCGCGCTCCCTTCGGGGGCATCTCGGTCACCGCCACGGCCGAAGGGGAGCCGCCCCCCGAGCTCGTGAAGCAGCTGGCGCCCGGCGCCGCGCTCGTCTGCCCGGTCTCCCGCGGCCGCCGCGAGCATCTGATCCGCCTGAGGGACGGGCAGGAGGAATCGGTGGCGTCGGTGCGCTTCGTCCCGCTCGTGAGCGACGCCCGTGATTCGTGAGTTCTCGGCCGGCGGCGTCGTCGTGCGCCGGATGCGTGGGCGGCCGTTCATTGCCGTGGTGCGCGTGCGCGACGACGTGCTGGCCCTGCCCAAGGGGCACCCCGAGCCGGGCGAGTCGTCCGCCGAGGCCGCGCAGCGCGAGGTGCGCGAGGAGACCGGGCTCGAGACGAGCCTGGTCGAGAAGCTCGACGACATTCGCTACTGGTACGCGCGCGACGGCGATCGCGTCATGAAGATCGTCTCGTTCTTTCTGTTTCGCTACCGGGCGGGCAGGATCGCCGACCACGACCACGAGGTCGAGGAGGCGCTCTGGATTCCGCTGGAGGAGGCGCCGGCTCGGCTCGCCTACCGAGGCGAGCGGGATATGGCGGCTATCGCTTTGTCAAGGTTGGCGCCGCCCCGCTAGGCTGGCGCGCGTCGTGTTCGTCCTGAACTTCTATTCGCCGATCTTCATCGACCAGCTCAAGCGCGGCCGAAAGACCGCAACGATCCGGCTCGGCGACAAGGGCAACAAGTACCGCAAGGGTGAGGTCGTGCTCGTGACCGTGGGCTTCCAGCACTCCCCGCGCGAGAAGATCTTCGAAGCGGTGATCGACTCGGTCGAGGTCAAGCGGGTCAGCGACCTCTCCCCACGCGACATCGAGCACGACAATCCCGAGTTCCGGCGCCTCGACGAGATGGTTCACTTCCTCGAGCAGATCTACGGCCGCAAGGTCGAGATGGACGACGCCGTGACGGTCGTGCGCTTCTCTCAGATCTCCGAGCGCCCCTCCGAGATCCGCGATCGGATGCGGCCCTCGGCGCCCCAGCAGAACTAATGCCAGCCCGGGGGCTCACGCCCCCGGCCCACGCTGATTCCTGGCCGGTGTT
>Ga0307318_10000239_pt1 | contig 17857 bp, 18 predicted proteins | sample ER_DNA_367_FD_194500 | JGI IMG/M metagenome (GOLD analysis project Ga0307318, IMG submission 194500) | Bulk soil microbial communities from the East River watershed near Crested Butte, Colorado, United States - ER_DNA_367 | ecosystem: Environmental > Terrestrial > Soil > Floodplain | place...
AGCGGCCAGCATCTGCTTCGACCAAGCCACGCTTCGAGCGAGCAGCGGGTTGCCGGGCAACGCGACATCATTGAGCGCATCCAAGCGCTCGCGATAGCGCACGACAGCCCGGATCTCAGCTGCGGGGTTGTCGAGCGCCTTGCGGAGCTGAGCCCGCGCCTGCGCCGGGCCGGAGGTTGATCCACCGACACCGAACCAGACGGTCTTTGCCTGGCCGGCTCGCAGTCTCACCTTGTAAGCGAGCTGGCCACCTGCGCCCTTGCCGTACTCGGTGTCGTCGCAGCGCTTTGGCTGCGGCGGTGCGCTCGGGCCGGATGCAGGACAGATCACTGCCGGGTCCTGCGGACCTCGGAAGTCCTTGCCAGTCTTGGTCGCGTACGGGGAAAGGTCGCTGCCAAAGGCGGCAGCCCAATCATGGGACTCAAAGTTCGGTGACGGCGGCTTTCCCTTGTCCCGGAACAGTAGGTGCTTGCCCCGGACAGATACCGAATCAGCGAGGTTGACCAGCGTCTGGCTGGGCTTGGTCTCTCCCCAGGGATAGGACGAGATCAGCTCCGAGTGCGCGTCAGCGCGCAGCGTGATGGTCCGGGTGCGGTCGGAACGTAGGCTGAGTCCGACGAGGGCGCCGGACACTCCGCGTGGTACGAAGTCCGTCCGACTCGCCGATACGCCATGAGTCGTCGGCAGGTCGGCCCGTACGTAGCCCCAGCCTGAGGTGGTCTTGGTGGCCTTGCCGATCCAGTCGCCGTTGATGTTGAACCACATGCCGTCGAGCAGCTTGAGGTTCGGGAGCCAGAAGCCGCCCATCTCACCGCGGGTATGAAAACCCGCGGCAGGGTAGGTGCCGTCGGCCGCGCCGAGAGCCCAGGCGCGGTCGCCGGTCACCACGAATCGGCGATCCGAAAGCCGGGTGGTCTCGGACAACTCCGGCGACCGGGCGATAGCGGGATCGACGACCGGGCCACTAGCGGCTTGGGCGGGAACCCCGAGGGGTGCCGTGATCAGTAGCAGGGAACAGGCTGCGGTAACGCAGGCAGCGAGGCTCCCCCGAGTAGTGCGATGCACAATAAGCCTCTCCTTTGAAACTGCGTGCGCGGAACGCGCCGCTCGAGAGGGAAGATGATGCGCTTAGCGCATTGATCGAGAAGATGGGCGCGTCTAGCGCACAGGACCTTGATCTTCCTATCGGCTCGGCAATGTGTGATGCAAGGGTGTCGGGGAATTGTTGCCTCTGAATAAATTCCCGGCCCGGGCTGCGAGTCTCGGTTGCTGCAGCGAGCAAGATGGGCGCATGCGCGGCGGTCGGGCAGCAGCAGTACTGCTGATCGTCGGGCTGTTGTGTGCGATGCCAATCCCCGCGCAAGCCCAGGACAAGGTAATTGAAACCGCGCTCATGGTGCCAGGTACGCCTGAGGCGGACGGCAAACCGGTCAAGCTCGACGCGACGATTCTGACCACTGACCCGGCCACTCCACGTCCGGCGATTGTGCTGGCGCACGGCTTCGGCGGCACGAAGGATGACAGTGAGCCGACCGCACGTACGCTGGCGCTCGCCGGTTACACAGTGATCATCTACACCGCGCGTGGCTTCGGGAAATCGGGCGGCCGGATTCACCTGGACAATCCGACGTACGAGGGAGCAGATGCCGGCAAGCTCGTTGATCTTGCCGCGAGGCGCCCCGAGGTCGTCAAGGAAGGCAGCGATCCGGTGATCGGCTTCGCCGGAGCGTCGTACGGCGGAGCGCTCTCCTTCCTGGCCGCCGGGCTTGATCCCCGCGTGGATGCCATCGTGCCGGCATTCACCTGGCACAGCCTGCGGCAGGCGCTTTTCCCTCAGTATCAGATTGCCGGCCCTGCCGCCTCTCTGGGCGACGTCAGTCCCGCTAACCGGCAGGGTGTCTTCAAGCAGCGTTGGGCCTCATTGCTGTTCTCCAATGGCGGCGGAGGAGGAGATCCCGCCAGCAGTGAACAGTCGCAGAATCAGGACGAGTTGTGCAGCCGATTCGATCCGACTCTTTGTCGGGGCTACCTCGCCGCAGCGGAGGCTGGCGAGGCGAATGACAAGCTGAAGGCGCTGCTGGACGAGTCCAGCCTGGAGAAGATCTTGCCAGCAATTAAGGCGCCGACATTGATCATTCAGGGCGAGGATGACACGCTCTTTCCCCTCGACCAGGCTGATGCGAACTTTCGACGTTTGCCGGCTACCACACCGGCCGAGATGAAGTGGGTGGCCGGCGGCCATGACACCGAGATCTCAGTCGACCCACTGATCGATGATCTTGAAGTATGGTTTGGCCGCTACTTGAAGCGGGACGGCAGCGCCCCCGACCGCTCTTTCTCCGTCCTGGTCCCAGAGACGTCGTTGCTTGGCGAAGATCGCGGCACCCGTGAACCGCAAACCCTCGTTGCCCAGTCGTATCCGGGACGCGGATCCAACTTCACAAGTCAGCGAATAGCGCTGACGGGCCAGCAGCAGAGCATTGTGGCTCCTCCAGGCGGTGCACCGGCCGCATTGACCAACCTTCCTGGAACCGGCGGCGCGTTCGGCCAAGCCTCCAGCGTGGCTGGTTACGCCCTGGGTGTGCTTCCCGATCAATCGGCTCGCTTTACCAGCGAGCCGCTAGCCACACCGCTGACATTGATCGGCAGCAGCCGCATCGAGCTTGATGTAACCGCATCTACTCCGACCGCCACGTTGTTTGCCTCGCTCTGGGATCTGGGACCCGATATCGAACGCACCGAGAACGGTCGCACCAGCGTCGGTCCGAGTACAGCGGTACTTCCCCAACTGGCGGTCGCACCGGTGAAATTAACCGGGCTGGATCCCAGCAACCCGTTGCGGGCAGCGGTCGCGCTGCCAGCGATATCGCACAAGGTGCCGGTCGATCATCGTCTCCAGCTGGTCATTTCCACAACCGACCAGGCCTATGCGAGCGCAGTTCAGGCGGCTAGGTACCACGTGAGCCTGGCTGGCGACCCAGGCGTGGCAATTCCCGTGTTCGCCACCACGGCGCTCAATGCGAGCAGCTTGGACGTGCCGCTTCCGCTGATCATCGTCGTAGCTGCGCTGGTCATCGCCTCACTGGTTGCCGCAGTGTTCGTGTGGCGCCGCCGCCGGGAAATCCAAGAGGTCGCGGAGTTGGCCAGCATCCCGCTAGTTGTGAGTGACGTCGTGAAGACCTACGGCGACGGCTTCCGGGCGGTTGACGGTGTCTCATTCCGCGCTGAGGCGGGCCAGGTGCTCGGCCTGCTGGGTCCCAATGGCGCCGGCAAGACCACCGTCATCCGTATGCTGGTCGGCTTGATTCGGCCAGACTCGGGCTCGATCTACATCCACGGCCAGCCAGTCCATGCCGGAGCCGACGTGCTCAGCTCGGTTGGCGCCTTCATCGAGGGACCAGGCTTCCTGCCGCATCTGAGTGGCAAGACCAATCTGATGGCGTACTGGCATGCGACCGGTCGACCCCTGGAGGAGGCTCATCTGGACGAGGCTTTGAGGATTGCGGGACTCGGCTCAGCCATCGACCGCAGGGTCCGTGGATACAGCCATGGGATGCGGCAACGGCTCGGCATTGCCCAGGCGATGCTGGGATTGCCGCCCTTGCTCATCCTCGATGAGCCGACCAACGGCCTGGATCCGCCGCAGATCAAAGCGATGCGCGCCGTCTTGGCGGACTACGCGGCTGCTGGGCGTACGGTCATCCTGTCCTCCCACCTGTTGTCGGAGGTCGAGCACACGTGCAGCCATGTGGTGGTTATGGATCAGGGCAAGGTTGTGCTTACCGGGGCAGTGGAGGAGCTGACCGCCAGCGACACCGTGACCTTGATCGGGCTAACCAATGTCGACGATGTCGGCGGTGCCGGCCAGACGTTGCAGGCTCGTGGGCTCCACACTGAACCTGAGGGCAAGCTGCTCCGTGTGACCGGTGACCTGCCGCGGCAGGCGATCGTTGCGGAACTCGTGGCGGCCGGCTATGGGGTCGAGTCGGTGGACGGGCATCGCCAGCTTGAAGAAGTCTTCATGAGCCTGGTGGGCTCGACGAGCCAGGGGCCCGAAGACAGCGACGAAGGTACGACATGAGCGCTACGACGACCCGTTCGAGTGCGCGTTCGATGAGTGCTGGGGCGTCGCTGCCGCTCTGGGCTGAGATCGGGCGCCAGTTGCGCCGGCGGCGCACCATCGGCATCTTCATCGTGCTTGCGGTGCTGCCACTCGTGCTGCTCCTGGCGTTCTGGCTCGGCAATGACGGCAGCGACTCAGGAGAACGCGGTTTCGTCGACTTAGCACAGCAGAGTGGCGCTAACCTCGTGATCTTCACGCTCTTCGCCTCGACCAGCTTCCTGCTCATCGTGATCGTTGCGCTGTTCGCCGGTGACACGGTTCCCTCAGAGGCAAGCTGGGCCAGCCTGCGATACCTACTGGCCGCGCCCGTACGACGCGAGCGCCTGTTGCGCCAGAAGCTGGTGGTGGCGGCGCTGTCGTCGGTGGTCGCGTTGATCTTCCTGCCGGCGTGGACGCTTATCGTGGGCGGGATCGCCTACGGTTGGGGACCGTACGTCGGTCCTACCGGGATTCAGATCGGTTGGCCAGAGTTTGCGGGTCGGCTATTAATCATCATCGGCTACCTGCTTCTCGAACTGTCCGTGGTAGGTGCCTTCGCCTTCATGCTGGGAGTGCTTACCGATGCGCCCCTCGCCGCGGTCGGCGGTGGCGTGCTCTTGATGATCTTGTGCGCGATCCTGGACTCGATCACGGCATTGGGCAGTATCCGGGACGGCCTGCCCGGTCATTACGCGTACGCCTGGCGAGACGCCCTCGCTCCCACAGTCAACTATTCCGACATGATCACTGGCGCATTGTGGTCCATCGGCTATGCAATCATCGCCATCTGGTTTGCCTATTGGTACTTCCTGCGAAAGGACATCACCAGCTGAGCGGCCCATTCGTGCAAAACTCCCACTCATGGACGTCTTGCAGATCGCACAACATGCCGATGACCTTGCCCGCGCACAAGCTTTCTACCAGCGCTTGCTCAACGCAGAGCCCGCGGGGATCTTCGATCCGCCTGGGCTGTTGTTCTTCCAGGCAGGTCAGGTACGCCTGCTGCTTGAGCAGGCCGCGACGAGCGCACTCATCTACTTCAAGGTCGACGATGTGCGAGAGACGCTCAAATCTCTGCATGCGGAAGGCGTAGAGATCGTCGCCGAGCCGCAGGTCATCTTCCGTCATACCGATGACAGTCTCGGACCGGCGGGTACAGACGAATGGATGGCGTTTGTGAAGGATTCCGAGGGCAATACGGTCGGTCTGGTGAGTCACCACAAGCCGGAGCATTCTTGACGTCTCATGGCGTGTAGAAGCGCAGGGAGCGGAGCGAGCAATTGAACACCGTTCGCATCTTCTTGGATGCTTCTGGCAGAATGCATGCCGCATCTGTTGTCGTGCGGTGCCCTCTCACCCCGGACGACTCGGATCCATTGAGATCATCGCGTGCGCGCCCCCACCGCGTCAGATGGGATCACCCCAAGCGCGGCCGACCCACGGGCCCGGTCGCAATTAACACAACAGGAGTAACCACACACGTGGCTGTCAAGATACGTCTGAAGCGATTCGGCAAGATCCGGTCGCCGCACTACCGCATTGTTGTTGCCGACTCGCGGACCAAGCGGGATGGCCGCGCCATCGAAGAGATCGGCAAATATCACCCAAAGAACGACCCGTCAGTCATCGAGGTCGACTCTGAGCGCGCTCAGTATTGGCTATCGGTTGGCGCGCAGCCAACCGACGCTGTCATCGCGTTGCTGAAGCGCACGGGTGACTGGCAAAAGCACTCAGGTGACACATCACCCTCTGGAGTCCTGCCACAGCCTGAGAAGCGCAACAAGACCGATGCGTTCAATGCCGCACTCTCCGAAGCTGGTCAGGAGCCCAAGGCGCCGGCAATCAAGACAACGAAGAAGGCCGCATCAAAGGCTGAGAGCACCGAGCCCGAGGAGACATCGGTCGAGGGCACTCCACAGGAGGCCCAGCAAGCTGCCGATGCCGGTGCCGCCGACGCGGGGCCTAGCGAGTCCTAAATGCTTGACGACGCACTCGAACATCTGATCCGGGGGATCGTTTCGCATCCCGACGATGTCACCGTCAAAGACAAGGAATTGCGTCGTGGGCGGATGCTCGAGGTGCGCGTCAGCCCCGACGATGTGGGCAAGGTCATCGGCCGCGCCGGTCGCACCGCAACTGCTCTGCGCACCGTGATCGGCGCACTCGCGGGATCACAGGACGTACGCATCGACTTCGTCGATGTCGACAAGGTTGCTCGTCGCGGCGGCGGTGGCCGGCGCCGCTAGGCAACCCGACACGCCAGCCGGGCTGCCGCCAGTGGACATTGTCGTTGGCGTCATTGGCCGAGCGCACGGCGTCCGCGGCGAGGTTGCGGTCGAGCTGCGCACCGATGAACCAGAGCGCCGCTTCGCGCCTGGACGGGTGCTTGGCGAAGAGGGAGGCTCGCGAATCTTCACGGTACGGTCGGTTCGTGATCACTCCGGTCGGCTCCTGGTGAAGTTTGCTGAGGTAGTCGACCGGGCGGCCGCCGAGGCGGCACGCGGCACGCTCTTGATCGCCACCGTCCAACCGGACGAGCGACCAGCCGAGCCGGGAACGTTCTATGACCGGCAACTCATCGGTCTCACAGCAACGACGCCTGATGGCGCCGAGGTCGGCGTGGTGGGCTCTGTGTTGCACCTACCCGCTCAGGATGTGTTGGAGATCGAGACGGCTACCGGCGCCCGGCTCGTGCCGTTCGTGGCAGCATTGGTTCCTGAAGTTGATCTTGATGAGGGCCGCCTGACGGTGGTCGATGTCGCCGGCTTGCTCGATGATCGGGATCCCGTCGATGAAGATTGACATCGTCTCGATCTTCGTGGAGTACTTCCAACCATTGCAGCTGTCATTGGTGGGCAAGGCAATCGAGAAGGGGATCGTAGGTCTTCGCGTTCACGATCTTCGGGAGTGGACTTTTGATCGGCACCGTACGGTGGACGACACCCCGTACGGGGGAGGGGCTGGCATGGTGATGCGCCCCGAGCCGTGGGGGCTGGCGCTGGACGCATTGACCGCTGGCCAAGACGACGCGCGACTTCTGGTGCTCTCGCCTTCTGGCCGAACTTTCAACCAGTCCCTTGCGCAAGAGCTGGCCAAGGAGCAGCACTTGATCTTCGCCTGTGGCCGCTACGAGGGCATTGACGCCCGCGTCGTCGAGGACGCGGCTCGGCGAATGCGGGTTGACGAGCTGAGCATTGGGGATTATGTGCTGAGCGGTGGTGAGGTGGCGGCGATGGTGGTGATCGAAGCTGTGGTTCGACTGCTGCCCGGCGTGGTTGGTAATCCGGAGTCCTTGATCGAGGAGTCGTACGGCACGGAGAACCGAGGCCTGCTCGAGGGGCCGGTGTATACCAAGCCGCCGAGCTGGCGTGGGCTGGAGGTACCAGAGGTGCTGCTGAGCGGTCACCACGAGAAAATCGCCGCATGGCGTCGCGAGGAAGCCTTCAAGAAGACCCAGGCGCGACGCCCGGACCTGCTGCCGTGATAAGCCAGCCCTGGATCGCGTCTTCGCTCGATGCGCTGCTCTACGGGGCAACCGAGCGCATTGCCGTGCACTCGACCGATGGGAAGTCCGGTGCCTCACTCGAAAAGTTGATCATTGACGGACGTCCCTGTTTTCTCAAGATGGTGTCCGCCGAGGACGACTGGATTATGCGGGTTACCGGCAATACCCAGTGGGAGTTCCAGGTATGGCAGGCCGGCCTCTATCAGCGGGTACCCACCATCATTGATCACGCGATGATCGGCATGGCACTCGAGGACTCCGGCGGTATGCCACGAATGGCGATGCTCATGCATGATCGCTCCGCCGACCTCGTACCGCCTGGGGACGAACCGATCTCCACGTCGCAGCACGCGGTTTTCATCCGGCATCTCGCGCTGATGCATGCAGCAAACATTGGCTGGCGGGATGATCTTGGTCTGTACCCGCTCGCGCGTCGGCCGCTGTTCTTCGCACCGGCCACCATTGCGCTTGAATTGACTCGCGACGACGTGCCGCCCACCCTCAAAGTTGCCGAACGAGGTTGGGCTCTGCTGCCCGAGCGAGATCCAGCACTGTTCGAGCTCGTCAGCACAGTGCATCGCGATCCCACTGTTGTGGCCGGACTGCTGGCAGAGACCCCTCAGACCTTCATTGCAGGGGACTGGAAGATGGGCAATCTCGGTAGCCGACCGACTGGCGAGACCGTTGTACTGGATTGGGCCTATCCGGGAGAGGCGCCGCCAGCTTGGGAACTGGCGTGGTATTTGGCCCTCAACCGCTCACGGATACCGGAGAGCAAGTTTGACACCATTGCCCGCTATCGGCAGGCGCTCGAAAGTGGTGGGGTTTCCGCGGATACCTGGTGGGACCGGCAGCTTGATCTGTGCCTGCTCGCCATGGCAGCCACGATGGGCTGGGAGAAGGCCATCGGAGACGCCGATGAGCTTGCCTGGTGGTCCGAGCGGGCCCAAGAGGCCGCCGCGCGCTGGCTCTAGAGGCTCTAACGCAAGACCTGCTGGGTAGCACGAAATAGCCAAGCCACCGTCTGGAGGAAGCATGTCCGATGAGCCTGCCGTGCGCGATTACCCGCAGATGATCACGCCGTTCAACCACATCGAGCCGGTGCCGCGGCGCATCCGGGGCTACCTCGCTGGCGAGACAGTCTTCGATACGGTATCGGCTCGCTACGTCTGGGAATGGGCGAAGTATCCGCAGTACTACATTCCACTTGCCGATGTCGATTCCGCCGTCCTGATCGATGAAGATCATCCACAGCGGCTCAGCCGCGGCACTGCCCGACAGCATGCGCTTCAGGTCGGTGAGATAATCCGGCCCGCGGCCGCTCGGGTTTACGGCGCAGATGCCCTTCCTGGCTTGGTTGATACCGTTCGCTTTGAGTGGCCGGCCCTTGACGCGTGGTTTGAAGAGGACGAACAGGTCTACGTCCACCCGCGTAATCCGTACACCAGAGTCGATGCATTGCGCTCCAGCCGGTCGGTACGGATCGAGTTGGATGGCACGATGCTTGCCGAGTCCGCTTCACCAGTGATGGTGTTCGAGACTGGACTGCCCACTAGGTATTACATCGAGCTGACCAACACCAACTTCGACCACCTCTTTCCGACCAAGACGGTCACCGCCTGTCCGTACAAGGGCACGACCGGCGGCTACTGGTCGGCGCGTATCCCCGACCCGAGGACCGGGTCGGAGACGATATACGAGGACCTAGCCTGGATGTACGGCTTCCCGACGCGCCAGCTACTTCCCATCAGCGGCCTGATTGCCTTCTACAACGAACGCGTCGACACCTACCTCGAAGGTCAATTGCTGCCTCGGCCGAAGACCCACTTCTTCCCGTAGTCGGCTGTGTCCAAAAACACCAGTCATCGCAGAGGTCTCAAGTCGCTGTCAAGGCGACCACAGTTCTAATGTGGCTGCGTGGCAACAATCTCCCTGAGTCCTGCTGCCCGGCAGGCGACCAGGTCCACTGTTGCGCTCAAGGCTTTGATGGCTGTCACCGGCCTTATTTTGATCGGCTATTTGCTGGCTCACATGTATGGCAACCTCAAGGTCTTTTCAGGGCCTGAGGCATTCAACGAATACGCCCACCATCTGCGGACCTTGGGCGAGCCGATTCTTCCGTACAGCGGTGTTCTCTGGATTATCCGCGTGATCTTGATCGTCAGCATCGTGGCCCACATGTATGCGGCCTTCACCCTGTGGTCGCGGGCTCGGAAGGCGCGCGGCGGACTGAGGAGGTACCACAGCAACAAAGCTCGTCTGGGGGTGCAGCGAACCTACGCCTCCTTTACGCTGCGCTGGGGCGGAGTAGTGATCGTGCTCTTCGTGATCTATCACCTATTGCACCTGACCTGGAACATCATCCACCCAGGCGGCGCGGCCGCTGAGCCGTACGACCGTGTGGTGAACGGCTTCCAAATCTGGTGGGTGGTTCTCGCATACACGATCGCCGTGCTCGCCGTCGGCCTGCATGTCCGGCACGGCACCTGGGCCGCTCTGGCAACGCTCGGCGCCAATACGTCGAGCCTTGCGCGCCGACGCCTGAACCTCCTGGCGTACGCTGTCGCCGGACTTCTCACGATTGGCTTTCTGCTTCCCCCGTTCGCCATCTTGTTCGGGTTTGTGAGCTGATGAGCCATGGCAATCGGAGCGTCAAGAGGTGGATGTGAGCAACTCCGAACTCTTTGACTCCCTCGACGCCGATTCCTTCTACCTCGAGGGTGCTGACATCGCCGACACCAAGGCCCCGGAAGTGCCTATCGACAGGCGGTGGGAGGAGCGCCGGTTCCGCGCCAGGCTGGTCAATCCGGCCAACCGGCGCAAGCTCAATGTGATCATCGTCGGCAGCGGACTGGCTGGAGCGTCGGCGGCGGCAACTCTGGGCGAGGCGGGCTACAACATCGCCTGCTTTTGCTACCAGGATTCACCCCGCCGGGCCCATTCCATCGCCGCCCAAGGTGGCATCAACGCCGCGAAGAACTACCGCAACGACGGCGATTCGGTCTATCGGTTGTTCTACGACACCGTCAAGGGCGGAGACTTCCGAGCCCGGGAGTCCAATGTCTACCGGCTGGCGGAACTAAGCGTTCAAATCATCGACCAGTGTGTCGCTCAAGGAGTGCCCTTCGCCCGGGAGTACGGCGGCCTGCTCGACAACCGCTCATTTGGCGGCGTCCAAGTGTCCCGAACCTTCTACGCCCGCGGCCAGACCGGCCAGCAACTACTGCTCGGCGCGTACCAGGCATTGGAGCGCCAAATTGCTGCCGGCACGGTTGAGATGCATACCCGGCACGAAATGCTCGAGCTGATCGTCGTCGACGGCAGGGCTCGAGGCGTCGTTATCCGCGACATGGTGACAGGAGCGATTGAGACTTACTTAGCCGACGCGGTGGTGCTTGCAACCGGTGGCTATAGCAACGTGTTCTTCTTGTCGACCAACGCGAAGGGATGCAACGTCACAGCCACCTGGCGGGCCTACCGCAAGGGTGCGTACTTCGCGAATCCTTGTTTTACCCAAATTCACCCGACCTGCATCCCGGTAAGTGGTGACCACCAGTCCAAGCTGACCTTGATGAGCGAGTCGTTGCGTAACGACGGCCGGATCTGGGTGCCCAAGAGCGGCGAAGACAAGCGTGACCCTCGGCAGATCCCTGAAGAGGATCGCGACTACTACCTGGAGCGCCTTTACCCATCCTTCGGCAACCTGGTGCCGCGTGACATAGCTTCCCGTGCTGCCAAGAACGTCTGCGACGAAGGTCGTGGCGTTGGGCCCGGCGCGCTGGGGGTTTACCTTGACTTCGCTGATGCGATAGCGCGGCTCGGTCGGGCAACTGTGGAAGCTAAGTACGGCAACCTGTTTCAGATGTACGCGCAGATCACAGGCGAGGATCCGTACGAAACGCCGATGCGGATCTATCCCGCCGTGCACTACACGATGGGCGGCCTTTGGGTGGACTACGACCTGCAGGCCAGCATTCCTGGGCTTTATGTCACCGGTGAAGCCAACTTCTCTGACCACGGAGCAAACCGGCTGGGTGCCAGCGCCTTGATGCAGGGGCTAGCCGACGGCTACTTCGTGCTTCCGAACACGATCAATGACTACCTCGCAGACGGGCCCTTTCCTGCTATCGATGCGTCCCATCCAGCAGTCGTCGAAGCCGTTGAGGTGGTACGGACCCGAATCAACAAGCTGCTGTCGGTGAACGGCAGCCGCACCGTTGACTCATTCCACAGGGAACTCGGGCGCCTGATGTGGGATTTCTGTGGCATGGAGCGGAGTGAGGAGGGCCTGCGGAAGGCGCTTACCCGGATCCGAGAGCTTCGGAAAGAGTTCTGGTCCGACGTCCGGGTCCTGGGCGCGAATGAGGAGCTCAACCAGGCGCTGGAGCGGGCTGGTCGAGTTGCAGACTTCTTGGAACTCGGCGAGTTGATGTGCATTGACGCCCTTGTCAGACGTGAGTCGTGCGGCGGCCACTTCCGGGTCGAAAGCCAAACCCCGGATGGCGAAGCGTTGCGCGATGATGAGGAATTCTCGTACGTGTCAGCCTGGGAATTCGGCGGCGACAACGGCCGGCCGATCCTGCATAAGGAGCCGCTGGTCTATGAGTACGTCGAGATGAAGCAGCGGAGTTACAAGTGAACGTCACCTTGCGAGTCTGGCGACAGGCCAACCCCGGCGCTGACGGCAAGATGGCGGTCTACCGGGTCAACGACATCTCCGAAGACATGTCTTTCCTGGAGATGCTGGACGTGCTGAACGAACGGTTGACTCTGCAGGGCGACGACCCCATCGCGTTCGACAGCGACTGCCGTGAAGGCATCTGTGGTACGTGCGGGCTGGTAATCAATGGCGTCGCGCACGGTCCACAGCAAACCACCACCTGCCAGCTCCATATGCGCTCCTTCTCCGATGGCGACGTCATCGACGTCGAACCATGGCGAGCCGGACCGTTCCCGGTGATCAAGGACCTCGTGGTCGATCGCAGCGCTTTCGATCGGATCATTCAGGCAGGTGGGTACATTTCCGCGCCGACCGGCACCGCGCCGGATGCGCATGCGACCCCGGTACCGAAACGAGATGCCGACCGTGCCTTCGATGCGGCGACTTGCATTGCGTGTGGAGCCTGTGTGGCGGCCTGCCCTAACGGCTCGGCGATGCTGTTCACCGCGGCGAAGATCACCCATCTCGGTCTGCTGCCCCAAGGTCAGCCTGAGCGCTATTCCCGGGTTGTCGGCATGGTGGCCCAGCATGATGCGGAGGGATTTGGCGGCTGCACCAATATCGGCGAGTGCACCGCCGTCTGCCCAAAGGACATTCCCTTCGAGACGATCTCCCGCCTCAACCGCGATTTGATGAGTGCACTGACCCATGGCGGTTCCCATTGGCCCAAGGCGGCACCCAAGGGAGAAACCGAGGTCGAAGAGGACTGAACCGACCGATCTGGTGTATCGGTGGTCAGATTGTCAAGACGATCAGCAGCGCGGCGACGGAGCCGACCAGCGCGCCGCCGTAGCAGAGCACCGCGATCGGTGTGGCCAACCTCCTGAGCTGAAGTCCGTCGTACAGGGTGAACCTGAACCGGTGTGCCGAATGAAACAGCATGAGGACGATCAGACCCAGCAGCACTAGCCGGGTGAGCCAGTGACTGACGACAGCATGCAGATGGTTGTAGTCCGGCTGCAGCAACCCCAGAGGAATAGCGAGCCCAAAGAGAATCACCAGGATGGGCAAGAAGACCGCCGAAACCACCCCGCCGCCACTGAACAACAGCCAGAGCAGCGGCTCGATAAGCCGCTTTGTCATCGGAGCACCAGCCAGACGATGAACGCCGATACGACGGCGAGGGCCGCGTACTGCGAGGCGATCACCAGCCCTGAAGGCACTCTGTTACCGACACGGACCACCGTCGCCGCCGGCACTAGTCGCCCAGCGACGCGGACCTCCTTCATGGCCGACACTTGCCGGCCCCGGCCGGGGGCGCGAACCACCATCGCTTGGGGGGTGAGCACGAACCACGTCACCGTGTGCAGCACGAGAAATGCCAGTGCCACGATGTTGATCACAATCACCACAGGTGAGGCGGCCCAATTCAGGAACTTCTGGTACGACGCTTCACCACGCCCGATAGCAAAGACCATGATCATCAAGAAGACTGCAAACCACGCTACGAAGACGCTGCTGAGCTCCCGCATGACGAACAAGAAGTAGGTCCGCTTCTTCAGCCACCACAGCCTCGACACGGGCTGTCGGTAGGTGGTCGGCGCACTCATCGCGCACCCCGAGGGAGCAGGAAGGCCATGACGTTCTCTTGTGCGGCCTTGAGCTTGTATCGCTGAATGGCACCTGCCGGGTCGACGTGCTTGGGGCATACCCGGGTGCACTCACCGACGAAAGTGCACCCCCACACTCCCTCCTTCTCGATCAGCACGTCAAGCCTTTCGCGCTGCCCGCGGTCCCGGGAGTCAAGGTCATACCGCTCTGCGAGGGCAATGGCAGCCGGACCGATGAAGTCGGGTTCGAGGCCGTAGATCGGACAGGCGGCGTAGCACAGCATGCAATTGATGCAGTTGCTGAACTGCTTGTACTCCTCCAGCTCTTCTGGGGTCTGGATGTACTCGCCGTCGACCACAGTGACGTCGTCGCGGACAATCCACGGCTTGACCCGCGGCAGCTTTTCCATGAAGTCCTCGATGTCGACGACCAGATCCCGCACGATGGGGAAGTTCGTCAGCGGTTCTACTCGGACCGGCCCTGGCGCGTAGTCGGTGAGGAAGGTTGCGCACGTCAGCTTCGGCTCGCCCTGGACGTTCATTCCGCAGCTGCCGCAGATGCCCATTCGGCATGACCAGCGATACGAAAGACTGGTGTCGACGTGGTCCTTGACGTAGTTCAACCCGTCGAGAATCGCCCAATCTTTCCGCAGTGGCACGTCGTAGGTGACTACGGTCGGCGCGGAATCCCGATCAGGGTCGTACCGCGTCACCCGCATCTGGATGCTGTCGGCCATATATAGCTACCTTCCGTATACTCGCTCGCCGGGTGGCCATCGCGTGATCGTCACCGGCAACCGCTCGATCCTGGCTGATCCATCCGAATCTCGATAGGCCAGCGCGTGGTTGAGGAAGCGCTCGTCGTCGCGTGTGGTGAAGTCGGTTCGCTGATGCGCGCCGCGGGACTCCTCGCGTTGTAGCGCGGACTGCAGCATGGTTTCGGCGATGTCGAGCATGTTCGCCAACTCCAGAGCTGCCACCAGCTCCGTGTTGAACACCCGGGTTTCGTCGGAGAGCTGAATATGCTCGAGTCGCTGCTGCAAATCGGCCAACCGATCGACGCCTTTGCTCAGCGAGTCGCCGGAGCGGAAGATGCCGGCACTGTCTTCCATGGTTGACTGCATCGCCTCCCGTATGTCGGCGATTCGCTCGGTGCCACGATCGCCCGACCGAATCCGATCGATTCGCCGTACTTCGTCGTCGACTTGCTCCATGACAACTGAGGGTGGCTGCGGGGCGCTGGCCGCGTATTCGGCAGCAGCCTTGCCGGCCCGGGCGCCGAAGACCAGGCACTCAGGGAGCGAGTTGGAGCCCAGCCGGTTGGCGCCGTTGATGGTGACGCAGGCGGTCTCACCGGCGGCGAACAGCCCCTCAATGGGCGTCGCCCCGTTGATGTCGGTGTGCACGCCGCCCATCATGTAATGCACGACGGGGCGGACCGGGATCAGCTCCTTGACAGGATCGATGCGCTCGTATTGCATACACAGCTCTCGCACCATTGGAAGCTTGGTCTCGATCAGCTTCTCGCCGAGGTGTCGTAGGTCGAGATGAACGATGGGCCCGTACGGCGACTCGATCGTGTGGCCCTTCTCGACTTCGTGTTCGAAGGCCTGCGACAGTCGATCCCGCGGTCCGAGCTCCATGCTGCGCAGCACCGGTGTGGGCTCGGGCTTGCCCAGGTCGTAGTCCTGCAGATAGCGGTAGCCGTCCTTGTTGAGCAGCCAGCCGCCCTCGGCGCGCGCCGCCTCGGTAATAAGGATGCCGGTGAAGGGCAGACCGGTCGGGTGGTACTGGACGAACTCCATGTCCTTGAGCGGCGCACCTGCGCGGTAGGCCAGTGCCATGCCGTCACCTGTGCAGATGTTGGCGTTGGTCGTGAACGGGAAGACCTTCCCGGAACCCCCGTTGCACAAGACGACCGACTTTGCGGTGATGACCTCGATCCGGCCGGTCATCAGCTCGAGCGCCACGACTCCGTGCACGCGTCCGTCATCGACCAGAAGCCGTGTCACGAACCATTCGTCGTACCGCCTGACGTCTCCGTACTTCAGCGACGTTTGGAACAGCGTGTGCAGCATGTGAAAGCCGGTCTTATCAGCCGCGAACCAGGTGCGCATGTTCTTCATGCCGCCGAAGGCACGTACGGCAATCCGGCCGTTCGGTTGACGGCTCCACGGACAGCCCCAGTGCTCGAGCTGCAGCAGTTCGCGGGGAGCCTCTTGCACGAACGCCTCAACCGCGTCCTGGTCACAGAGCCAGTCGCTACCGGAGACAGTGTCGTAGGCGTGCTCATCGAGAGTGTCACCCTCGGCGATCACGCCGGCTGCTCCGCCCTCGGCGGAGACCGTGTGGCTGCGCATGGGATAGACCTTTGAGACCACCGCCACGCTGAGATTGGGATTGGTCTCCGCGATGGCGATCGCTGCCCGCAGTCCTGCGGCACCGCCGCCGACCAGCAGTACGTCGTGGGTCGCAGCCGCGCCCTCACTCACCACAGACACCTCCCTGGGCAATCCTGCACCTCAGCCCCCCACACTATTGCGCTATTCGGACAACCTTTTGGCAGCCGCCTGAACCAGGCCAAGTTGCGGATGAGCGAAGCCGGCTTCCTCCTCACCCATGTTCAACGAGTATGGAGACTCGTCGGTGTAAAAGAGGTGGACCGTGATCATCATCCGATCATCCAGGACTGTCAGCCCGACGCTTTCGAAGTAGGCGTGTCCACCCGAGGAGCCGTCTCGTTGATAGCTGACCTCGGCGACCTCGGCCTGGGCTGGGTCAGCAGCTACCGGGGACCAGCTGAAGCTGGAGCGCAGCGCTCGAATGCCGGCCGGCAGATCGTTGCCGCCTTCGCAGCTGGTCAGCCAGCTGTCGTAGATGATCTTGGCTCGCTGAGCGGCGGCCGCTTCGGAGAATTGCAGTACTACGGCATAGCTATCTGGCTGGTCATCCAGCGCGGAATGCGGGAAGGGTTGATTGCCGCGCGAATAGCGATCTTGGAAGCTACGGCTCTTGATCGCCGAGGCACCCAGCGTCTGCAACGGTTGTGGCTGGCAGACCGACAACTGATCCAGCGACCGGGCGTTGTGGTGGTATTCGATCACTTTTCCTCCGCCGATGGGCGCAGGCAGGTCCTTCGCTTTGATCAGGTTGGCGTCGGTGATGGCGCGCGGCTGCGGTGAGGCGGCACTGCTCGTCGGCACCGCGGTCGGAGCAGTTGATGGTGTCAACCAGGAGCACTGTCCGAAGACCAGACAGCAGCCGATCACAACCGCGACAACGCCCACCTGCCGGAGCGCCCGCCCTGCCTTGGCGATGACCGGTGCAAGGCCCGGCTGAGTCGTCATGGGCATATTCTGCGTGACCGAAGGTGATGGCCTTGGCGATTTCGTCTTCTTCTTCAGATATGGCAGACTTGTCCGCTGCTGTCCTGCCATACGACTCCTGCCACAGGGGGAATGTTCTTAGCGGGAGGCGATTCAACTGGATGTACGACCGTGGTGGCCTGTGGCACCGGCGAGGAACGTCTCATGAGCAAGCTCATTCACGAGCTGGATCAGGCCTCTATCCGCAAGGACATCCCGGCCTTCCGGCCAGGCGATACCCTCAAGGTTCACGTCAAGGTCGTTGAGGGCACCCGCTCCAGAATCCAGGTCTTCACAGGCGTAGTCATCTCCCGAGCAGGCGATGGCATTCGTGAAGCGTTCACAGTCCGCAAGGTGAGCTTCGGTGTGGGCGTGGAGCGTACCTTCCCGCTGCACAGCCCGATCATCGACAAGATCGAAGTAGAGCGTCGCGGTGACGTACGTCGGGCGAAGCTGTACTACCTGCGCGGCCTGCGCGGCAAGGCAGCCAAGATCAAGGAAAAGCGCGACGCCAGCTGATCGCCGCCCAATCCGACATGGCGAACCGGTGGGTAAGGGCGGCGCCGCGCCGCGCTTTGCAGCCGGTTTCCCAGTACGAGGGTGATCAGTCCGAAT
>Ga0307318_10000241_pt1 | contig 17732 bp, 17 predicted proteins | sample ER_DNA_367_FD_194500 | JGI IMG/M metagenome (GOLD analysis project Ga0307318, IMG submission 194500) | Bulk soil microbial communities from the East River watershed near Crested Butte, Colorado, United States - ER_DNA_367 | ecosystem: Environmental > Terrestrial > Soil > Floodplain | place...
GTGCAGGTGCACGCCGAGCTGGTTCAGGTGCTGGCCGGCAATGCCGTGGTGGCAAAGACACCGAGCCAGGGCGGCTTCCACTGCCTGACGCTCGCCCACGCCTTCATGGCCCGCGCCGGTCTTCCGGTCACACTGCTCAGCGGGATCGGCGGCAAGCTGGGCGACGTCCTGATCAGCAATCCCCGCATAGGGGCGCTCGCGTTCGTCGGAGGCCGATCGAACGGACGGGCCGCTGCCACTTCCCTGGCCGACCGCCGCCGCCGCCACTTTCTCGAGCAGGAGGGGCTGAACGCGTGGGGGATATGGGACTTCACCGAGTGGGAGCTGCTCGCCCAGCATCTGCGCAAGGGGTTTGAATACGCCAAGCAGCGGTGCACTGCCTACCCGAGGTATGTCGTCCAGCGACGCTTGTTGCCCGCGTTCCTCGATACTTACATGCCAGTCGTCGAAGGCTTGCGCTTCGGCCACCCCCTGGCTGTCGAGCGTGCGGGTGATCCCCTCCCCGAGCTGGACTTCGGGCCGGTGATCGGGGCCCGGAAGGCCGCGGAACTTGGAGAGCAGTTCGAGGAGGCAATGCGGGGCCGGGGGCTTCCCCTCCACCGCGGCTCGGTGGGTTCGGGGCGCTTCCTTGATGGACAGGACACCTCGGCATACGTCGCACCGGCCTGCGTCCTCGAGCCACCGGCCCACTGGTCGCTGCACCATGCCGAGCCGTTCGGTCCCCTCGACTCCGTCGTCTGCGTGGACACCGAGGCCGAGCTGCTCGCGGCCATGAATGCCAGCAACGGGTGCCTGGTGGCCAGCCTGGCGACCGACGACATGGACTTCGCGTCGCGCGTCGCCGAGCAGCTGCAGGCCTTCAAGGTAGGCATCAATCGACCGCGCAGCAGGGGTGACCGGGAGGAGGTGTTCGGTGGCATGGGTGAGTCGTGGAAGGGTGCCTTCGTCGGCGGAGACCTGCTCGTGCAGGCGGTCACGTACGGCCCGGACGGCGAGGACGAGCGGCTGTTCGGCAACTTCCCTGACTACTCGCAGTTCCCCAGCAGGTGACCCGCGCCGCCACCGAGCCGTAGGTCACCCGGAAAAGAGTCGCCGATATCGACACGTCCCCGGAACTTTCTTTGACGGGTCCTTCGGGCGCTCAACTAGTAGGCGACGCCGACGGAGTGGCGTACGGTCTGGGGCTGTCGGAGCACGGTAAGCATTAGGTGCGCGACGTCTGGCCGGGAGATCGTCAGGCCGTGGGGCAGGTTGCGGTCTATCGCGGTCCGGTATGTGCCGGTGAACGGTCCGTTGGTGAGCCGCGGTGGCCGGATGGAGGTCCAGTCCAGGCTCCCGTCCCGCAGCAGGTCTTCCATTGCGGCGAGGTCGATGTAAAGGCGGCCGAAGATTCGCCGGATCAGCGGGCTGAGGAGGTAGCGCATGAGCAGGTCGTCGCCGGGATCGTAGCGAGGCGGGTGTGGCCGGTGGGTCGACGGCACGACCCTGACCGGCGCGGCACTGATCACCACGAGGCGGCGGACGCCTGCACAGTCCATGGCGTGTGCGATCGCGGCCGTGGCTGGTGCAACGATCCCGGGCTGGGCTGACCGGTGAGGGCCGACCGCGGAGATCACCGCGTCGACGTCGCGCAACGCGGCCGTGAGTACTTCGAGGTCCGGAGTGGCCAGGTCTTGGCGTACGACGTCGACGTTCGCCGGCAGCTTCGACGGGTTCCGCACCACGGCCGTAACCACATGACCGGCGGCAACCGCCTGGCTGAGGACCTCGCTGCCGACGCCACCTGTGGCGCCGAGTAAGGCGAGCTTCACGCGGCGATCCCCCGAAACGACTCAGCGTGGTCAGCGGCCCAGGTAGCGAAATCGGTCGCTGGCCGGCCCAGGATCTCCTCGATCGTATGGGTGATCGGAGCGGGCCGGTCCACCGCCTCGGCCTGCAGCAGCATGTATCCGGTGACGAAGCCTTCGGGGAAGCCTTGAGCCAGCATCGCCTTGCGGGCCACCTCCGGTGGGATCTCTTCGAATCTGATCGGCCGCCTGAGAGCTTCGGCCAGCGTGTCAGCGAGCTCGCGGGTCGACTGGGACCGGGGCCCGGTCAGCGGCACCTTTTGTCGGAGGAGCCGGTCGGTGAGCAGCGCCTCCACGGCGACCGCGGCAATGTCACGCTCGTCGATCGGTGCATGCTGTGCGGCGCCGTAGGGTGCGCGGATCACATTCCCGCTGCGCAGCTGCACGGCCCATAGGCCGAGGAAATTCGATGCGTATTCGTTCGGCCGCAGGCTCACCCACTCAAGGCCGCTCGCGATCACGGCCTGCTCGAGCTCGGCGTTGAAGTCGCCGCGCCAGCGAGAGGGTTGCCGGGCGTGGTCTTCGTCGACGTTGGTAGCGGCGAGCGCGACGGCCCGGGCGACGCCGGCGCGCTTGGCGAGGCTTAACACCTCCGAGGCGGCGGTCTGGACGGCGCGGGCGTTGAGGAAGATCGCGCTGACGCCGTCAAAGCATCCGTGTAGGGAGTCCGGCCGGCTCGGGTCGGCCTCAACGACTTCGGCTCCGTCCGGTAGACCCGCGGTGTTGGGATGCCGGCTGATGGCGCGGACCTTCGCGCCGCGTGCGAGCAACTGGGCAACCAGAGGCCGTCCGACATTGCCCGTCGCTCCGGTGATCAAGATCATGTCAACTCCTTTGATGTGGCGTGTCGTAGCAAAGGACGGAAGCGCCCGCAGGAAAGTGACAGCGCCGACGAGTTGAGGTCGTCAAGAGGTCGCCGCCGCCTGCCTGTCACGATGGGAAGGGCTATCTCGTCCTGGTTTGTATGACGGCGATTTGGAAGGCGCAGGACGTTGCGATGATCGATCTCTCGGGCGCAGGTGGCCTCGTCGCGGCGGCGTGGCGAGCGGACCGCGCGTATCTGATCGACCTCGCCTATCGGATGCTAGGCGATATCGGTGCGGCTGAAGACGTGGTCCAGGAGGCGTTCCTACGCCTGGACTTGGTCAAACCCGGCGAGGTGCGGGATCCTCGCGGCTGGCTGACAGTCGTGACGAGCCGGCTTTGCCTGGACCGGATCCGCTCCGCGCATAACCGGCGGGAGCGGCCGAGCGATATTGCGTGGATGGACAGCGCGCTCAGTCTCGGCCGGCAGACGGTGGTCGATCCCGCGGACCGCGTGACCTTGGACGACGAGGTGAGCGAAGCCCTGCTGATCCTGCTGCAACGGCTCAGTCCAGCCGAACGCGTCTCCTTCGTACTGCACGACGTCTTCCAGCTCCCCTTCGACCAGGTCGCAGAGATCCTTGGCAAGCCATCCGCCACCTGCCGTCAGCTGACCAAACGGGCACGTGCCAAGGTGGCCGCAGGCCCCGATACCACCAAGTCCGAGATGGCCGAGCACGAGCTGCACAAGATCTCCCAAACCTTCCTCGCCGCCTGCGCCAACGGCGACCTCAAGGCACTCACCGCTGTGCTACACGACGAGGTCTGGGGCGTCGCCGACTTCACCGCCGGCGATCCGCCGCAGCTCCGGCCACGGCGCAGCAGCCGGCAGGTCCAGCGCGGTGCCGATCGCATCGCCAAGACGCTGCTGCGCTTCTTCGGCGGCAACGTCACCCTCGTCAGCGCACCCGCCGCCTCGGGCATTGCCTTCCTGGCATTTCTGCAACGGCGGCCGTACGCGACCATCACCGCCTCGGTGGACGGCGCGCTGCTGACCAGCATGCACGTCGTTGTTAATTTGGACGCGCTACGGGCAGCCGACCTGCCCACTTCATGAGGGCGAGAATGACGGCGAGCTGTGCAGCTTCGGGACGCCTCCTCCGGAGGTTGTAGTACGGGCCACCGGGTGCAACCCACGAATCCCAGTCCGGTGGTAAGGCGGCTGCTCCACCTGGCGCGCGCGGGCTGAACATCGGCGGTTACGTGCTATGTGCTACGCAGGGCACTCCTCACACCTACCGCAAACCCGCCGACAACCAGTACGACCCGGGAGCTGGAGGACCGGCGAGTCATCGGCCTCCCCGGCCTTACCACGCCGGCGACGCCGATGGCGATGGCGAGGATGGCGACGACGTCCCTCATGTGGGCGTCCCGTCAGAGGCTTTGGTACGTGGTCCGCGGTGGCGGTTCATTCCGCGACCCACTCGAGCAGGTCGCCGGGCTGGCAGCCGAGCACCCGGCACATGGCCTCCAGGGTGCTGAAACGAACAGCCTTGGCGCGACCGTTCTTGAGCACCGCGATGTTTGCTGGCGTGAGGCCGACACGCTCGGAGAATTCCCCGACGCTCATCTTGCGTTTGGCCAGCTCGACGTCGATGCGCACCACGATGGGCATCAGACAACTGCTTCCATGTCAGTCCGCAGGGTCGTTGCTTGCTGCAGCGGTGCTCGCATCACCACCATCAACAGCCCGAGTGCCGTGACACCTATCGACATCAAGAACAGCAGGAGCGGTAGTCCGGGGTCGTCCGCGTTGAAGCCGACGTAGAGCAGCACGCCCACGAGCACCACCCAGGCGGCAGCGATGGCCCAGACGATGGCGTTCACCCACACGAGGGAGGCGTCGGTGAAGATGCGGTCGTTCTTGACCAAGGTGAGCAGCTTCCAGGTGGAGACGATCACCACCTGAATACACAGCACCCAAAACACCGTCACCACAGTCGCCGGCCACCTCAGGTAGGCATGCTCCGGGTCCTCTTGGGCCATGTACGCGAACTGGCCGGGCAGCGACATGGTCTGGAACACGACCAGAACCCCGAACAGCAACACGAGGAAGACTCTGAGAGGTACTACGACTCGCTGCGCCTCGAGCATGCATCGAATATCGCTCGAATTATATCGAGTGTCAATAGGTCATCGCACAAGGCAACTGAGCCGGCGGGCCACCCAGCCGGAAGCACACAGCTGGCAGCGCAGTGAGCGTCGACCTTTCATCACTGAAAATCAGTTCTTGGGCACCTGACTTCCCAGGAATCAGTACGGTCAGAGCGTGAAGGAGCAGCGCTGGCCATGGTTGCTGGCGGCGGGATTGATGCTGGCCTCGGCCGTCGCCGCCGCTTGGTCGACCTACCTGTACTGGCTGCCGTGCCGGGGAACCATGTTGGAAGGCACCCTCCTTCAGCCCTTCTCGGGGGACGGACGCACCTATGAGGAGTACGAAAAACTTGATCCCGCCGTCAAGGCGAGTATGGACGCGTGTCTTCGGCGGATGGACGGCGATATCTCCGGACAGGCGCCGTGGACGTCCGAGCTGCTCATCCTCGCGATGGCGCTTGTCGGTCTGGCCTGGCTCACGCTCGTCTTCTGCGTTCGATGGCAGCTAAGGACCAAGGCGGTTGCGGCTCTCCCCGGTCTTGCCACAGTTGTTATGGCGCTGGCCGTAGCGGCGACGATCGGCGACGCTGAAGGAGGAGAAGACAACCCTCTCCTGAGGATGATGCTGGTGGCCGTCGAGTGGTCTGCTCTCCTCGCGTTGGCCATGATCTGGGTCTGGCAGCCGAAAGAGCGCACTCGCCGTCGCTTCCTTCGCCTTGCGGTGGCGGTGTGGGGCACGACAGCCTTTGGCATCTTCCACCAGATGCTTGCGTACATGATCATGGTTGGCTTCAGCGAGCGCGACTGGGACGAACCTCCGGGCACCGGGTACCTCACGGTCGCGACCATCGCGATCTCCGCCGTCGTGCTTGTGATCATGACCCTACGCATCCCACGGACGGCCGCTGATCATGACCCTCAGCGGGACCGCGATTCGGGGTCGCTGACGCTTACCTAGCGCGTTACAGTCCGGGGGTGAGCCGGTGGATGGATGACGCGGTGGAGAGCTACCTCACCGAATTGGCGAGGACCGAACACGAGGAACCGGTTCTCGTCGAGATGGAGGCGCGGGCCGCAGAGCACGGGTTCCCGATCGTCGGGAGGGCGACGGGTCGCTTCCTCGAGCTTGCCGCGCGAGCTGTCGGCGCCCGCCGGGTGATGGAGCTCGGGTCGGGATACGGGTATTCGGCGTACTGGTTCGCACGGGCGGTGGGGCCGGACGGTGAGGTCGTCTGCACAGACGGCGAGCCGACGCCGTCACAGAGGCGTTCGCCGCGGCGGGCCAGCCGTTCAGGCTCTCGCTAGAGAGCGGCAACCCGTTCCTCCTCAGGGGCGCTTGCCGTCCAGGGCTTCGCCACCGCGATCCTGCCGCGCTCGCTGACCGCGTTGGACGGTCCCACATTGGTCGTACGGGCCTCCGGCCAGGCGTCCGGCTGCCGGTGACGCTGGTCTGGCGGTGGAACCGGTGCACCTCCCCCGCCGCCCAAACTTTCATCGAGTTCGTCCGCTCGGCGACGCACGCCGGATAGCTCACCTCCGGCCCACGAGGCGATGCGCTCGGTGAGTTTGCTGAGGAAGTCGGCGACTTCGACGTGCTGTACTGCGACGTCGACAAGGACGGTTATCCGGACTGCTGGCGCGCTGCAAGTGACCGCATCCGGCTCGGTGGCCTGTGGCTGTGTGACAACACGATCTGGAGCGGGCACGTCGCAACCGCAACCGACAAGGAGGGCGAGGCCGGCGTTACCGCCTTCATCCGGGAGCACAACCGGCTAGTGGCCGAGGACACCCGGTACGTAGGCAGCATCGTGCCTCGGGACGGCGTAATGACGGCTCTGCGGATCGAGTAACCGAGCTCGATCCGGCTGTTCGAGACGTCAGCTATGTGACCCGTCGAGATGAAGGCAGTCAAGCCCAGGGGCGAGCCCGACTCACGAGCCCTCAAGAGGGTGCGGTTGGTGCAAGTTGCCGCAAGTTCGGCTCATGAGGGCTTATAAGGCAGAGTTCAGTGGTTCAAGGCCGGGCCTCTGCGCCAGATCGGAGCTGGCTGTTCCTTGACCGCGGTGGGCCAGTCGTGAGGAGCCACACACTTGTTCGATCGGCAGCGCTTATTGTTGCTGCGGGGTTCGCCGGTCTTGCAGTCTTCCAGCTTGCGCTCATCGGGCGCTCGCTAGGGCGCGCCGCTTGCTGTAAAACGAGCCTAATGCAACGCGCCCAAGAGTCCGCCATACCCGCACAGCCCAACACCCCACGCCGCCCAGCACACCCGCCGACGTCCTCGCCCGGCTCGCCGGTCGTGGGACGCGCCACCGACGCCCCGCGGAGATCGAGCAGCTGGCCCGGCCCACCCCAAGGGTCCTGGCCCCGCTGGGCGGGTGTTCGGAACGGGCCCCATTGCGGTCAGACTGGGCCAGGTACCCGGACAACGACCTCAGTTCGTACTACCTCGCCAGCGCGGACCGGTCGGACCTTAAGCCGCCCCAATCGGCAGGGCTCGTTGCTTCACGTCATGGAGGATGCCGACCATCACCTCGACGTCAGCATCCGGAAACAGGAAGTCGGGCCCCGTCGGGGCGCGATCAGTGTACGGCGACTCGAACAGGCGCCTCGGTTCCACGATCCCGTTGGCGGTGAGCTCGTCGACGATCATGGACACGAAACGCACTTGGTCGACCGAGAAGCTCGTGCCGTCGAGGTACCGGGCGAAGGCCTCGGTTGCGGCGTGGCGGTCGAGGCCTACGAGGGAACGGATGAAGAGACCGAGCCCGCCGGTCTGCTCGGACGCCCAGGCGATGTCGATCGGCCGCCCGCCGGCGGCCATCAGCATCTCCTCCAGCGAGGTGAGGTCGTCCCGCGTGAGCGGCTCTCCGATACCCCGTCGTTTCTCGACTTCCCCGGCGAACACAGCCACGTACGGTACAGCGAGGGTATCTACGTCGGCTACCGCTACTACGACGCGCGATCCATCGCGGTTGACTATCCCTTCGGCTACGGCCTTTCCTACACGACCTTCGAGTACTCCGATCCCGTGGTGACAACCTTCGATGTCGACGACCCGTTGGCCTTCACCACCGACATCACCGTGACCAACACCGGATCCGTAGCAGGTGCTGAAGTCGTCCAGCTCTACGTCAGTGACCACGCGAAAACCGTGACTACACCGCCACAGGAACTCCGCGGCTTCACCAAGATCTATGTGCAACCCGGCCAGTCCGAACGGGTGCGTATCACCGTCGCGCGCAACGATCTCGAGCACTTCAGCGTCGCGGCCCGATCCTGGGTCTACGAAGGCGGCCCGGTGACCGTCATGATCGGGTCGTCGTCGCGTGACATCCGTGCCACCATCGACGTCGAAATTCCTGGTCGCCCGGTTGCCCTCCCCTTGACAGTCTGGTCGACCTTCCGTGAGTGGCGCGAGCACCCAACGGTCGGACCACAACTGGAAATGCTGCTGGCCGCCCGGGGCGGAATCCGAGGCCGCATGGCCGATCTGCTGAGCGACGAGACCGGGCAGGACTCGGTGCTGAATGTGCCTCTGCAGTCACTCCTGGAGTTCCCTGGCGTGCCTCTGACCGCCGACGACGCCCAGCGCCTGGTCACCGAAACGGCATAACGACGCCCGCCGCCTTGGGGGCCGCGACGGCACTCAGAGCTGCGCCGGGATTCAGGAATATCGGCTGACGGGCGATGAGTGACCCCGGGATCGGCGAGAAGCGCGACGAGATTGGTCGCGGATCTGATCAGGTGCGAGTATTCGTTTCGGACACCTTGATCCGGGTGGGCCATGACGCCACAGTGCGTGAGCTGGCCGGGCACATCGCAACCGAGGGCGTGGGTGCCCTGGTGGTAACCGAAGGCGATCAGGTACATGCATCGGTTTCGAGAGCGACGTAGTTGTTGCCATTGCTGCCGGTAAGGATCTCGATTCGACGACCACGGCTGACATCGACAGCCGTCGGCTCGTGATGTGCGCGCCCGACACGAGCGTCCAGGAGGCCGCAGTGCTCACGATGTAGCACTACGTGCATCATTTGCTCGTCAACGACCACACCGGGCCGGTTGGCGTAGTTTCGGCCCGCGACCTCCTGGGTGCTTACGCAATCTGACCTACGTCACCGGGAGCGGAACGGCTCATCGCGGCGGCAGGTAGCGGCGCGAAGCAGAGCCACCTCTCTCGCTCGCGCCAGATTGCAACGCCCCGCGATCAGACTGACGATTCGGAGTAGCCGCCAACTCCGGCGCACCCGCCGACTTGCCAGAATCCAATAGCAAATCTGGCACTCTGGCCGGCCAGGTCTGGTCGCTGTAGGCTCCGTCCCAACTTCGGAGCACGGATCGAGGCTCGGGCATGTGGGTCGTGTCGAGCGACGTCATCCTCCCGGCTTTCGGCCGGTGAGCGAGATGATCATGACCTGGCGATCCGTTCGTTGGCTGTTGGTCGTGATCACCATATTGGCTACGGTGTTGGCCTGTTCACCCGCGGCTCCTCAGCCAGCGCCCGCGCCGAGCCGGCCGCCGATTGACTATGCCGCCCTGGAGACGGCGATGGAAAAGGCGATCGCAACTGGCCCGGCGACGCTGGACAACATACGAGCGGTGCTGATCAACGTTGATGACGAGACCAAGATCGCCCACTACCGGCACGGGTTCACCGGCGATGATCACGAGCATGTCTGGTCGGTGACCAAGAGCGTGCTCTCCACCCTCATTGGGATCGCCATCGCGGACGGTCTGATCGCCGACCTCGACCAGCCGCTGAGCGCGTTGCTGCCCGAGCATCGGAAAGCCATGAATCGTGACGTCGGCAAGGTCACGCTGCGGCAGCTGATGTCGATGACCGCCGGCTTCACGAACGCAGATCCCTCCCGAGCCACCTGGGAGAACGTCATAGCGGCGCACGGCGACTTCGTCGATCTCCTGCTGGAGCGTGGGTTGCTGCTGAAACCGGGCCAGAACTTCTTGTACTCCGACACTAGTGCTCATCTGGTGGCCGCTGTGCTCGCGGCTGCGCTGGAGCGGGTGGATGGTGAACGGCCCCGCACCGTGCTGGAGTATGCCCGGGCGAAACTGTTCGACCCGTTGGGCATCAACACTCAGCACGTCTTCTCTGACACTCTCATCGATCCGTTCGGGCGCCCGTTCGCCAAGGCTGGATTCGCTTGGGGCACCGACCCCAATGGGATCGAGATTGGTAGTTATGGTCTACGGCTCACCGCACCGGACATGATCAAGCTCGGCGAGCTCTACCGGCACGACGGCGTCTGGGAGGGCAAACAGATCGTGCCAGCCGAGTGGATCCGGCAGGCCACCACGCCGTCGGAGGTCACTCCCGAGTACGGCCTGCTGTGGTGGACCTCCGGGAAGCCGGAGGAACCGGTGTACGTAGCACAGGGATCGGGCGGGCAACGCATCGCCGTGCTGCCGAAGGCGCGGACAGTGGTCGTCATCCTGGCGACCACGCGAATAGACAACCAAATCAGCGACGAGGACCTGAAACCCCTCACCGAAGGCGTGCTCGCCCCAGCTCTGCTTTGAGCGTCGGCGCCTCGCGACGGGCTCCGCTCCGCGAGCGCGTAGGTTTCAGATTCTCTCGGGGTCTCCCGGGATGTGACTCCGCATGGCTCGATCGGTCCGCCAACGGCTGCGGTAGAGCCCATCCCCACCTCGCGCGAGGCGCGTTAGCCGGGTCCGCTGCTCACCAAGCCGGTCTCGTACGCATAGATCACGGCCTGCACCCGGTCGCGCAGGCCGAGCTTCATCAGGATGCGGCCGACGTGCGTCTTCACGGTGGTCTCGGACACGAACAAATCGGTCGCGATCTCCGCGTTGGTCATCCCGCGCGCCACGAGCTGCAAGGTCTCCCGTTCCCTGGCGGTCAGCGACGCCAGCCGCTCGCGCGCACCTGCGTCGACGGCCCGTGGCCGGTCGAGGAACGACTCGATCATCCGCCGGGTCACAGTGGGCGCGAGGAGTGACTCGCCCGCGTGCACTGCTCGGATGCCAGTCACCAGCAGCTCCGGCCGCACGTCCTTGAGCAGGAACCCGCTCGCCCCAGCCTTCAGGGCCTCGTAGACGTACTCGTCCATGTCGAAGGTCGTCAGCATTACCACGCGCGCCTCGCACGATGCGGCGGCCATGATCCGCCGGGTGGCCGCAATCCCGTCGGTTCCGGGCATCCGCACGTCCATGAGCACGATATCCGGTCCCAGCGCCGCCACCTGGGCCACAGCCTGGTCGCCGTCCGCGGCTTCACCCACCACGTACAGGTCCGGCTCGATTTCAAGGATCATTCGGAAGCCGGCCCGTACCAGCGCCTGGTCGTCGACGATCAGCACTCCGATCGTGGCCGCCGGGCGCGCGTCAACGGCACTCATGTCGGGTCCAGGGGCAGCGTAGCCACGAGTTCGAAGCCACCCTCCGGCCTCATCCGAGCAACCAGCGAACCGCCGTAGACCACGACCCGTTCCCGCATTCCCAGGAGCCCGTTGCCCGCCTCGGCCGTCGGAGCCGAACCCACGGGATATTGACCGTCGTCGCGTACAGCCAGCTCGATCCGGTCCGTCCCGTAGTCGATCGCCACCTCGGCGACCTGCGGGTTCCGTGCGTGCCGCAGGGTGTTCGTGAGCCCCTCCTGCACAAGCCGGTACGCCGTGAGATCCAGACCCGGTGCGAGGTCACGCGCCTCCCCGGTCACCGAGAGCGCAACGGGCAGCCCCGCCGTACGGAACTTCTCCGCCAACTGGTCCACCTGGTCGAGCCCCGGCGTCGGCTCGAGCCCTGGCTTTGGGTCGAGCTGGGTGCCGTCACCGGACTGTCGCAGCACACCGACCATCCGTCGCATCTCGGCGAGGGCCTCCCGACCTACTGCCTCAACGGTTTCGAGGGCCTGTCTCTCCACCTCCTGCTCGGGCGTGAGCCGCCGACGCACCGCCGACGCCTGCACCGTCATGACGCTGACACTGTGCCCGATCACGTCGTGCAGCTCGCGGGCAATCCGGTTCCGTTCTTCGGCCACTGCCTGTGACGCCCGCTGCTCGCGGTTGACGCGTCGCTGCTCGGCGTTGAGCCGAGTGACCCGTACGAGCGCGCCCAGAAGCCACGCAATGATCGACGGGGTCAGCCAGGCCAGCGACGACAAGCCCTCGGCGAAAGTCGTGTTCATCGGGTCGAACGCCGCCCATGCCACCCAGGCCACGACAGCCAGCACGAGCGCGATCCAGGAACGTCGCCACTCCAGCCGGTTGCCGACCGTGTAGGTGGCGATCAGCAGCGCAACGCTGACGCCGAACCCCTCCGGCGAGCCGACGGCAACGAACTCGACGATGCTGACGACGACCATGGCCGTGAGGCAGCCGAGCGGGCGAACCCTGCGACCCACCAGGAGGAGGGCGGTCACGGCGTACAACAGGGACTGCACCCAGAGCGGACCTTGGCGGTGCGTCGATCCGATGCCCCACCACACCTCGAGCTGGCCGAGCACCCCGACCGCCGCCGCCAGGGCGATGTCGAAGGCCCAGTTCCTGCGGCTCACGTCTCGACGGTATCGCTGGGCGGACGGCATGGCGTCCTCCTTGTGGAGGACAAGCAACTCCTCCTAAGGGCTACCCAATTTCGTGCGACCGCAGGACGACCGCACGCCGCTGAGTTCCTACCGTCGAAACGAGGCCGATCGCTCGACGGCCAACCGACAGCCGGACAAGGAGCCAACCATGGACATCACGTCATCACTCGCCCGACGGATCAGCCAGTTCGCCTGGGTGATGGCCGCAGCCGGCACCGTGATCGGGCAGGTTCACGCCCTTGCCCGCGCCCAGGCCCACCCGGACGACTTCGTGGAGTCACCACTAGCCCGGGTATGGGGCGAGCCGGCCATCCGAGTTCTGAGGCCGTTACTCGACTGGAGTGATCCGTACACGGTCTATGTCACGTACGGGAAGATCTGGCTCCCCGTGTGCCTTGCTTTCACCGCGGCGGCCTACCTGGTCTACCGGCGGCGGCACCCAAAGGGCGCTGAGCGGCGCCTCTGGCAGGTCGTCCTCGTCGGCTACGCCGTGATGATCTTGTCAGTGTTCGGGGACTACTTCACCCCGTGGATGGACCAGATGTTCATACTCGGGATTGGCGCCATGCTGGTCATCGGCTTCGGCGGGATCGCCCTCGGCATCATGATGCTGCGCAACGGTTTCCGACCGCGCATCACCCCGATTTTGCTCATGATCTTCATCCCGTTCATGTTCGCGATAACGGAGGTGACGTCGCTCGGCAGTGCGTTGCTTCCGCTCATGTGGGGCTGGGCCGTCGCGGCCCACGCCGTCGTATCCCATGGGCGTGAGGAAGCAGGAGCCGCCTCGGCCTTAGTGGCCGGATGACGTGCGGCTAGCCGTTCGAGTCAGTGAACCCGGGTGGTGTACCAGCTGGCCACCGCGGCACGGGATGTGCGGCCGAGCTTGTGCAGGATGTGGCTCACGTGGTTCTCCACCGTGCGCTCGGACAGGGTAAGTCGCTGGCCGATCGCGGCGTTGCTGAGCCCCTCGGCGACCAGGGCGGCGATCTCGAGCTCGCGGCGGGTGAGAGTGGGCCCGGAGTGGCGGGACGCGGTCAGCTGGGCCGAAAGCTCGGTGGTGAGCGGGTGCATTCCCAGCCGTCGGGCGAGTCGGGCTGCGGTTTCGGCGTGCTCCTGGCCCGCGCGCGAGCCGAAGCCATACGCGGTCGCGAGCTCGGCGTGGGTCAGCGCGAGGTGGGGCAAGGCGCGCTGGTCCTCGCAGCTACGCAGCGCCGCGTGCAGGTGGCGCCGGCCCTCCTCTTCCCAGCCGAGCAGCACGGCAAGCCGCCCCAGCGACAAGGCGACCGGGCCCTCGTACGGTCCGTAAGCGACGCCAATAGCTTGCAGCCCGGCGCATGGAAGTAGCTGGTCGTAGAGCACCGGCGCCGAGTCCACGTCGCCGAGCCATACGCACACCTCCGCGTTCCCGACTGTGGCGATCAGCCACTCGGTGGCCCGCTCCGGCATCCGTTTCAGATGCGGCACGAGGGCTTTCCACTCCCACGCGGTCTCCTCCCGCTTGCCTGCACTGCGCAGCTGCACCGCTAGCCAACCGCGGGCCAGGTACGGCATGTCGTCCACTGCTCGGCGCACATGCTTCTCGACCTCGTCGGCGTCCTCGCCGGTCATCCGGGCCAGGGTGGCGCGAAAGATCAGGTGCCAGAACCCGGCTTCGGAATCGGGACCGCCGACCGCGAGCGCGGTGTCGTTCAGCGCGGCTGCCTCCGCGAACCGCCCCTCCAGCAGTCGGGCCGAAGCCTTGACCAGCAGCAGGTGGGCCCGCCAGGCGGGCTTGTTGAGCCGCTCGACGATCGGTGTCAGGGCAGCTAGTTCAGCAGTTAAATCGAGGCGGTTGCCGAGCTCGGCGTACGCGTCCATACGCCAGCGCCGGCCCCAGCAGACGTACTCATCCACCCCCGCCCGGCGGCCGAGGTCGATTGCCGCGTCGGCCAGCACCATCCGCTCCCCGATATGGGTGGGGTTGAGCCGCTCGGCGTGTCGAGCCCGCAGCCGCAAGAAGGACGCCTCTGGATCGTCCACATCGGGATCCCCACTCAGCTCGACTCGATCGGGGCCGAACGGGTTGCTCGTGGCCACCAACTGCGCCCGCAGCCGAGCTGAGCGGACCGGGTCGGCGTCACCCAGCCGCGCCAGGGCCTCCGCGCACAACTCCTGCACGCGGGCCATCAGGGCCAGATTGTGCGAGGGCCGGATGAGAGTCGCGGCGTCAGCCAGCGTGGCCGGATCCTCGGCGCGGCGACTCAGGTCGGCGACGGCAGACACGCTTTCCCAGGCCTCGCTGAGCGCGCCTTCGTCATACTGCCGTCGAGCCTGCTGCAGCAGCTCAAATCGGGCCGCCGGATCCGCAGCCGACGGTTCTCCCACGACCGCCAGCATAGGGTCCGGCCTCGCGGCGCGGGCAGGACTTTTTGAGTAGTCAAATGAGTGGTTCCACGGGTGTGGCGGACCGCCTTCAGTCCCTACGGTCCTCTCATGAGCACTCGACTATCTACGCCGGTCCGTCGTTCGGCCGGCGAATCTCGTTCCAGCGGCCGGATCCGGACTCTCGGCCTGATCTGCGCTGTCGGCGGGCTGCTCGGGGCCGCCTCGGTCGTGCCGATGCTTGCCGTTCCGCCGATGGTGGGACCGGACCGATTCAGCTATCCGTTCACCGCCGGCTGGCACATCGCCGCCGAGGTGTTCTTTGCCCTGCAGCATCTCACCCTGCTGGCCGGGGTCGTAGGTTTAGCGGCGTACTGCGGTCGGTACGGGTCTCGGCTGGTCCGGGCCGGTCTCGTCGTCACCGGGTTGGGTGTGCTCACTTTGGTGGGCTGCGAGGTGCTTGCAGCCACGGCGGCGTACGAGCCGAGCGACAGCCCGTGGGCCATGACCGTCGGCAGTCTCTACGGGGTGGCGATGTTGCTGATGGGCGTCGGGCTACTGATCGCCGGACTCGTCATCGCCCGACGGAGGATGCTGACGGGCTGGGCACGCTGGATCACCCTAGCTACGGGCGGCTACGTGTTCGTGATCTTGTTCCCAGCCGTCTTCGGGCCGAATGTGGCCGGACGGCTGGCGATCGGTGGCTGGATGCTCGCCTGGGCTGCCGTGGGCTGGGCCGTCGCCCGGGCCGAGCAAGACGACGGGGCAGTTCAGAGTAGGTAGCAGCGGGCCCGCGCGCACCGTACGGCCGAAAAGCGCCGCGAGCCGGAACGGCCCACTCGTATCTCTGTTCTTGATCGGTGGTGTGTGCGGGTTGGCCTGGGCGGCTTCGCTGCGCGGGGCTTCACGAGCCAGGCCTCGATGTTCGAGGGTGGATGATCTTCGTCAGCGCGGAGCCCTCGAGGTTGATCAAGTAGATGTCAATGACGGTTCGGCCTAGGCATGCTTCCGCAAGCCGGTCGGCTTGCGAAACAAGACAAGCTTCCCTCCCGCCAGATGCCTTAGTCCGCCACAGGCGCGTCTGTCGCGAACCCTGGAGTCAAGCTCGTCGGCAGCTGTCACAACTATTGTTCGATCGGCTGCTCATGTGCGAGGCATCAACCTCACATCCTGGCAGGCAGGCAGCAGCCTGACCTTGGAGCAACAGGTGACCGAGTAAGTCGGCCGACCGCCATCGCGGGCTATTGAGTCTGCCGGGGTCGCCAACCAGTCGCTTCGGTGAAGCGGTCATGACTCACCGGGTCGGTGTCATCGCAGACGTTGTAGATGCCGCCAGGGCATGAGAGTGCGGCCACCAGCGCTCTACCCGCGTCGTGCGTGTGTAGGTGCACGTTGTAGCGGTCGGTGGGCATAGCCGAAGCTGCTCCCGGTCCATACAGAGAACCAAGGCGCAATGCGACGCCGCGGCGTCCCGCGTCAGTGAAGCGGCGAAGCTGGGCTTCAGCTTCCAACGCGGAGCGCAGAAAGTCAGGCAGGTCTGCGAGTGGCGTGGACTCATCGGCTGGGACTGGCGGGTAGACGAATGCGGCCGTCGGTACCACGATGAGTTCGGTTTTGGCGGACAGCCCGCCGTCAACGAGGAGCCGGGTCGCGTCGGCACGCAGCAAGGCAGCTAATGGAAGCGAGTTCCGATCGGGTGAGTTCGATGGTCGTGGAGTCATCCGCCATGGCGCACATCCTTTTGCACAGGGCCGAAGTCTCAACGAGTTCCTGATCGGCCGGGGTCGTGGATGCGGCGGTCACGAGGGCATGATCTACCGCCCGGTGGTACCACCCGTCGGCGACCGGCTTACCGCTAGTGGGAGTCACGGCTCACTCGATCTCCTGTGGCGCCGACAAGAAAGTCGAGGTCGGCGCCTGTGTCGGCCTGCTGTACGTGATCAACGTAGAGCCGCTCCCAGCCGCGCAGGGGGTTGGCGAAGCCGCCGAGGGTGGCAGCGTTGGGTCGCCGGTGCTGCAGCTCCTCCTCCGACACCTCCAGCGTCAACGTTCGGTCGCGTACGTCGAGGGTGATCTCGTCTCCCGTTTGCACTAACGCCAGCGGTCCGCCGGCCGCTGCCTCGGGGGCGACGTGTAGCACGACAGTTCCATAGGCAGTGCCGCTCATCCGGCCGTCGCAGATCCGCACCATGTCGCGTACGCCCTGCTCGAGCAGTTTCTTCGGCAATGGCATGTTCGAGACTTCCGGCATCCCGGGATAGCCCTTGGGCCCGCAGCCGCGCAGTACCAGCACGGTGTTCGCATCGACATCGAGATCAGGATCGTCGATGCGAGTGTTGAAGTCCTCGATGCTGTCGAAGACAAGAGCGCGTCCGCGGTGCTGGATGAGGTGCGGGGAGGCAGCCGCGGGTTTGATGATGGCGCCGGCGGGGGCGAGGTTGCCGCGCAGCACAGCGATGCCGCCTTCAGTCAACAGAGGCTGGCGTCGAAGCCGGATCACCTCAGGGTCCCAGATGGGAGCGGCGTCCAGGTAGTCCACGAGTGGACGCCCGGTGACGGTGATGGCCGTCGGGTCGAGGAGATCGCGCACCTCCCGCAGAACTGCGAGCAGCCCGCCGGCACGGAAGAAGTCATCCATCAGGAACCGGCCCGCCGGCTGCAGGTCGACCAGCAGCGGGACGTGTGAGCCAATGCGGTCGAAATCGTCGAGTGTCAGGTCGATCCCGAGGCGCCCGGCAATCGCCAGCAGGTGGACCACGGCATTAGTGGACCCGCCGACGGCCGCCATCGTCACGATTGCGTTGGCGAACGAAGCTCGCGTGAGGAACGTGCTCGGCCGTCGGTCGGCGGCGACCATCTCCACGGCCAACCGACCAGTTCCGTGCGCGGCCTCCAGCAGGCGACTGTCAGCCGCGGGTGTCCCCGCGACGCCGGGGACAACCGTGCCGAGCGCTTCGGCGACGAGCGCCATCGTTGACGCGGTGCCCATGGTGTTGCAGTGC
>Ga0307318_10000242_pt1 | contig 17711 bp, 17 predicted proteins | sample ER_DNA_367_FD_194500 | JGI IMG/M metagenome (GOLD analysis project Ga0307318, IMG submission 194500) | Bulk soil microbial communities from the East River watershed near Crested Butte, Colorado, United States - ER_DNA_367 | ecosystem: Environmental > Terrestrial > Soil > Floodplain | place...
GCCGATGCAAGATCCGCATAGGTCCCGTTTCCGAAGTTGGCGGCGGCGAGAGCATCGCCGAAGCGGTCGTAGATTTCCACCGTGTCCTCGACTCCGTCGGAATCCTCGGTCCAGAGCTGGGCGCCGGCCGCGGAGAGGCCCGCGGCAGTCCCGTAGAGGACGTGTACGACACCCGCGCTCGTCGATGCTCCGAGATCCTCGTCGGGAACGCCGATGGCGAGATCCGCATAGGGGCTCTTGCCAAGTTCGCAGCGGAGAGCACCTCCCCGAAGAAGTCCTGGAACTCGGGCTCGTCGTCGATCCCAGGGCTGTCCTGGTGCCAGAGCTGATCTCCGGCAGCCGATAAGCCGTCAGAGCCCCCGTAGAGAACGGCGACCGCGCCGGCGCCCCCGGCTCCTGGAAGGTCTTCGTTGAAGACGCCGACGGCCAGATCCGCGTGGGCGCTCTTGCCGAAGTCGGCTGCGGCAAGCGACCACCCGAAGTGGTCGAGCGACTCGGCGCGGCCGACGATGCCTGGGCGATTCTGATGCCAGAACTGACTGCCCTTCGTGGAGAGACCGCCGGATGCCCCGTAGAGGACGTGGACGGCTCCGGCGTCGTCGCCGGCGCCGACGTCTTCGCTGACGCCGATGGCAAGGTCGGCTCGGCGGCCGTTCCCGAAGTTGGCCGCGGCGAGAGACCTTCCGAAGTGCTCGAACTCGCCCAGTCTGTCCGCGACCCCGGGCGATGCCTGCGTCCAGAACTGATCGCGCGCAGTTAGCCCTGTATTGCTCCCGTAGAGGACGGCGACCGCGCCCACGTCGTCGCATGGAAACGTCGCATCATCACATGCCGGGTCGTAGCGGAGGTTTTCACCGGGGACCCCGACCGCGAGGTCGGAAAAGCCGTCGCCGTCGAAGTCGCCCGCCGCAAGATCCCGGCCGAACCAGTCGCCGATCTCGGCCTCGTCTTGGATCCCCCGGACGTTCTGATTCCAGCGTTGGCTGTCCGTCGCAGAGAGCCCCTCGGCGCTCCCGTAGAGAACAGTCACCACGCCCGCGTCCTCCTGGAAGCCAAGGTCTTCCCAGGGAGCTCCGATGGCGAGATCAGCGTAACCGTCCCCGTCGAAATCTCCCCTCACGTTTCCGGCAAAGGCGGACGGGATCCAGATCGCCGCTACGAGCGCGGCGGAAAAGGCGATGAACCCGCGAGTCAGAAACCGCTCTCCCACGCTGTGAGCCTGGCAGAAACCCCACCAGCCTTCAATCGCGCGGGCCTTTTACGGCTTCTGCCCGAGCCAACCGAGCGACGACGGCGCTAGGAGCTTGCGCGGAGCGGCGATTGTTTCCGAGCGCTGCAAGTTCGCGCTGACCGGTCCAGGCGTCGCTCCCCTGGCCGGTCGGCCTTCTCGACTTTCGGTGACCGCATAGCTAGTTTGCATGAACGTGCCGCAAATCCGAGGAGGCAGACCGTGAGATTCCTCGCCGTTGTCGTTCTCGTCCTAGCTCTGCTGGCTGCCGTACCGGCGACTGCGACCGCCGCGAACGTCCTCAAGGTGACGCCAGGCACCGTCAACTTTGGGTCAAAGCCCGTCGGCTCGTCCACTGTCAAGGCGACAACGATCACGAACAGGAGCGACGAAGCCATCTCTCTCAGCCTCGCACTCGTGCGCTCCTGGGATGACTTTGCGGGTCCTGCAGGGGAGAGCACATGCGCGGGTTCCGAGCCGGCGCTCCTGCAACCCGGAGAAAGCTGCGCACTCGTCGAGCGCTTTTCCCCAAGTGAAACCTTCCTCGGGATCAAGCAGGATCAGATCTGGCTCGCGACGGCGACCGATTCGCAGAGCGGCGCGGTGCTGGAGACAGAGGAGATCGTATTCTTCGGGCGAGCACGGTGACCAGAGACGTCAGGAAGTCGGGCCGGACTCACTGAGCGCATCCCGAGTGCGGATGGAGAGCAGCCTAAGGGCCGCTTGAGCGCCGGCCGGCACCTTCGTACTCGCTCAAGGGCCCTCGCCCGAGCAGCCGCGCGGACGAGCTCACGAGGCGAGCGGCGGCCGTGTCAAGGGGCGGCATCATGTTCAGCCCCGACGCAACCACGATCCCAGGACACGCTGGAGCACCGGCAGCGCCAGGAAGACCATCCACGGCACCAACACCACCGTGAACACAAGTGTTCGTAGCGCGAGGGGCCAGTGGGCGATCTCCGGGCCCGCGAGCCACACAAGAAGGGTGAGCGACGGGTAGATCGCGAGCCAGACGACGACGGCGAACTTCCAGCGCGGGGGCACGACGTAGTTCTACGCCGCCCTCGACCAGCGGACAAGGGTCACGGCGATTCACCCGCAGGAATGTCGCCAGCTAAGGAGTTCGGCGAGAGCTGCAGCAGCGAGCCGGTTGATGGGGATCGTGGCGAGGAGGGAGAGCACCGCCAAGCTCTCGCGGAGGTCGACGTGCGGGGCCTCCTGGGCCAAACGAACGTGCCAGCGAGCCGCCGCCGCAGCCCGCTCGAGCCCTGCCCCGAACTGGCGTCTCGGGCCACGGTGGACTAAATCGCGATGAGTCAGTAGATTCGCCCGACTGGCGATGCGGCTGTCTTCCCTTTCGGCGTGGATTGCCCTCGGAGCATCGCTGCTCGCCGTGTCTGGGTGCGGCGGCTCCGAGTCTTCGGCCCCGACGGTGACCGGCATTGGCGGAACGGCCAGCTCCCCAACCACTGGCGGCACGATTCCGCCGGAACTACTTGGCACATGGACGACGCGTCTGAAAGAAGCGGATCTCCCAGCAGACTTGCCCCCCGAGCTCGCGAACGCTGCGACCACATGGCGTCTCGAGATTGCCGAAACGGGTGGCGCGGACAACGGCCCGGTTCTCTCAATCGTGAACCCCGACCTTGGTCAACTCGAGGGCCCGACCCTTGAGGTGGCGGGTGACCGGCTCAAACTTCTCCAGGAGGAATGTGCGGCGGGCGGCGATACTCAGTTCTTCGACAACGAGTATTCGTACGAAGTTCAGGGCGACACGCTGACCATCAACGTTGTAACGAACCAGTGTGCCGATCGCGTAGCCGAGACGATCCTTACGAGCGAGCCTTGGAATAAGGCCGGGTAGCTCCGCGGGGTGTGCGGCTGGCGGTGGCAGGACGGCTGCGAGCAGACTGAGGGACGACGGCGCGGAGGAGCTTGCGTGGCGAGCGCCGTTGGCACAGGTGAGTTCTACGTCTCGTTCGCCCCGCGAACAGTCCGGGCGAGCCATGTCTGCCGCGCAGGTGGCGGCAGCGTGGGAGCTGCGCCGCTCGGGGTCACCGATTCTGCCGGCCGAGGACGAGCTCGGTTACCACGAGCAGGGCTTCACTCGTGACGGGCGCCGCCGCCAGAGTTGACGAAGGGCATGGGTGAGGACGGCTAATTCGGACTTCTAGGCCGTTTGGGCCACTGGCGGGCCCACGAAGCTTTGTGGGGAGCTGAACACCTAAATAGAGAAAACCCCCGGGTATGCGGGGGTTTTCTCTAGATCGGGGCGCCGAGATTTGAACTCGGGACCTCTAGTCCCCCAGACTAGCGCGCTAACCAGGCTGCGCCACGCCCCGTGCCCGGCAACGATAGCGGATGCCCCACGTATCCTCGTGAGCACGGACGCATCGCCCCACCCCACTCCAGGCCTCGACGACCCCGGGGCCGTTTCGACGCTGGGCACGCTGCTCGTTGCAGCCGGCTACACCACCGACGGCCTGAAGGAGCGGCTCGGCATCGACGGGGAGCTCCACGCCCGCGCCTCCGACATCCCGGTCCACCTTCAGCGCGTATCCGAGGGGCAGCCGCTGGACACCCTGATCAGGCTCTTCTTCCTCGGAGACCAGGTGTCGTGGCAAGACGCAGCGGCGGCGCTTCCGGGACTCGACCCGGACCGGCTCGCGGCGGCAGGCGTCCTCGAAGCCCCAGGCGACGACGTGCGCGCGACCGTGCGCCTCGTTCCGCACAAGGAGGTTCTCGTCGCGTACGAGCCCAACGACGAGCCGCCGGAAGGATCGCACCTCCTGGCAAACATGACGGTCCGGATGCACTTCGTCTCCGCGCTCCACGCCGAGGCCGCGACGGGAATGCACGCGCTCCTCGCCGCACGGCACACGGACCGTGCGGTCGCGGTCGAGGCGGACGCGCAGGCGCTGACGCTGATCCGGCTCGGCGGACTGCTGAACGCGCTCGACAACCTCGAGGCGGTCGAGGGAGAGGATCTCGAGCCGGTCGCCGGCCACTCCTACGGCCTCATCGTCGCCAGCCCGTCGCGCGTCCTCTCGCCGGACGAAGACGAGCGCGCCGACACCCGTTGCCGCGAGCTCGTGAAGGCGGTCGCCTCGCACCTGAGCGAGGGTGGCTTCGCCCACATCCTGGTGACGTGGGTCCTCGGCACGGGCGAGGACTGGTGGGCGCCGCTCGAGCAGTGGGTGGCCGGAACCGGGTGCGACGCTCTCCTTCTGCTCGAGCGGGAGGACGACCCGGCGGGATACGCCGCTGCGCACGCTGACCCGAGCTCGCTCGCCCGCTGGACCGGCTTCCTCCGAGATCTTGCCGCGGACAGGGTCGCCTCGGGCGCGATCGTCCTGCGACGACGGTCCCGCGGGACGAACTGGGCGCGGCACGAGGTCGTCCCGGAGGCCGAGATCGGCCCGGCCGGCGACCAGATCGTGCGCACGTTCGTCAACCACGACCTCCTCGCCTCGCTCCCGACCGAAGACCAGCTCCTCGACGAGGTCCTCGCCCTCGTCGAGCCGCAGCGCATCGAGCAGATCTGGCGCCACAAGGACGAGGGAATGGAGCTCGAGAGTGCGCGTGCCCGCCTCGAATGGGGCTTCGGCTTCAGCGTCGGCGTCGACGCGTACACGATCGAGCTTCTCGCCCGCGTCGACGGGCGCAGACGGCTGCGCGACCTGTTCGCCGAGATCGCCCGTGAGTCCCAGCTCGAGGAGGACTCCGTCGCGCGCGCCGGGCTTCCGGCCGTGCGGCGACTGCTCGAGCTCGGCTTCCTGGCCCGAGCCTCGTAGGCGTTTGGGGCGCCGCCAGGCGGCTAGGCGTTCAGGCGCTTGTAGAGGCGGTCTACGAGCTCGGGCATGCGCTCGAGCCGGTCGGTGATCACGCGGATGCGGTACTCGCGGAAGTGCTCCGGCTCGACGCGGAGGGCCTTTGCAAGCGTGGCGATCACGTCGTTGGACGGCACGGGTCGGTTCCCATGCACGAGGTGGTTCAGGTACCCCGCGGAGAGGCCAGTCTTCTCGGCGAGCCCGCGGTAGGTCGTCCCGCGCTCCGCCATCAGGGCCTGGATCGTCTCGCCGAAGGGCTCTTCGCTGAATCGCCGCTTACGCGCCATCGAGGAATCCTCCCACACGAGCGGGGATTTCTCCGACCGGTACGCGCTCCTCGGCCCGGCCTTCGCGAACGAGAAGATCGACCTGCCCGTCCTCGAGGGTCTTCTTGCCGACAGTGAGGCGGACCGGGCAGCCGATGAGGTCGGCGTCGGCGAACTTCTCGCCTGGGCGCTCGTCACGGTCGTCGAGCAGGACGGAGCGCCCTGCCTCTTCGAGAGCGGCGACGATCCCGTCGGCGGTTTCCATCGCCTCCGCCCCCGCCGCGCCGATGGCCACGACGTGGACATCGTACGGAGCGACCGAGCCAGGCCAGGAGATCCCGTACTCGTCGTTGTGCTGCTCGACGATCGCGGCCATCACCCGACCGGGCCCGATGCCGTAGCTGCCGCCGAGCAGCGCCTTCTCCTGGCCGTCCTCGTCGAGGAACGTCGCGCCGAGCGGAGCAGAGTAGAAGGTGCCGAAATTGAAGATGTGGCCGACCTCGATCGAGGTCTCGAAGATGAGCGCGCCACCGCACACCCGGCAGCGGTCGCCCTCGCGCGGCTCGCGGAGATCGGCGAACCTCGGCTCGTAGTCGCGGCCAGCTTCGACACCGCGCAGGTGCCGCCCGTCGTGGTTGGCGCCGGCAACGAACTGCCCTTCGCGGAGCGTCTCATCGGCGATCACCTCGCCCGAGAAGCCGACGGGACCCAACGAGCCGCCGCCAGCGCCGAACGCGGCTCTGATTTCGTCGTCCGTCGCCGGCCGGGATGCGCCGGGCAGCGCGTCGTAGAGCTTCGTCTCGCTGAGTCGGTCGTCGCCGCGGACGAGCGCGAGCACGAGGGTGCCGTCCGGCTTGACGACCGGCATCGCCTTCGAGGTCGCCGACGGGTCGATCCCGAGGAGCTCGGCCAGCCCCTCGATCGTCGTCACCCCGGGCGTTTCGATCTCCTCCGGCGCGCCGAGCGGATCGGGCAGAACGGCGGCGTTCGGAACGGCCTCCGCCACCTCGAGGTCGCCGGCGTAGTCGCCGTTCTCGCACCGGACGAGCATGTTCTCGCCCGAGCCCGACGGCGCCAGGAAGTCGATGCTGAACTTGCCGCCCATGATCCCGCTCTCCGCCTGGACGTCGTACGTCTCGAGCGCACAGCGGGCGAAGATCTTCTTGTACGCCTCGCGGTTCGCCTCGAAGCTCGCGCGCACGCCGTCCTCGTCACGGTCGAACGAGTAGGCGTCCTTCATGATGAACTCGCGGACCCGCAGGAGTCCGCCGCGTGGACGTGGCTCGTCGCGATCTTTCGTTTGGAAGTGGTACCAGAGCTGCGGCAGATCGCGGTAGCTCTGGAGCTCGCGCGCGTGGAACGTGACCGTCTCTTCGTGCGTCAGCGGCAGGATGAAGTCTCGACCGGTCCGATCCTTCACACGGAAGATCTCTGGAATCGCGATGCGGCCCGTCGCCTCCCAGAGCTCGGCGGGAGTGAGGACGGGCATCAGCATCTCCTGGCCGCCGATCGCGTCCATCTCCTCGCGGATGATCTGCTCGATCTTCCGGTGGACGCGCCAGCCGAGCGGCGTGAACGACCAGAGACCCGCCGAGACCTGGCGGATGAAGCCTCCGCGGACGAGCAGCTTGTGGCTCACCGCTTCGGCATCGCCCGGATCCTCCCGGAGCGTCGGGATGAAGAGTTGGGAGGCTCTCATCCGTGGCTCGGCCGGTGATGTTGCCACGCCTCTGACGCGCGACAATCGAGCCAGCCAAGGAGGCAGGGAGGTTGCGCGCTGGTGGCACGCAACCGACCGACGACGCAGGACGGCGACGATTTGCAGCCGTTCAGAGGCCTGGTGCACATTGCTGGCAGGGCCACAGTCTGCCCTAGGACGGGCGCTGGGCCGCTTCGGCCATGAGGAGTGCGGCGGGCTTGGCGAGCTTGAGCCGCTTCGGACGCTCCATGCCGCCGGCAATCCACGTATCGATCTCGTGGAAGAGCTCGTCAACGAGGATGTCGGAGGAGACCTTCTTCAGCACGCGCCCGTGGGCGTAGATGAAGCCGGTGTCGCGGCCGCCGGCGATTCCGAAGTCGGCGTCCCCGGCCTCCCCCGGACCATTCACGGCGCAGCCCATGACGGCAACCTCGAAGGCTTGCGGATAGCTCTTCAGCCGCTCCTCGACGGCCTCGGCGAGGTTCCAGACGCCGACGTTGTCGCGGCCGCAGGACGGGCAGGCGATCATCACGGGCCCGCGCTCTCTCAGGCCGAGCGCCTTGAGGATCTCCCAGGCGACCTTGACCTCCTCGACGGGGTCGGCGGTCAGGGAGATGCGGATCGTGTCGCCGATGCCGTCCATGAGGAGCGAGCCGACGCCAATCGCACTCTTGACCGACCCGGTGGCGATGGGACCGGCCTCCGTCACGCCCAGGTGGAGCGGATAGGGAACGCGTTCGGAGAGCATCCGGTACGCGCGGATCATCGTCGGCACCGAGCTCGACTTCACCGAGATCTTGAAGTCGTAGTAGCCCATGGATTCGAGCAGGCGCACCTGTTCGAGCGCCTCCTCGACGAGGGCCTCGGCCGTGTCCCGCTGCGCCAGCTCGACGAGGTGCTTCGGCAGCGAGCCCGAATTCGCGCCGATGCGCATCGGGATCCCTTTCGCCTTGGCGGCCTCGACGACGCTCGCGACCTTGTCCTGCCCGCCGATGTTCCCCGGGTTGATCCGCACCGCGGCCACGCCGGCGTCGATCGCCTTGAGGGCGAGCGAGGCGTTGAAGTGGATGTCGGCGATGATCGGCACCGGGCTCAGGTAGACGAGCTTCTTGAGCGCGTCGGCGTCCTCGGACTTCGGCACGGCGACCCGTACGATCTCGCAGCCCGCGGAGGCGAGATCGGCGATCTGCGCCATCGTGGCGTCGACGTCGTACGTCTTCGTCAGGGTCATCGACTGCACGACGACGGACGCGCCGCCCCCGATCGCGACGCCGCCGACATGGATCTGGCGTTCGCTCGCCATCGGAGAAAGTCTAACGGCCTTCCTAGCCGCCTCTGATGCGGTTCACGTCGTTCGTGAGCCCGATGAAGAAGAGGAAGAGGACGATGAGGATGCCGATTGCAGAGGCACGCTCGTAGGCGGCACGCGGGATCGCGCGGCCGCGGACTCCCTCCGCGAGCGAGAAGGCGATGTGCCCGCCGTCGAGCGGCAGAAGCGGCAGCAGGTTGAGCAGCGCGAGCGAGAGCGAGATAAGCGCGAGGATGCCGAGGTATTCGCGGAAGCCGGCCTCGAGAGTCTCGCTCGATGCCTGGACGATGCCGACCGGGCTCGCGACCTCCTTTCGGCCCTCTCCCGTGACGATCCTGCCCAGCGAGGTGCCGATCGCGCTCGTCGCCTCCCAGGTCCGTTCGCCCGCGAGCTTCAAGGCGTCCCACGGGCCATAGCTCTCGTAGATGACCCCGAGGGTGAAGCCGAGCCGGTAGGCGCCCTCGATCAGGCGCGGCCGAGCCTGCACGGTGACCTCCTTGCCGCCGCGCTCGACGGTGAGGCTCACCTGGTCGCCGTTGCTTCCGCGGATCTTCTCCGAGATCTGATCGCCCTCGACCGGCTGGCCATTTATCGCGACGATGCTGTCGCCCGCGCGAACGATCTCCGCAGCAGGGGTACCCGGATCGACCGTGGCGATCGTCCGGTCGACCTTGGACGGGACGCCGAGCATGAAGACCACTGCCAGGAGGACGATGGCGAAGACGAGATTCGTGAGCGGGCCTGCGGCGATGACCGTGACCCGCTTCCAGACCGGCGCCCGCCAGTAGGCGTCGTCGGCAACTGCATCGTCCGTGTCCGTGAGACCCCGCTCGGCCGACTTGCGCGCAGGATCGCTCAGGTCGGAACGCTCGACCGCGGCGCGGAGATCATCGAGCCGGGTGCGCGCGTCCTGGAGTCTCTCCTCGTCGAGCGCAGTCGTCACCGGCTCGAGATGCGCCGCGAGCCAGGGCGCCTCATCGATCGCCGGACCGAATTGGCCCTCGAGGTCGGCGCCCGCCGGCTTGTGCATCCCCGGGATCTTCACGTAGCCCCCCAGCGGAATCGCGCCGATCCCATATTCGATGCCCTTTCGCTGCCACTTCACGATCGCGGGCGGGAAGAAGATGTAGAAACGACGCGGCCGCATGTTCACGGCGAGCGCGGTGAAGAAGTGGCCCGCCTCGTGGATGAGGATGAGGAAGGCGAGGCCCCCGATGGCGACGAGGATGTTCATCGGCCCCTAGTGAACCAACTCGCGGGTGAGCGCCGCCGCAGTCTTCCGTGCGTCCGCGTCCATCGCGACGAGCTCGTCGAGGTCGCGCGCCGCGGCCGTGTCGGTCGCGTTCAGCGTTCTTTCGACGACTTCCGCGATCGCCAGGAAGGGCAGGCGCCCGTCCAGGAACGTGGCCACGGCGACCTCGTTGGCGGCGTTCAGGACGCACGGGGCGGTGCGCCCGGCCTCTCCCGCCGCGCGAGCCAGCGCAAGGCACGGGAACGCCTCCTCGTCCGGCGCCGAGAACTCGAGGATCAGCCCGGCGGCGGGGTCGAGCGGCTCGATAGGGGTCTCCGCCCGCTCGGGGAACGTGAGCGCGTAGGAGATCGGCACCCGCATGTCGGGATAGCCGAGATGGGCGAGCGCCGCGCCGTCGCGGAGCCGAACCAGCGCGTGCACGACGGACGTCGGGTGCACGACGACCTCGATCCGCTCGTACGGAAGGTCGAAGAGGAAGTGCGCCTCGATGAGCTCGAGGCCCTTGTTCATGAGGGTCGCAGAGTCGACGGTGATTTTCGGGCCCATGTTCCAGGTCGGGTGCGCGAGAGCCTCCCCCGGGGTGACTCCCGACAGTTCGAGGCGGCTGCGCCCACGGAATGGTCCTCCGGAGGCGGTCACGACGAGGGAGTGAACCGTCTCGGGCTCGCGTCCTTCGAGCAGCTGGAAGGCGGCGGAGTGCTCCGAGTCGACGGGCAGGATCCGGCCTCCCCCCTTCTTCCACGCGGCCGTGGCGAGCTCGCCGCCAGCGACGAGGCTCTCCTTGTTGGCGAGTGCGAGGTCGATCCCGTGCTCGAGCGCCCAGAACGTGGCCGGCAGCCCTGCGAAGCCGACAATCGCGTTGAGGACCACATCCGGCTCCGCGCGATCGAGGAGCTCGGTGAGGTCGCCGCCGACCTGCGTCAGCGGGGCGAGGCCCTCGATGTCCTGCGACCCGGATGCCGCAGCCACGAGCTCGAGCTCGGGATGGGCGCTGATGATCTCGAGCGCCTGCGTGCCGATCGATCCGGTCGCTCCGAGGAGCGCGACGCGCTTCATGCCGAAGAGTCTAGGACTGCCCCAGGGCGAGGATGGTGAAGTAGGCCGCCGGAGCGGCAAAGAGCAGCGAGTCGATCCGGTCGAGCACGCCACCGTGCCCAAGCAGGAGGCGGCCCGTGTCCTTCGTCCCGAGGTCGCGTTTCACCAGCGACTCGAAGAGGTCGCCCAGGGTCGCCGCGGCCACGATCGCTGCGCCGAGCGCGAGCGCGCGCCACGTGTCGGCGAAGACGGCTTCCTTGTACAGCGCAACGAACGTCGTGAGGACGCCGGCGACTGCGCCGACGACGAAGCCCTCCCACGTCTTCCCCGGCGAGACAACCGGCGACATCTTGTGCCTCCCGGCGATCCGCCCGCCGACGTAGGCGAGCGTGTCCGTGACGAAGACCGTGAGCAGGATCGTGATCAAGGCGAGGCGTCCATAGGTGTCGAGCTCGCGGACGAGGAGCAGGTGCCCGAGCCCAAGGCCGATCCAGGCCGCGCCGAAGACCGTCGCCGCGATGGCCACCGTCGTCGACTGCCTCGTCTCCGACACGGCGGCGAAGACGAAGCTGAGGACGAATGTGAGCAGGAAGCCGGCAAGCATCCAGTCCGCGCCAGAGATCTCGGCCCCGAAGAACGCAGCCAGCGCACCGCCGTAACCCGCGAGGACGAGTGGGCGCAGGGGTCTCGCCAGGCGGTAGAACTCGTGGAGGGCGATCAGGCCTCCCAGCGCGACGAGCGCGAAGAGGAACCAGCCGCCGAGATACGCGCTGCCGAGGACGATCGGGAGGCCGGCCGCCACGATGGCGAGCCGCGAGATCAGGGGGCTCATCGTCCGCCGAAGCGCCGGCGTCGTCCTGCGTACTCGGCGAGGGCCTGCCGGAGGTGCCGCTCGCCGAAGTCGGGCCAGAGCGTGTCGACGAAGACAAGCTCCGTATAGGCGAGCTGCCAGAGGAGGAAGTTGGAGACCCGCAGCTCCCCCGAGGTGCGGATCAGAAGGTCGGGCTCGGGCATCTCGGGCGCATAGAGCCGCGAGGCGATTGCGTTCTCGTCGATGTCGCGCGGGTCGGCCCCCTCCTCGACCAGCCTCCGCGTGGCCTCGACGATCTCGGCCCGACCCCCGTAGTCAAACGCGATCCAGAGCAGGAGCCGCTCGTTGTGCGAGGTCTCTTCCTCCAAGCGGGCCATGCGCTCCTGAAGCTCGGGGTTGGCGCGGTCTCGGCGGCCGATGAAGCGCGTCGCCACGCCCTGCTTGGCAAGGTCGGGCAGCTCGCGCTCGATCGTCTCGACGAAGATCTCCATAAGCGCGTCCACTTCCTCGGGCGGACGCGACCAGTTCTCCGTCGAGAACGCGAAGACGCAGACGGACTCCACCCCGAGGTCGATTGCCGCCTCGACGGTGCGCCGGAGCGCCTTCGTGCCGGCCCGGTGCCCGGCGGCGACGGGCAGCTTGCGCCGCCTCGCCCAGCGCCCGTTCCCGTCCATGATGATCGCGATTGAACGTGCGACGTCCGGAAGGCTTTCCTCGGGGTTCGCCTTCGCGGTCCCGAGCGTTCGCAGCTTGGTGATGAGGTTCATGCTCTTCTCGGAGGCGGCTCCGCAGGAGACGACTCCGATCACACCTCCATGATCTCGGCCTCTTTGCGCTTCAAGAGGTCCTCGATCTTCGCGACGTGCTCGTCGGTGAGCTTCTGGACGCGGTCCTCGGCGCGCCGCTCCTCGTCGTCGCCGACGTCGCCGTTCTTGACGAGCTCCTTGAGGTCGTGCATGACGTCGCGGCGCACGTTCCGCACCGCGACCCGGCCCTCTTCGGCCAGGTGCTTGACGACCTTCACGAGCTCCTTGCGCCGTTCCTCCGTCAGCTGCGGGATCGGCAGGCGGACGATCTTGCCGTCGTTCGACGGCGTGAGGCCGAGGTCGGACTCGAGGATCGCGCGCTCGATCGCTTTGATCGAGCCGGGGTCGTACGGCTGCACCGTGATCATGCGCGGCTCGGGCACGTTGATCGTCGCGAGCTGCTGAAGCGGCGTCGGCGTCCCGTAGTAGTCGACCTGGATGCGGTCGAGCAGTGCCGCGGACGCGCGGCCGGTCCTGACGGTGTTGAACTCGTGTGCAGCGGCCTCGACCGACTTGTCCATCCGTCGGGTCGCGTCGCTCACGAAGTCGTCGATCATTCGTCCTCCTCCCTTGCCGTGGAAATAATCGTGCCGATTCGCTCGCCGCGCACGACCCGCCCGATGTTGCGCTCGTCGTCGAGGCCGAAGACGTAGATCGGCAGGCTGTTGTCCATGCAGAGCGAGAGCGCGGTCGAGTCCATCACCTTGAGCCCGCGCTCGAGCGCATCGCGGTGTGTGAGCTCGGGCAGGAAGGTCGCGTCCGGGTTCTCGTCCGGGTCGCCGTCGTAGACGCCGTCGACGCCGTTCTTGGCCATGAGAATCGCCTCGGCGCCGATCTCGAGCGCGCGGAGCGCCGCGGCGGTGTCCGTCGTGAAGAACGGGTTCCCCGTGCCGCCCGCGAAGATGACCACGCGCTCCTTCTCCAGGTGCCGGATCGCGCGGCGGCGGATGTACGGCTCGGCCACCTGACTCGCGGTGATCGCCGAGAGCACGCGGGTATGGACGCCGAGTTGCTCGAGCGCGTCCTGAACGGCGAGGCAGTTGAGCAGGGTGGCGAGCATCCCCGCGTAGTCGGCGGTCGCCCGGTCCATCCCTTCGGCCGCCACCTCCATCCCGCGGTAGATGTTTCCCGCGCCGAGCACGATCGCCGTCTCGACCCCGAGCTGGTGGACGCCCTGGATCTGACGTGCGATCGCCTCGACGCGCACGCGGTCGATCCCGTACTCCTGGCTTCCGAGCAGCGCCTCGCCCGAGAGCTTGAGCAGGACGCGCTGGAAGGCTGCCGCACCCTCCTCGGGCGCCGCGACCTCGCTCTCGACCTCTGCGCTCACCCGGCGAGGGCGTAGCGCACGAAGTCGCGCACCTCCGCCCCGTGCTCGGCGAGTGCCTGGCCCACGGTCTGATCGGGGTTGTGGATCCAGGGCTGGTCCGTGAGGACGCTGTCCGCGAAGAAGCCCTTTGCCAGTCGCCCCTCGATCATCTTCGCCTTGACGTCGTCCGGCTTGCCCTCGAGATCGGGGAGCTTCTCGAGAATGTCGCGCTCGGCCGCGATCTCGTCCTCGGGAACCTCCTCCCGGGTCACGAAGCGCGGGTTCGCGAAGGCGATGTGCATGGCGACGAGCCGGGCGAGGTCGGGAGCGCCCTGAGCCCGCACGAGGACGCCGATTTTTTGGGCCGGCGGATGCACGTACGAGGCGAGCACCTCGTCGTCGTGTGCCTCGAAGCGCGACGCGCCCACGACCTCGATGTTCTCGCCGATCCTCGCGACGAGATCGACTCGCTCGGTCTCGAGCTCGGCGATCGCGTCCGGGCCCTCCTTCTCGACGGCGTCGATGACTCGCTCGGCGAAGCCGAGGAACTCGTCGTTCTTGGAAACGGGCTCGGTCTCCGACCCGACGGCGACGATGGCGCCGTGCGTGTTCTGGATCCGGGCGATGACGCGGCCCTCGGTCACCTGGCGGCCGGCGCGCTTGGCCGCGGCCGCGAGGCCCTTCTCGCGTAGCTGCTGGGCGGCCTTCTCGAGGTCACCCCCCGTCTCCACGAGCGCGCGCTTCGCGTCCATCATCGGAGCGCCGGTCATGTCACGGAGCTCCTTGACCTGGGAAGCGGAGATTTCCGTCATTCGGCGGGAACCTCCTCCGCCACCGGCTGCTCGGCCGGGGACTCCTCCGCCGCAGTGTCGGCGGCCGCCTCCTCGCCGACTGACTCGGCGGGGGCCTCCTCGGCCGCCGCCTCTGGAGCCTTGTCCTCGGGCTGGCCGTTCGTGGGCGCGGACATCTCGGCGGCGGTCACCTTCTGCTTGCCGGCCTCGATCCCGTTCGCAATCGCGCGGATGATGAGGCTGCACGAGCGGATCGCGTCGTCGTTTCCAGGGATGACGTAATCGGCATCGTCGGGGTCGCAGTTCGTGTCCACGAGCGCGACCACGGGAAGGTTGAGCCGGCGCGCCTCGCGGATGGCCAGCTGCTCCTTCTTCAGGTCCACGACGAAGATCGCGTCGGGAAGGCGCTTCATGTCGTCCACGCCCCCAAGGTTCGTCTCCAGCTTCTCGAGCTCGGCTGCCATGGTCATGCGCTCCTTGGCCGGCAGGAGCTCGAGCTGGCCTTCGTCGCGCAGGCGGCGAAGCTCCTGCATGCGCTCGAGCCGCTCGGAGATCGTCCTCCAGTTCGTCAGGAGCCCGCCGAGCCAGCGGTGGTTCACGTATGGCATGCCGACGCGCTCCGCCTCCTCGGCGATGGAGTCCTGGGACTGCTTCTTCGTCCCGACGAAGAGGACGGAGCCTCCGCGCTCGGCGACGTTGCGCACGAAGGAGTACGCCTGCTCGACCAGGTCGAGCGTCTGCTGCAGGTCGATGATGTAGATGCCGCCGCGCTCCGTGAAGATGTAGCGGCGCATCTTGGGGTTCCAGCGCCGCGTCTGGTGACCGAAATGCACTCCGGCCTCCAGGAGCTCGCGCATGCTGACGACGGACAAGCTGATCCTCCTCGGTTGAATTTCGCTACTGCCGGCGGAATCGAGTGGAACCGGGTCGCCCCGGCACCGCCACCCGAGCGCATCCGCCGGGTCGGGTGACAAAAACCGCTGCATTCTAGCCGATGCGCGCTGTAGGCTGGCCGGCGTGACCGGGGTCGTGAGGACATCCGCATGGGACCTCGCGGTCGAGAGCGTCGAGGAGGCGCTCTCGGACGGCGTCGTCCCCTCAATCGAGCGGCTCGGTCGGCTCGGGCAGCTCGGCACGCTCCCCTCCTTCGTTGCGAGCCTGGACGGCGATGAGGACCCAGGCGAGCTGGCGGACGACCATGCCCGCGAGCGCGAGAGTCTCGGCCTGGCGCCTGCGGAGGTGGCAGCGGAGCTGCTCGTTCTCGGCCGCGTCCTCGACCGCCACGGCGAGAGCGAGGCGCGTCGTGCCCTCGACCGCTGCGTGGTCGCCTACGTCGAGCGCGTCACCGGCGAGCTGGCCGAGCGTGCGCGGCGAGATCCCCTCACCGGCGTCCTCAACCACCGGGCCTTCCACGCGCGTCTGCTCGCCGAGGCTGCGCGGGCGCGGCGCTACCGCAACCGCATCGCGCTCCTCCTCTTCGACCTCGACCGCTTCAAGGAGACGAACGACCGCCAGGGCCACCAGGAGGGCGACCGCCTTCTCCGCGCCTTCGCCTCGGCGCTCGCTGGAACAGCCCGCGAGACGGACTCCGTGGGCCGCCTGGGCGGCGACGAGTTCGCCGCGCTCCTCATCGAGGCCGGCCCGGAGACCGCGGGCTCTTTCCTCACCCGTCTGCACGAACGACTTCCGGAGGAAATCTCCGCGAGCGCGGGCGCGGCGTTCCTCCCGACCGACGCGACCGAGCCCGAGGGCCTCATCGAGGTCGCCGATCGGCGACTCTACGAGGACAAGCGCGCTTCCTCCAGGGCCGCCTGAAGGTCGGGCGGAAGGGGCGAACCGGCCTCCACCAGCTCGCCGGTGAACGGATGCGAGAAGGCGAGGCGGGCCGCGTGGAGGAACTGGCGCTCGAGGCCCAGGTCTCCCTCGACGCCGTAGGCCGGGTCACCCGACACGGGCAGGTCGATCGCCGCGAGATGCACGCGGATCTGGTGCGTCCTCCCTGTCTCCAGGGCGACCCGCATGAAAGTATGCCGCCTCATCGTCTCGACGATTTCGAAATTCGTGACAGCGTCGCGGGGGGTATCGGTGTCCAGCGAGATGCGCGACGGGTCGTGCCGGTCACGGCCGATCGGCGCCTCGATGCGCCCCCGCTTCGAGCGTGGCCGGCCGCGTACGAGAGCGAGGTATTCGCGTACGAGCTTCCGTCGCCGTAAAAGCTGCTGGAGGCGCCGGTGCGCCTCGTCGGAACGGGCGACGACCAGGAGTCCCGACGTGTCGCGGTCGAGGCGGTGGACGATCCCAGGTCGCTCGGCCTCCTCCCCGCCCGCCACCGCGTGCCCGAGGAGCCCGTGGACGAGCGTGCCGCTCGGGTGGCCGGCAGACGGGTGGACGACGATCCCGGCAGGTTTGTCGACGACCAGCAGGTGCTCGTCCTCGAAGGCGATGCGCAGGTCGAGCTGCTCCGGCTCGAGCGTCGACGGCCTGCTCTCCGGGACGCTCACCGCGAGCACGTCGCCCGCCGCCAGGCGGTGACTCTTCGGCTCCGGCGAGCCGTTCACCTTCACCCGGCGCTGGGAGAGCAGGCGCTCGGCGGCCGCGCGCGAGCCGACCTCCTCGAGGCCGGAGAGAAAGCGGTCCAGGCGCTCGCCCGCGGCCTCCGGCGGGACTTCGACCTCGAGCTCAGCCAAGCGTCTTCGGAGCGGGTCGCCCCGAAGGAGTGCGCCTGATACGCGGCTGCCGCTCCGCCGCAACGAGCGCAAGGAGAAGAGCCGCCACGCCCACGACGATGAACGTGTCGGCGAGGTTGAACGCCGGCCAGAAGCGGAGGTCGAGAAAATCCGTCACATGACCGACCCGGAGCCGGTCGACGAGGTTGCCCATGCTCCCACCGATGAGCAGCCCGAGCGCCACCGGAAGGATCGGATGGCGGGCGCCCGACTTCGCGAAGTAGAAGAGCATCCAGATGACTGCGCCGGCGGTCAGGAAGGTGACGGCGGAAGCCCAGCTGGAGAAGAGGCCAAATGCGATCCCCGGGTTGTTCACGTGCCGGATCCAGAACGGCCCGACGACGTGGACGGACTCGCCGAGGCCCAGCTGCGTGACGACGATCTGCTTCGTCAGCTGGTCGGCCGCGAGCGCCGAGAACGCGACCGCGAGCAGTCCGAGCCAGTGGAACGGACCAGCAGTCAGCGAGCGCTCGACCATGGAGATCGGAACGCGGCCGTCCGTGGCCGAACCGACGCGAACGTCGATCAGCCGCGGTGACGGGTTGACTAACCCCTCTCTTCGAGGCGCTTGCAGTCGATACACCTATTCGCGTACGGGATCGCCTCGAGCCGGTCCTCGGCGATCGGTTTGCCGCAGCGCCAGCATGTCCCG
>Ga0307318_10000243_pt1 | contig 17710 bp, 18 predicted proteins | sample ER_DNA_367_FD_194500 | JGI IMG/M metagenome (GOLD analysis project Ga0307318, IMG submission 194500) | Bulk soil microbial communities from the East River watershed near Crested Butte, Colorado, United States - ER_DNA_367 | ecosystem: Environmental > Terrestrial > Soil > Floodplain | place...
GACCCCTTGCAAGCGATGCCGGGGCCGTACCACCAGGTGAAGATGTCGTCACGGCCGTCGAGCCAGAGGTCGAACGGCGGCATCGACTGGGTCGCGTCCTCACGGATCAGCGAGGTCAGCGCGTCCATGTCGTAGGCCTCGAAGGCCGCGACGTACCGGGCGAGCAGGTCCTCGTCGGCCTTCTCCACGGACGGTGACGTGCTTGCCGCCTCCAGCTCGCCGGCCTCGAGCGAGGCGCGCGCCCGCTGGAGGGCGCTGTTCACCGAGGCGACGGTGGTTTCCAGCAGCTCGGCGACCTCGGACGCCTGCCAGCGCAGCACCTCGGAGAGGATCAGCACAGCCCGCTGGCGCGGGGGCAGGTGCTGGAGCGCGGCCACGAACGCGAGCCGGACGGTCTCCCGGGCCTCCGTCACCTCGGCGGGGTCGCCGTCTGGCACGACGAGGGCGTCCGGCGCCGGCTGGATCCATGTCCCCTCCGGCAGGGTGTTCAGGCTCGCCTCGACCGGCTCGCGCGCCGGCCCGAGATCCATCGGCCGAGCTCGCTTCTCGCGACCGGCCAACAGGTCGAGGCAGACGTTCGTCGCGATTCGGTAGAGCCAGGACCGGAGTGACGACCGCCCCTCGAAGCGGTCGTAGCTGCGCCAGGCGCGGATGAAGGTCTCCTGCACCGCATCCTCGGCCTCGAAGGGCGAGCCGAGCATGCGGTAGGCGTAGCCGGTCAGCTCGGACCGGAACTCCTCGAGCTGCTGCTCGAGCGCGGCGGACGCGGGCGAAGCGCTCACCGCGACATCGTAGGGATTCACATCAAAACAACGTCGAGCATGACTACGGTGGGAGCGTGGACTGGGCGATCGTCCATGACCTGAACGAGCTGATGCGGACGCAGGACCTCGTCGAGGATTCCGTCGTCGTCTTCGCATCCGCGGCGGTCGTGGCCTATGCGATGGCGACGATCGCGCTCTGGTTCGTCGCCCGTCCGGCCGGCGTCCAGCGGCTGCGCCTGGCCTGCACCGCCGCATTCGGCTCGGCGGCACTCGGCCTCTTTGTCAACCAGCTGATCGGACAGCTCTGGTTTCGCGACCGACCGTACGTCGACCACCCGCGCTCGCTCGTGCTCTTCACGCCGACCTCGCACGACGCGTCGTTCCCGAGCGACCACGCGACGGCGGCGTTCGCGATCGCGGTGGCCGTCTTCTTCTTCCACCGCCGGATCGGGACCGTCTTCCTAGTCGCGGCGGCAGCGATCGCGGTCTCCCGCGTCCTGCTGGGGATGCACTACCCGACGGACATCCTCGCCGGCGCACTCACGGGCACGTCGGCGGCAGTGGCGGTCTGCACGCTGGGCCGGCCGCTCCTCGTCCGCGTGACGATGCTGGCCGCGCGGCTCACGGATCCAGTGCTGCGCCGCCTGTGGAGTGCCGGCTCCCGCCCCGTTCGGACCTGAGCAGTTTTCGAGAAGACAGCGGCGCGGGCCGGAACTAGCTTGGGCCCGACCCCGTTCCACGACCTCGGAGGACGAGATGCTGAAGAAGCTGACGAACGTCGGCGTATGGGTGCACGACCAGGACGAGGCGCTCGCGTTCTACACCGAGCAGCTCGGCATGGAGATCCGGGAGGACGTCACGGTGCCGGAGATGGGCAACTTCCGCTGGCTCAGTGTCGGTGTTCCCGGTCAGGATGACCTTTCGATCGTGCTGCTCGCCATCCCCGGGCCTCCGGTCTTCGACGAGGAGACCGCGAGCCAGATCCGGGACCTGGTCGCCAAGGGCGCGACCGGCGGCCTGTTCTTCGCCACCGACGACGTCCAGGGGACCTACGAGGACCTCAAGTCGCGCGGCGTCGAGTTCTCGCAGGAGCCGATGCAGCAGACGTACGGCATCGACGCCGGGTTCCGCGACCCGTCGGGCAATCAGATGCGGGTCGCGCAGCGTTCGTAGTTAGGTTGGGCGGGATGCTCACCGTCGTGCCTCCCGCCCGCCACCTCCTACGCGCGAAGGACCTGATCGACGCGCGCTATCGCGAGCCGCTCGACGTGCCCACGCTGGCCCGGGCGGCTCGCCTCTCGCCCGCGCACTTCAGTCGCGAGTTCCGCAAGGCGTTCGGCGAGACGCCCCACCAGTACCTGCTCACGCGCCGGCTCGAGCGCGCCGCCGCGCTCCTGCGAAACACCGAGCGCTCGATCTCCGAGATCTGCTTCGACGTGGGGCTACGCAGCGTCGGGTCTTTCACGACGAGCTTCGGGCGCACCTACGGCCTGTCGCCGGCGGCTTACCGCGCGGCACACCCGCCCGCCGTGCTCCAGGCAAGCGTGCCGACCTGCATTCTCCTTGCCTGGGCGCGACCCAGCTCGGCCCGCGCTGCTATGCCGCCTTCCGCGGGCGCCCCCGCCTGACCGGCGGGACCGGCGCCGCCCAGGTCCTCACCTCGTCCTCGAGCCAGATCGGCCCGGCACGCAGGCGCGCGACGGGCGGCGGGAAGTCGGTGCGGAGGGTGTAGCGACTGGCGGTCCGCTTGCTGACGTGGAACAACTCGGCGACCTCCGCGAGGCCCACGAGCTTGGTTGTCTGAGCCATCGATGTCTCCTTCGGTTGCACGTTGCGAGGCCCACCGGGCCTCGCCGGCCGTCAACCGAAGGCGGGTGGTGCTCTCTTCCCGCCCCCGTACGCCGGTGCGTGCAGACGCACCGGAGCTGCGAGCAACGGGACGGGCTGAGGCGGCTGTATCGAGCTGCGCCTGCCGCCGCCCCGCCGGGCGGCCAGCGCCCGCCCGGCCCGATGCGCCGCGACGGAAAGCCGGCGCACGGCGAGCAAACAGAGGAGCCCGACGGCGAGCTCCAGCAGCACCCCTGCTGCGAGGACGGAGTCCGCAAGCATCCTCACAGGCCTATCGTGCCAGACGTCCGGCCGGATGACGCCGCGTGTCTACGCCATAGACAGGTTTCTGCCAGGAAATTGCGCCCCTCGGAAATCTGTCTACTTTCTGGCCGTATTACCCTGAGATTTACTCGCGGCTCATGTCGTTGACGGCCCGTAATCACTGCGGTATCACAAATCGTGAATTCCCAGAGAGACCTCGGAATTCAGCAACGGCGGCCTGGCTGCAAAGGCCGCACACGGGGCCGTCCTCCCCGGGCCGGCCCCGACTTTGTCTCGGCGCCGGCGCGTGCTACGGGGGACGACGCGCCGGCGCACCGAGACCCTCCGATGAGTTTCGGCCCCGGCCGGCGACGAGCAGGCGTTCGGTGCAGCTGACGGCGCCGCTCCGCCGTCGGCTCTTCCCGCGGTTCCAGCTCGCGGACGAGCTGACCCGATCCAGTCACCGACGCCCGGCGACCCAGCCCCGAACGGTCACGTCCGCCGGGACAAGCGCTCGGAATCGGGCTTCAGCTCGATGCCGGCGGCGGCGAGGACGTGCGCAACGAAGTCGAACTTCCGCTCAGCATACGACCCCTCCGCACCGATCACGTTGGCGTGTTGCTCCTTCCACGCCTCGTACTCGGCAGCGAGCGCCGCGTCGGCCCGCAGCGCATCACGGAACGCGAGCCGCTCGCGCCAGATGTCGCTGCCGCGCCCGGTCAGGTGCAGCCCGTGCGTCGCCTGCCACCAGGGGGCGCCGGCCGGCTTCGTGAACGCGTGGGCCTCCGGGCGATGCTCGCGGTAGCCGTAGCCGACGACGCCCAGCGGTTCGATCGCCGCACGCGACTCCTCGAGCCCGCGAACCGGCGCGATCATGTCGATCACGGGCTTCGCAGCCAGGCCGGGAACCGCGGTCGAGCCGACGTGCTCGAGCTCGCCGTCGAGCCATGGCGCGAGGAGACCCTCGAGCATCCGCCGCTCGGCCTCGAACCGCTGCGGCCACGCGGGGTCGTAAGGTTCGACCATGCCCACCGATCAATACCACGAGCCCCCCGAGGAGCTCGGTGAGGACACCAGAACCTTCGCCCGCCTGATCGCGTCGCTGCAGGAGGAAGCCGAGGCGATCGGCTGGTACGAGCAGCGCCTGGCGCTGGAACAGGATCCGGCCGCCAAGGCGATCATGGAGCACGCCCAGCGCGAGGAGTTCCTCCACTTCGCGATGGACCTCGAGTTCCTCGCTCGGCGCAAGGAGAAATGGCGCCTCGCCCTCCAGAAGATCCTCTTCAAGGAGGGCGACATCGTCGAGAACGCCGAGCAGGCCGAGGACGCCGTCGAGGACTAGCTAGGAGGGTTTGGCGCAATACAGCTTGTGCCGCACGGGCGCGCTGCTCGCCCCGAGGACTGCGTCCTCAGTCGCGCCCGTATCTGGTTGATACGGGCGCTCCCTGCGTCCTTCCCTCGGAAACGACCATCGCGCCGCCCCTGCGACGAACGGTATTCCGTCGAACCCTCCTAGGCGTCACGGATCGCCCGCGCCGCTTCGACCATCCCGCGATCCGTTCCACCGGAGCTCCAGGCGAGAGCATGCGCGACGCCCCATGCGCGGACTCTGCCGCGGTCGAGACCTAGCCCCGCGAGGAGGTCGAGCCAGTCCCGAACTGCGTCGGTCCCGCCGTTCCAGGCCGCGTTCCGCAGGAGCCCGACGCCGTTCAGCGCCTGCTCGCCGACCAGCGGCTTGGGGTCGATGACGAGCCACGGCTCGCGCTCGGCGCGGACGATGTTGCCCCCGTGCAGGTCCTGGTTCGCGAGGGAGGTGGCGCGGCGCTCCACAGTTTCGAAGGTGTCGAGCGCCACGTCCACGAGCGAACGGTCGATTCCCCTGGCCTGACGACGCAGCTCCTCCGCCCAACCCGCCGCCACCTCGACGAGCGGCAGGAAGGGATGCGGCTCGGGCGGCTCGCCCCAGAGGCGCGGCAGGAGCTCGGCCGCGACGGCGAGTTCGTCCGTCGATTCGTCCCACAGCTGCGTGCCCGGCCGGCAGCGCTCGACGAGCAGCGCGTGCCGGTCGTCGTCTCGCGCAAGCAGCCGAACGGCACCGCCCCCGTCCCAGAAGTCGAGCGCGTCGGCCTCATGCTCGGCCTCGTGATGCGAAGGCGCGTTCAGCTTGAGGACGACGTCGCCTGCGGGGACGACGAGCGCATGGATCCCGTCGAACGGTTCCTCGAGCTCGAGCCCCCAGCGCTCCGCCAGCTCCTCGACGAGCGCAGGCAGAGCCGCGAGCCAGGCCGGCTCGTGGGCCCATTCCTGGACGAGTGCCGGCGGGAGGCGCTTAGCCGGCGACCGCCGCCCCGGTGGTCTGCGCGATGTAGCCGCGGACGTCGGCTGCCGGTTCGCTGTACGCGTCGCCCAGCGCCGACTCGACGCGCTGCATGTAGTCCTTCGTCCAGTCCGGCAGGTCGGTGTCCATTACGGCGAGGAACTCGAGCGTGCAGACGAGCCGGATGTCGGCGATGGACGGCGAGTCACCGCCGCCGATGAAGCCTCCCTCGGTCCCGTAGAACTGCCGGTAGGTGTCGAGGACCCGCGGGATCGCGTCCTCGGCCGACTTGCGCGCCGCCTCCTTGTCCTCGTCGGAGGCCTCGGTCGCCGCGACCTCGCCCGGGTAGCCGGCGAAGCTCAGGCGCGGATACGTCGCCCGCGCGACGAGCGGGTAGAGGATGCTCATCGTGTAGAAGTTCGCGCCGTCGACCATCGCCCGGCGCTTCAGGTCGGTCGGGTAGAGGTCGTCGCGGCCCTCCCGGCTCGCGAGGTACATCATCACGGCGACACTCTCCCCGAGCACGCCTCTCGGGAGCTCGTCCGACTCGATCGTCGGCGTGAGGCCGGCCGGGTACTTCGAGAGGTACTCATCGCCCTGCGTCTGACCCCAGACGTTTTCCTCCTCGTACGGCAGGCCGGCGGCGCGGACGAAGACGCGCACCGACATGTTGTTGACGCTCGGCGGAAGCATGTTCAGCTTCAGGGACACGACAAAACCTCCCTCGATGGGCTTCAGGACCCCAGATCTTCGCTCACGCGACGAGCCCCTTCAACCATGGCCCGGAGCTTCTCGAACGCGAGCTCGCGCGAGAGGTACTTCATGCCGCAGTCCGGCGCGACGACGAGCCGATCAGGCGGCACGACCTCGAGCGCCCTGCGGATGCGGTCGGCGACGACCTCGGCCGTCTCCGCCTCCGGCGAGCCGAGGTCGAGGACGCCGAGGAGGATCGTCTTGTCGGGGAGGGCGCGCAGCACCTCGGGGTCGAGGTCCGGTTGCGCCGCCTCGAGCGACACGTGCGTCGCGGAGCAGTCGTTGAGCTCGGCGAGGAAGGGGTAGCCGCTCGGCCGGTCGTGGACGATGTGCGCGTAGCCGAAGCAGGTGTGCAGCACGGTCTCGCCGTCGAGCCCATCCAGCGCCCGATTGATCGCCTCGAGCGCGTACTCGCGAGCCGGTTCGGGCCGGGCTTGCAGGTACGGCTCGTCGATCTGGACGACGTCGGCGCCGGCGGCCTTGAGGTCGTGGAGCTCCTCGTTCACCGCCTCGCCGTAGGCGAGCGCCAGGCTCTTCTCGTCAGCGTAGTGGTCGTTCTGGGCCTGCTGGGTCATCGTGAACGGCCCGGGGACGGTGATCTTGATTCGGCGGTCAGTGATCGAGCGCAGGAACTCGACGTCACGCACCTCCACCGGCCGCGTCCGGCGGATCGGCCCGACGACCCGCGGCACCGGGTTCTCGTGCCCCGTCCGGTCGAGTGCGATCCCGGGCGGATCCAGCTGCACGCCGTCGAGGGCGGTCGCGAAGCGGTTCGAGTAGCTCTCGCGGCGCATCTCGCCGTCCGTGATCACGTCGACGCCCACCTGCTCCATCTCCTGGACCGCGATCCGGGTGGCGTCGTCCTGCGCCTCCTCGAGGTAGGGCTCCGGTACTCGCCAGAGCTCCTTCGCCCGCACCCGCGGTGGCAGCCGGTCGCCGAGGCGCTCGCGGTCGATCAGCCACTCCGGCTGCGGATAGCTGCCGACGACCGTCGTGAACAGCATCAACGCTCCACGAGCGTCGACTTGTACTCGCTGCGCTGAAGGCTCCCCCACGGGACGAGGTCGATGCTCGTCTGGACGATCAGCACCTCGCGCAGCCGCGCTCGAATTGCCTCCGCCAGCCCGTCGTCGCCTCGGACGTCGCGGCCGAGCTCGACGCTGACGGGCAGCGGGGGCTCCTGCTTGACGCCCGGCGCTCCGGGCCGGACCCGGACGTGACCGCTGACGTCGGGGGCGAAGCCGCTCACCACCTCGCGAATCGCCGAGGGGAAGACGTTGACTCCGCGGACGATCAGCATGTCGTCCGTCCTTCCGACGCAGCGGATGCGCGGCCCCGTCCGGCCGCAGGGGCATGGGCTCGTCTTCACCATGACATGGTCCCGCGTGCGGAACCGGAGCAGGGGCGCCGCACGGTGCTGCAAGTGGGTGAGAACGAGCTCCCCGCTCGCGCCGTCCTCGATTGGGATCGCGCGGCCGCTCTCCGGCTCGATCAGCTCCGGATGGACGAAGCCGTGGGCGCCGAGGTGCATTCCGTCCTGCTCCTCGCACTCGCCCCACAATGAAACGCCGATGTCGCCGATCCCCATCGCCTCCGTCACCTTCGCCCGCCAGCCGTCCTCCAGTTGCGCGCGGAAGGCCGGCTCCCCGCCCCCCGGCTCGCCGGCCACGAGCACCCGCCGCACGCTCGAGCCGCGCAGGTCGTGGCTCTCCGCCAGATGGGCGGCGTACGAGGGCGTGAGGACGAGATTCTCCGGCCGAAGTAGCTCGACGGCGCGGAGCAGCCGCGCGGTGTTCCCGGTGCCGAATGGGATGTGCGTCAGCCCGATCCGGTCGAAGGCGGCGAGCGCAGCGCCGGCGACGAACGGCCCGGCGTTGTAGGTCGAGACGATTTTCTCGCCGGCGGCGATTCCCGACGCGGCATAGCTGCGCGCCGATCCCCTGATCCAGTTGTCGAGGTCGCCGGCGGTCAGCGGGATGTAGCTCGGCGTTCCGGTGGTGCCGCTCGTCGAGTAGATCCGGACGATCTCAGACGGCTCGACGCAGAGGTGAGCCCCGAACGGGTTCTCGGGCGTGAGGGTCTGCCGGAGCTCCGCTTTGTCCGTCAGTGGCAGGTCGGCGATGTCGGCCAGCTCGCGGCTGACGTCGCTGGCGAGCTTCTCCCGGTAGAACGGCGAGCGCTCGAGCAGGTAGGCGAGCTGCTCCCGGTAGCGCTCCGCGTCACCGCTCGTACTCGATCGCCTCCTCCGCCGCGCGCGCCATCGGGAAGCCCAGCGGACGCTCCTGCTCCTCCGCCAGGTGCGCGAGCAAACCGGCGGTGCGGGCGAGGATCGGCACCGCCTTCACTGCCGTCGGTGGGAAGTCGAGGTCGAGCATCACGGCGGCGATCGGCATCGACACGTTCATCGTCAGCTGCGCTCCCCACACCTCGCCGACGGCCTCGTGCAGCCGGCGGGCGAGGGCGACGTACGCGCCGCTCACGCCTCGCTCGTCCGCGAGCTCCAGGATCCGATCGGCCCTCGGGTCCCGCGGCTTGTGCACCGGGTGGCCGAAGCCCGGCACTCGTCGCCCCGCGGCGTGGAGCTCGCGGATCACCTCGACGGGGTCCCGGTCCCTGGCTTCCTGCAGGAGCCGCGCGCACTCCTCCGAGGTGCCGAGGATCACGGGCCCAGCGCCCAGGATCCCGGCGGCGACCGCGCCCTGCAGCGAGTCCGGGTCGGCGGCGAGCGTCATCCGGGCCGCGACGTTCGTCGGCATCATCCCGTGCTCCGCGATCGAGACGAGCAGCAGGTCGAGGAAGTACCGCTGCTCCTCGGTCGGCTCCTCGCCGGTGAGGAGCAGGTGGAAATACTCGCTGAAGCTGAGCCGTCCCATCAGGTCGCCGGTGAGGTCCCGTCCGCGCACCTCCACGCGGTCGGCGAACGCCTGGCTGATCCTGGTTTTCGGGCGGTCGGCGGCCACTGACGTCATTTTGATCGTCCGCCGCCTGCAGCCTCGTCTCTACCATCGGGGGATGGTCCGCTTCGCGCTCAAGGGGCTGCTCGGGCGCAAGCTCCGGACAGTGCTTTCCGCGCTCGCGATCGTGCTCGGGGTGGCGATGGTCGCCGGCACCTTCATGCTGACCGACTCGATCGACAAGGCGTTCACGTCGATCTTCACGGACGTCCGCCAGGGTTCGAATGCCGTGATCAGCGGGAGAACGGCCTTCGACGTCTCGCAGGGCGCCGGGTCAACGGCGCCGACGCTCAGCGAGGCGCTCCTGCCCAAGGTGCGGAGCCTCGCGGATGTCGCGGCCGCCGAGGGCAGCGTCGACGGCGAGGCTCAGCTGATCGGGCGCAACGGCAAGGCAATCGTCTTCGGCGGCGCGCCCAACCTCGGGTTCAGCATCGCGAACGGCGACTCGCGCTTCAATCCGCTCACGCTCGTCGAGGGCTCCTGGCCCACATCCGGCCAGGTCGTCGTGGACAAGTCCACGGCGGACAAGAAAGGACTGAAGCTCGGTCAGCCGATCGGCGTCCAGGCCGAGGGCGCGGCCGAGCGACTCCGGATCTCGGGCTTCGTGAACTTCGGGTCGGTCGCCACGATCGGCGGCGCAACCCTCGCGGGCTTCGACCTGCCGACCGCGCAGAGGCTGTTCCGAAAGCCGGGCCGCCTCGACGAGATCGCGGTGGCCGCGAAGCCCGGGGTCTCGGACGCCCAGCTTGTGCGGCAGCTCCGCGCGAACGTACCAGCGACGGCGCAGGTCAAGACCGCGACCCAGCAGGCACACGACGACGCCGCCGAGACGAACGCCTTCATCACCTTCCTACGCGGCTTCCTGCTCGCCTTCGGAGGCATCGCGCTCTTCGTCGGGGCCTTCGTGATCGCGAACTCGCTCTCGATCACGATCGCCCAGCGGACGCGCGAATTCGCGACCGCCCGGACGATCGGCGCGTCCCGCCGCCAGATCCTGACCTCGATCCTGCTCGAGTCCCTCGTCGTCGGGGTGCTCGCCTCGCTCGTCGGGCTGGCCGCGGGAGTGGGCCTCGCCAAGGCCCTGTTCTGGCTCTTCGACCTCGTCGGCTTCACCCTGCCGAACAGCGGCCTGATCCTGACGAGCTCGGCGGTGGCGATCGCGCTCGCTGCGGGCATCCTCGTCACGCTCGTCGCGAGCCTGCGTCCCGCGTTCCGCGCCACGAGGGTTCCGCCGATCGCCGCCGTCCGCGAGGGCGCGAGCCTTCCGCCCTCGCGCTACGCGTTCCTGCGCGTTCCGGCGTCGATCCTGTTGACCCTGCTCGGCTTCGGCGCACTGACGTGGGGGCTCTTCGGACCGGGGCTCAGCACGACCGCCCTGCTCATCTGGATGGGCGTCGGCGCGCTGATGATCTTCCTCGGCGTCGCGCTGCTCGCCGAGCGGCTCGTGCGGCCGCTCGCCACCTGGCTCGGCTGGCCGTCGGCCAGGTTCGGAGGCACGGCCGGGAGGCTGGCCCGCGGCAACTCCCAACGGAACACACAGCGAACGGCGTCCACAGCGTCCGCGCTGATGATCGGCCTTGCACTCGTCACGCTCGTTTCGGTCCTGGCGGCCGGCATCGTCTCGACCTTCAGGGGCGCCGTCGACGACCTCTGGAAGAGCGCCGACTATGCGGTGACGGCGCAGAACAACTTCTCCCCGATCCCGGTAAGCATCGCGGAGGCCACCGCGAAGGCGCCGGGAGTCGATGCGGTCGGCAGCGTCAGGGCCGGACAGGCCCGGGCGTTCGGAAGCGTCTTCAACGCCACGGCCGTCGACCCGCCGACCAGCCGCATCTTCTCGATCGACTGGAAGGAGGGGTCGGACGCGGTGCTCGCCCGGCTCGGGGCGAACGGCGCCTTCGTCACCGAGGGCTTCGCGAAGGACCACCACCTGAGCGTCGGCTCGACCATGAAGGAGACGTTTGCGAGCGGCAGGACGGCGCCCTTCCGCGTGATGGGAATCTTCAAGCCGCCGACGGGCGGGTCGCCGTTCGGACCGGTGACGATCTCCGCACAGACGTGGGATCGATACAACTCCCAGCCGCGGAACCTCTACTCGTTCGTGATCATGAAGGGCGGCACGACCGACGCGAACCAGGCCGCCCTCGACCGTCAGCTCCGGGCGTTCCCGAACGCGAAGGTGCAGACGCGGCAGCAGTTCGTCGACAACCAGATCTCGAGCCTGAGCTCGGTGCTGAACGTCCTCTACGTGCTGCTCGCGCTCTCGGTCGTGGTGAGCCTGTTCGGGATCGTGAATACGCTCGTGCTGACGGTGTTCGAGCGGACACGCGAGATCGGGATGCTCCGCGCCGTCGGCATGACCAGACGCCAGGTCCGCCGGATGATCCGGCACGAGAGCGTGATCACAGCCTCGATCGGCGGCGTCCTCGGGATCGCGCTCGGAATCGCGCTCGGCGCGCTGCTCGTGGCGAGGGTGGACTTCATCGACTTCACGCTGCCCGTCGGTCAGCTGGTGGTGTTCGCGATCGCAGCGATCGTCGTCGGGCTGCTTGCCGCGATCTTCCCGGCCCGCCGGGCCGCGCGCCTCAACGTCCTGGAGGCGCTCCAGTACGAGTAGCGGCGACGCGCCGTTTACCTCCGGCTGCGTTCAGGTAGGAGAGCCACATGGACACATGGCTGATCATCCTGATCGTCATCGCCGCACTCGTCGTCCTCGCAATCGCCGTCTTCGCGTGGAGACGAGGGCAGACGCGTCGCGTCGAGAGCCAGCGCGAGGAAGCGCAGGGGCTTCGCTCGGCTGCCGAGGTTCAGGCACACCGCGCCGAGACGCGGGCCGCCATGGCCGAGGAGGAAGCCGAAAAGGCCGAGCGGGAGCGTGCCGAGGCCCGCGAGCAGGCGCGTCGTGCGGACGAGCTCGACCCCGACGTCGATACCTCCAACCGGTGATGACCTAGTCCGAAAGGGCCCCGCCCGGGGCCTTTCGTCACTCGCTGGGGACGGCGGCGTAGGCCTGGGCGCCGGCGACGCGCACTGCCGCCGACAGCGTCGCCATGTCGTAGGCGCCCTGGTGCCGGCGGCCGTTGATGAAGAACGTCGGCGTGCCGGAGACGCCGCTGAGGTCGGCGCTGTCGACGTCCTCGGCGACTCGAGCCGCACCGGCGTGCTCGCGGAGCTCGTCGGCGAACCGCTCCGCGTCGAGACCGAGCTCGTCCGCGTAGCCGACGAGGTCGTCGGCCTCCAGCGCGTCCTGGTGACGGAACAGGAGGTCATGGAACTCCCAGAACGAGCCCTGGTTCGCCGCCGCTTCCGACGCCTCGGCCGCCAGCTGGGCATGAGCGTGGACGTCGCTCAGCGGGAGGTGGCGCCAGACGTACCGGACGTCCGCAAAATCGCGCAGGAGCTCGCGCACGACCGGCTCGGCCATGCCGCAGTACGGGCATTCGAAGTCGCCGTACTCGACCACGGTCACGGGCGCGGCGACGGGGCCGCGGATGTGATCGCGCTCGGGATCCACGTCGATATAGAGGTCCACCAAGGGCTCCGCGGTCCCGAGGAGTGCGCGGATCCGCGTGCGTCGCGGCAACAAGGCGGTGGCGCGGAACAGGAGCCACGTGAGGAGCGCCGCGGCGAGGGCAGCGCTCAGGATGCCGACCTTCGCCTCCTCCAGCTGCCGGCCCTCGAAGGCGAGCGTCGCGACGAGCAGCGCGACGGTGAAGCCGATGCCCGCGATGGTGCCGCCGCCCGCGATCGCAGCCCAGCCGACGGGAGGTCGAAGCCGACGGCCGCTCGCCCGTGTTACGAGCCAGGAGCCGCCGAAAATTCCCACCGGCTTCCCTACGACGTAGCCGGCGAGGACGCCGAGCGTGATCGGCGACGTGAACGCCTGGGCGAGGAACCCGCCGTCGATCTCGATGCCAGCGTTCGCCAGGGCGAAAAGCGGCACGACCACGTAGCTCGTCCACGGGTGGAACAGGTGCTGCAGACGCTCGTTCGACGAGGTCGCCGTCCGGATCTCGAGGCGGGCCAGCCGCGCCAGCTCCGGCGTCGGCTGCTCGCGAAACTCCCGGAAGCGCTCGGTCGCCCGTTCGAGGCTCGGCCGGGGCGCGGGATACGCATACGCGAGCAACCCGAGCGCGAGCCCGATCACCACCGGTTCCACGCCGGACTCGAGCAGGGCGAGCCAGGCAGCCGCCCCGAGCAACGCGCAGATCACCCCCGGGCGAACGGGGAAGCGCCGTACGGCGGCGACGGCCGCGAACAAAGCGGCCGCCACGAGCAGCGGCACGATGTCGAGCGCCTCCGTGTAGACCGTCGCGATCACGATCAGCGCGACGACGTCGTCCACCACGACCACCGTCAGCATGAAGGCGCGCAGGCGATCGGGAAAACGGGGACCGACGAGCGCGAGCAGGCCGAGCGCGAACGCAGTGTCGGTGGACATCACGACGCCCCAGCCGGCTGCCGACGACCGACCGGCGTTGAAGGCGAGGTAGATCGTGACCGCGACGGCCATGCCGGCGAGCGAAGCGACGAGCGGCAGAGCGAATCGCCGCCGTTCCCGGAGCTCGCCGAGGTCGAACTCCCGCCGCGCCTCCAGCCCGACGACGAAGAAGAAAAGCGTCATCAGGCCGCTGTTCACCCACCCGCGCAGGTCGAGTGAGACACCCCGGCTTCCGAGCTGGATCGACAGATCTGTCTGCCAGACCGACTCGTACGACGAGGCGTCGACGTTCACCCACACGAGCGCGGCGACGGCGGCGGCAAGCAGGACGACAGCGCCGCCCGTCTCGGTCAGGAGGAACTGGCGGAGCGGCGTCTGGATGTTGCGGGCCCAGGCCGTGCGGCCGGAGAACCGCATCGGGGCGGACGTGCTGCCCATCTGCGCCATTCTCCCGGGTCGGGCGCTAGCCGGCGCTGCGCCGAGCGAGGATGGCGTCGAGCCGCTCGAGGCTCGCGGCCGGCCACAGGGTGCGCGAGTCGTAGTAGACCTCGAAGGCCGGAACGTCCTCGGGCAGCGAGACCCACGGCACCTTCGACCGCGTGAAGATGTGGACGTCGGGCTGGACCGCCGAGGGCTCGTCCAGCGTCCCGCCCCGCACGAACTTCAGCTCAGGCCAGCCGTACTCGCTGAAGACAGCGACCTCGCAACCGGGGCAGCGAAAGATCCGCTGGGTGCTGCCGTCGTCCCGGGCGACGTCGACCGGAACCGGCTCGCCGGCGAGCAGCTCCACTCGGTCGGCCTCGATCAGGAGATTGATCACGAAGGCGCTGCCGGTCTGCCGCTGGCAGTTCAGACAGTGGCAGCAGTGCACGATCAGCGGGTCGGAGCCGAGGCGGTAACGGACGGCTCCGCAGGAACAACCACCCTCACGCGGCGGGCTCATCGTTTGTAGAAACGGGCGTGCTCGCCGACTTCTTCCGCGGCTAGCGCATCAGCTGATACGGCACCGAGGTAAGAATCACGCGCTCCTCGAACAGCAGCAGCCGCTTGACGTAGAGCGCCCGCTGGTTGTGGAGCAGCCGGCGCGCGCCTCGGAAACGAGCTCCGGCATGACGACGATCACCTCCGCCCGCTCGTCGGCGGTGATCTCGCGGAGATACCGGAGGAGCGGCGTGCCGATGTCGCGGTAGGGCGCCTCGTCGACCTCGAGCGGGACGCCGGGTCGTGCACCCGCCACTCGTGGCGGAGGTCGGCAGCCTCGGACGCGCTGAAGGCGAAGTTCACGGCGCGGGTGTCCTCCACCTGCAGTGTCTTCGCGTAGTTGAGCGCCCGCATCGACGCGGCATTGAGCTCCGAGACGAGCACGCGAACAACCGGGCGCTCCGGCGGCGCCGCTCCTGCACCCTCGACGACCGGGACGTCGGCGACCACAACACCGGACTCGGTCAGGAGCCGGAGCTTGAGCAGGAGTGCGTGAGGCCGCCGGACGGCGTCGAGCAGCGAGGCCCGGCGAAAGAGCTCGGGGATCACGACCGTGACGAAGTCGGCCTCGCCGCGGGGGAGCCGCCATACCTCCTGCAGGACCGCCTCGTTGATCCCGAGCGCGCCGTCCACCACCTGGAGCAGCGACTCCTCGTCTGAGAAGTGGAACCAGCGCGGCTTGATCCCCGGATCGGTGTGCTCCTGCGGGATGTGGATCGCTCGGAAGTCGCCGCCGTTCGTCGAGCGGACGAACCACAGTGCGTCCGCGGCCGCCTCGTCGATCGATGAGCAAGGCCGCCGCGCCGACGAGGCTCGGCAGCGTCCCGAGGTTGTCCTTCGCGACGACGTAGGCGCCGCTCGAGGTTGACGACGAGACCGCCGAGGTCGACGACGGGCTGGGCCGGAGCGTCGACCCTCCGGAGGGCTGCGCGGACCCGCGCCAGCAGCTCCTCCACCCCGAACGGCTTCGTCACGTAGTCGCCTGCGCCCGCGTCGAGCGCCGCCACCTTCTCCTGCTCGTCGCCGATGGCAGAGAGGACGAGCACCGGCGCCGCCGACCAGCGGCGCAGCTCGCGACAGACGTCGATGCCGTTGCCGTCCGGGAGCACGAGATCCAGGATCACCGCGTCCGGCGGCCGGGACGCGGCGCTCGTGAGCGCGGCCGCGGCAGTCTCGGCGACGTCGACCTCGTAGCCGGCCGCCTGCAGGCTCGTCCTTACCGCGCGCAGGATCTGAGGCTCGTCGTCGACGACGAGGATCCGCTCCCTCACGGTCGCACAGGGGCCGCCTCGAAGACCGGGAGCTCGAGCACGAACACCGAGCCGCCGGCAGGCGCGACCGGCTCGACCCGGAGCCGGCCGCCGTTCGCCTCGGCGAAGCCGCGAGCGATTGCCAGGCCGAGCCCGGTGCCGGTCGCGCTACCCATGCCGAGACACTCGACGCGTTCCGTGCCGCCAAGACCACGGTGTCGGTCGGCGACGAGAACTTGAGCGCGTTCTCGAGCACGTTGACGAGCACGCGCTCGATCTGCGCCGCGTCGGCGCGGACGACCTCCGGATCACCATCGACGGCGACAATGACGCGCGTTGCCTCCTCCCCGAGCTGCTCGAGCGCGCGCTCGACGAGCAGATCGACCGGCCAGGCCTCGGGCCGGCGAAGCGCCGGGCCGGCCTCGAGGCGCGAGAGGTCGAGCAGGTTGTCGACGAGGCGCTCGAGTCGCCGGACCTCGATCCGGATCGACTCGAAGAGCTCGTCCCGGTCGGCATCGGTGAGCTCGAGCGTCGAGAGGCCCTCGCTCGCCGCGCGGATTGCCGTCAGCGGCGAGCGCAGGTCGTGGCTGACCGCGCGGAGAATCGCCGTCTTCGCAGCGTCGCTCTGGCGGAGCGTCTCCGCCTCGACCGCCTGTTGCGCCAGCCGCCGAGATCGCGTCGCCAGCTCGCTCACGACGACAGCGGTGGCGATGTAGACGCCGAGCGCGATCCAGTTCTCTGATTCCTCGAGCGCGAACGTGTGGATCGGCGGCAGGAAGAGGAAGTTGAACACGAGCATCGAGGCGATCGAGACGGGCACGGCGTACGCGAGCCCGCGCAGGACGGCCACGGCGACGACGGCGATGACGTAAAGGACGCCGAGGCTCAGGACCGGCGCGATCGGCCGAAGCGCGTACACCGCGGCCGTGACGAGCCCGACCGCCAGGACGCAGATGAGGGCTCCGGTGAGCCGATCCGCCCACCTACTCCTACGGCGCGCGGCTTCCATACCCGGAGGGTACGCTCGCCCGCATGCGCGGGCTCCTCCTGTTCGGCGACACGGACTGCTCGGCGGCGATGCGCCACGAGGTTCCGGTCGGGATCGGCGACCCGTTCCTGTTCGCGGAGGTCGACGGGCGCCGGATCATCTTGACGACGGGGCTCGAGGAAGATCGCATCAGGCGTGCGCTGCCGGACGCCGAGCTCCTCGATTACTTCGACCTCGGCTACAAAGACTTGGTCGAGAGCGGCATGACGATGGCCGAGGCGGGGCGTGAAGTCGAGCTCCGCGCCGTGAAGCAGCTCGGCCTCGACGAGGCGATCGTCCCGGGCGACTTCCCGGTCGCGCTCGCCGACCACCTGCGCGCCGCGGGCGTCGCGGTGACGGTCGACGAGCCGGCGGTCGAGCTCCGGCGCCGGGCGAAGACGCCCGCCGAGCTCGACGGGATCCGCGTAGCCGCGCGGGCCGCCGAGGCGGCGATGACCGCTGCCCGCGACTTGCTCGCGCGAGCCGAGACCGGAGCAGACGGCACGCTCCAGCTCGACGGAAAGCCGTTGCTCGCCGAAGACGTCCGCTCCGCCATTCGCGCCGCGGCCGCGGAGCACAGGGCTCCGTGCCCGCCGGACGTGATCGTGTCGTCCGTCTGGCAGGGATCGGGACACGAGCCGGGCAGCGGGCCGCTCCCCTCGGGCCTTCCGATCGTGATCGACCTCTGGCCGCGGGACGAGGCGAGCGGCTGCTGGGCCGACATGGCGCGGACCTTCCTCGCCGGCGCGCCTGAGCCAGAGCACGCCGATTCGATCGCGGAGCGTGCCCAGCTCGTCCGGCGCGTGCTCGACGACTCGATTGCGGCCGTCCGTCCGGGAGTCAAGGGCCGCGAGCTCTACGACGCCGCCTGCGCCGCGTTCGACGCGGCCGGCTATCCGACCAGGCTCACGTCATCCGGCGACGAGGGCTTCCAGTACGCCCTCGGCCACGGCGTCGGCCTCGAGGTGCACGAGGCGCCGGGCCTCGGCCTCTCCGGCCACGAGCCACTGGTCGCCGGCGACGTGATCACGCTCGAGCCGAGTCTCTGGGACAGCCGGATCGGCGGCGTGATGTTCGAAGACCTCTTCCTGGTCACCGAGACCGGCTCCGAGTTACTCACCCACTTTCCCTA